>Ga0256405_10000340_pt1 | contig 154825 bp, 136 predicted proteins | sample RumenRJG_02DNA_FD_189096 | JGI IMG/M metagenome (GOLD analysis project Ga0256405, IMG submission 189096) | Bovine rumen microbial communities from Lethbridge, Alberta, Canada - RJG_02 | ecosystem: Host-associated > Mammals > Digestive system > Stomach > Rumen | place: Canada: Alberta... | reverse complement strand
GATTCTGGATGTAATTCCTGTAATTCCGCCGGATCTTCGTCCTATGGTACAGCTTGATGGCGGACGTTTTGCTACATCTGACCTTAACGATTTGTATCGTCGTGTTATTAACCGTAATAACCGTTTAAAGAGATTACAGCAGCTTTCTGCTCCTGATATCATCATTCGCAATGAAAAGCGTATGCTTCAGGAAGCGGTAGATGCATTGTTTGACAACTCTAAACGCAAGCGCGTTGTAAAGGGAGCATCTAACAGACCTCTTAAGTCTATTTCAGATATGATTAAGGGTAAGCAGGGTCGTTTCCGCCAGAACCTTCTTGGTAAGCGCGTAGACTACTCTGGTCGTTCTGTAATCGTTGTAGGCCCGGAACTTAAGCTCTGGCAGTGTGGTCTTCCAACAAAAATGGCTCTTGAACTTTTCAAGCCTTTTATCATGAAAAAGCTTGTAGATAAGGGTGTTGTTTTCAATATTAAAAAGGCAAAAATGCTTGTAGAACAGGAAGCTCCGGAAGTATTCGGAATTCTTGATGAGGTAGTGCGAGAACATCCTGTTATGTTGAACCGTGCTCCTACACTTCACCGTCTTGGTATTTTGGCATTCGAACCTGTTCTTGTAGAAGGAAAGGCTCTTAAGCTTCATCCTCTTGCATGTAAGTCATTTAACGCCGACTTCGATGGTGACCAGATGGCTATCCATGTTCCTTTGACACAGGCTGCTCAGATGGAATGTTGGACATTGATGCTTTCTGCACGCAACTTGCTTGACCCAGCTAACGGTAATACAATCGTTGCTCCATCTCAGGACATGGTACTTGGTATTTATTACATGACTGCAATCAAGCCAAATGCTAAGGGTGGTCCTAAAGACGGTCATTGCCGCAGATTCAGTTCTCCGGATGAAGTACGTCTTGCTGCAGAATCTGGCTCAATCGAATGGCAGGCAGAAATTGAAGTTCCTGCTCCAAAAGATTCTTTTGACGGCGGAAAATACTCATTTGACGGAAAGGCATTTAAAGCTGGTGATTTGATTCATACAACAGCCGGTACACTTGCTTTCAACGAAGCAATGCCGGAAGGTGTACGTTATATCAATAAGCAGATGGGTGATAAAGCTCTTAAGGCTATGATTGAGCATGTTTATCATACTCAGGGTGCTTGGCTTACAGTTCAGATGCTTGATGCAATCAAGTCTGTAGGATACAAGAACGCTACATTCTACGGTGCAACTCTTTCTATGAATGATATCATTGTTCCTGTTGAAAAGAAGGAAATGGTAGAAAAGGCAAACAAAGAAGTTGAAAAGATTGTAAAAGATAACGTAAAGGGTATTATTACTGACGAAGAACGCTTCCAGCGTGTAACAGATATTTGGGCTCGTACAAACGATGAACTTACAAAAATTATGTACGATAACCTTGCAAAAGATAAAGACGGTTTTAATACTATCTATATGATGGCCACATCTGGTGCCCGCGGTTCTAAGAAACAGATTTCTCAGCTTGCTGCCATGCGTGGACTTATGGCTAAGCCGGGTGGAGAAATCATCGAACTTCCTGTAAAGTCAAACTTTAAGGAAGGTCTTTCGGTTATCGAATACTTTATTTCTTCAAACGGTGCCCGCAAAGGTCTTTCGGATACAGCTCTTAAGACAGCCGATGCCGGTTACATGACTCGTCGTCTTGTAGATGTAGCTCAGGATGTTGTTGTAAACGTTGAAGACTGTGGAACAATTAACGGTATTGAATACTCTGCGATCAAGAAGGGTGATGAAATTGAAGTTCCTCTTTCTGAAAGGATTGTTGGACATTATTCAATTGAACGAGTTGTTCATCCTATTACAGGTGAATTGATTTGTGATGTAAACTCTTATATCGATACAAAGCTTGCAAAGCAGATTGAAGATGCCGGCGTAGAAAAAGTAAAGGTAAGAACGGTTCTTACTTGTGAAGCTAAGCATGGAATCTGTATTAAGTGTTACGGCCAGAATCTTGCCCGCAATAAGATTGTAGAAATCGGTGAGGCTGTCGGAATTATTGCCGCTCAGTCAATCGGTCAGCCTGGTACACAGCTTACACTTCGAACATTCCACTCCGGTGGTACTGCAGAAAAGGCTGTAGAAGATAACAGAATCGTATTGAACTTCAATGCAATTATCAATGAAATAAAGGGTAAGAGCGTTGATATGGGTGAAGGCAATCAGCTCTTTACTCGTAAAGGTTTCATGAAGGTTATCCGCATTCTTGACAGCATCAAGATTGAAGACGGTGATCAGCTTAAGGTTGAAGATGGTGTAAGTCTTCTTAAAGACAGTGTAGTTCTTACACGTGGCGGAAAAGATGTAGTTGCTCCTGTTTCTGGAAAGATTATTATCCGCGATGGAATGATCTACTTTACTAATAAAGAAGTAAAGGTTGAAATCAGTAACGGTTCAACATTGAGCATTAAGGCTGGGCAGATTGTAAAGGCAGGACAGGCTCTTGGTACATTCGATCAGTACTCAGATCCAATCATTGCAGAAAGCGATGGTTATGTTCACTTTGAAGATGTGATTGCCGGTTCAACTCTTTCTGAAAAGATTGATATGACAACAGGTAAGTCTGAAAGAACAATTACAGACCTTCACCTTGATGTAAAGCAGCCTCGTATTCTTATTACTGACGAAGCTGGTAATGAAATGGGTAGTTATTACCTCCCTGCAGGTGCCGTTCTTCAGGTTGAAGATAAGCAGGCGATAAAAGCCGGTGAAATACTTGCAAAGATGCCTAAGGAAGCTGCTAAGACAAACGATATTACAGGTGGTATTCCACGTGTAACAGAATTGTTTGAGGCTCGCAAACCGAAGAATCAGACTGTACTTGCAAAGATTTCTGGACGCGTTAAGTTCAAGGGAATTGCTAAGGCAAAGCGTATTGTTGAAATAGAGGATATGTTCGGAAATAAGTACGAACATCTTGTTCCTACAAGTAAGCACATGGTTGTTCGTGATGGTGACGAAGTTGAGGCTGGAGAACAGCTTTGTGACGGAGCTCCGAACCCGGCAGATATCCTTGCAATTCTTGGTGAAAACGCACTGCAGAATTACCTTATGGATGAAATCCAGGCCGTATACCGTGCACAGGGTGTAAGCATCAATGATAAGCATATCGGTGTGATTGTTCGTCAGATGCTCCGCAAGGTTGAAATCATGGCTGTTGGTGATACAAGGTTTATCTTTGGTCAGCAGGTTGACAAGTTCAAGTTCCATGAAGAAAACCGTCGTGTAATTGCTGAAGGTGGACAGCCGGCTATTGCACGTCCTATGTATCAGGGTATTACAAAGGCTGCTTTGAATGTTGATTCGTTCATTTCTGCTGCTTCATTCCAGGAAACGACACGCGTTCTTACAAATGCGGCAATTTCTGGTGCATCAGACGGATTGCATGGTATCAAGGAAAATGTTGCTATCGGTCATATGATTCCTGCTGGTACTGGTATCAGAAACTACAGGAACGTAAAACTGTTTGACGAAGGCGATACGGACCTTGATGTTCAGATGGAAGAAATTCTTGAAAAGCGTCGTCTTGAAAAAGAAGCTGAACAGAACAGTATTATTGAACCTGTTTTCGATAGTGAAGATAGTGACTAGTTCATTGAAATGTCAGTTGTAAATCGGCTGATATAATAGAAGAAAATCGGTGTGTTTTGTATAATCTGCAAAATGCACCGATTTTTTTATAAATTTAAGGAAATTTGTATTGAATTCATTTTCTGAATTCGGTAACATTGATAAACCTATCCGTATAGGCTGTAAATTGGTTAAATCTTCCGGGGTGCTGACCGGAATAAAATAGAGGAGATAGGCGATGCCTACAATCAATCAATTAATTCGTCAGGGACGTCAGTCAGTGGCTAATAGAACGAAGTCTCCCGCACTTCAGTCTTGTCCACAGAAACGTGGTGTATGTACACGTGTTATGACTGTAACTCCAAAAAAACCGAACTCTGCTCTTCGTAAGGTAGCTCGTGTTCGTTTGTCTAATGGTATTGAAGTAACTGCATACATTCCTGGTATTGGTCATAACCTTCAGGAACACTCAGTAGTTCTTATCCGTGGTGGTCGTGTAAAGGACCTTCCTGGTGTACGCTATCACATTATCCGCGGTACAAAAGATACTCTTGGTGTTGAAGACAGAAAACGCGGCCGTTCTAAGTACGGTGCAAAAAGACCAAAGGCTTAATGGAGGACTAAGATGGGAAGACATAAGAAATCAATCGAACGTCCATGTATGCCGGATGTTAAATATAATTCAAAGGTTGTTACAAAATTCGTTAGCCGCATGATGCTTGACGGAAAGAAAGCAACTTGTACAAAAATTATCTATGAGGCAATGGATAAACTTAAGGCTAAGACTGATAAGGATCCGCTTGAAGTATTGCTCAAGGCTCTTGATAATGTAAAACCTGTTGTAGAAGTAAAATCACGCCGCGTTGGTGGTGCTACATATCAGGTACCTGTAGAAATCCGTGATACACGCCGCGAAGCTTTGGCTATGCGCTGGATCATTGATGCTGCACGTAGCAGAAGTGGTCATGGAATGGCTGATACACTTTCTGCAGAATTGCTCGATGCATTCAACAATACAGGTTCTGCTTTCAAGAAGAAGGAAGATACACATAAGATGGCTGAAGCTAACAAAGCTTTTGCTCATTTCAGATGGTAGTATAATTCTTTTGTGTAAAAGACATCCGTTTATTCGGATGTCTTTTTTTTATAAAAAAAACTTTTAACCCTATTGCAATTTATTTTGAAAAAATGTATAAAGTTATAACCTACGCTGTCTGTATGGTCGGCGTCTCGGTAAAAGGTCTTTGAGTGTCGGCGAATCATGATAGTTCATGTTTTCGGTATAACCGTAAAGTTAATCGTTTTTCGGTTTTCAGGTGTATACGGCTCAGGGACGTTGCTCTTGTCGTTGATAAGAGCGGATGACTTCAGGCGTCTTGGAGTTTCGACAGGTCTGTGGTACAGACTTAAGTTTCAGATGCCATACCGGTCATCAAAATATGACGTTTGATGATGTTCGGTGGTTACGGAACGGGGTATTTCGAATAAGTGATGGAATATCAATTGAAAAATAGCTTTTCAAGTCCGATTAATCACAAGTTAAAACATCCTCAGGTCAGAATAAAAGTGTGTCTGCGAATGCGGTCGTAACTGTTGTTGCGGATTGCATTCTGGCTTAAAGTGCAACACATTAAAAATAAAAATGCCGGTTTAGGGAAAATAATCCGGCAAGGAGACAAACATGGCAAAGGAGAAGTTCGTACGAACTAAACCTCACATGAACGTAGGTACTATTGGTCACGTAGACCATGGTAAGACAACTCTTTCAGCAGCTATCACTGCATACTGTGCTAACAAGTATGGTGACAAGGCTCTTAAGTATGACGAAATTGATAACGCTCCAGAGGAAAAGGAACGTGGTATCACAATCAATACTCGTCACTTGGAATATCAGTCAGACAAACGTCACTATGCACATATCGACTGTCCAGGACATGCTGACTATATCAAGAACATGATTACTGGTGCTGCTCAGATGGATGGTGCTATCCTCGTAATCGCAGCTTCTGACGGTGTTATGGCTCAGACTCGTGAACACCTTTTGCTTGCTCGTCAGGTAGGTGTACCAAAGATCATCGTATTCTTGAATAAAGTTGATCAGCTTGACGGCGATGAAGAGATGTTGATGCTCGTAGAAGAAGAAGTAAAAGAAACTGTTGCTTCTTACGGATTCTCTCCAGATACACCAATCATCAAGGGATCTGCTTTCAAGGCATTGAACGAAGCTTCTAATCCAGAAAACACAAAGTGTATCGAAGAATTGCTTACTGCTATGGACACATGGTTTGATGATCCAGAACGTGCAGAAGACAAGCCATTCTTGATGCCAATCGAAGATATCTTCACAATTTCTGGTCGTGGTACTGTAGTAACTGGACGTATCGAACGTGGTGTTGTAAACATGGGCGATGCTGTACAGATCGTAGGTATCAAACCAACACAGGATACAACTGTAACTGGTATTGAAATGTTCCAGAAGACACTTGATCAGGGTATCGCAGGTGATAACGTAGGTATCCTTCTTCGTGGTGTTGAAAAGAAAGACGTTGTACGTGGACAGGTATTGGCTAAGCCAGCTTCAATCACACCACATACAAAGTTCGAAGCTCAGCTTTACGTTCTTACAGAAGCTGAAGGCGGACGTCACTCTTCATTCCGTAATGGTTACCGCCCACAGTTCTACTTCCGTACAACTGACATCACTGGTACAGTTATGCTCGGTGAAGGTGTAGAAATGGTTAACCCAGGTGATAACGTTAAGATTATCGGTGAACTTATTCACCCAATCGCTATGGACGAAGGTCTTAAGCTTGCTATCCGTGAAGGCGGTCGTACAATCGCTTCTGGTCAGGTTACAAAGATTATCGAATAGTTAAAGGTTAGGCCGGTTTGCTGTTTGATCAGGTCAAACCGGCTGTTCCTTGGAGGAATACACTAATGGCTAATGGAAAGATTCGTGTTCGACTTCGTGCTTTTGATGTTGAACTGATCGATCAGAGCGCTAAAGCTATCGTGCAGGCTGTACAGAAAGCAGGAGCAAAGGTTTCTGGACCTATCCCGCTTCCTACAAGAATCAATAAGGTTACAGTACTTCGTTCACCTCACGTAAACAAGAAGTCACGTGAACAGTTCGAAATGCGTACACATAAACGCCTTATCGACATCTTGAATCCAACAACTGATGTTATGGATTCCTTGATGAAACTTGAACTTCCTGCAGGCGTTGCAGTAGAAATTAAGCAGTAATTAGACTGCTGGATTAAGGTACGGTCCCTCCGGATCTGGGATGACGGCCGAATAATTACGAACAAATGATCTAATTTATTAGAATTTGTTCAAATAGGAGATATCAGAATGAAAGGTCTGATTGCAAAAAAAGTAGGAATGACACAGGTTTTCGACGAAGCCGGTAACTTAACACCTGTTACTGTGATCCGCGTTGAACCAAACACTGTTGTTGCTACTAAAACAAAGGAAACATGCGGATACGATGCTGTTGTTCTTGGCGTAGACGATTTGAAGCCTAGCAAAGTAAACAAAGCATACGCAGGTATGTTCCCAGAAAACGTTTCTCCGAAACGTACATTGAAAGAATTCCGAGACTTTGACAGTGAAGTTAAAGTTGGTGAATCTGTTGGTTTGGAACTCTTCAATGGAACACGCTTCCTGGATGTAACAGCTACTTCTAAGGGTAAAGGATTCCAGGGTGTAATGAAGAGATGGGGCTTCCATGGTGGACGTGCTACTCACGGTTCTAAATTCCATCGCGAAGCTGGTGGTACAGGTGCTTGTACAACTCCTGGTCACTGTTTCAAGAACATTAAGATGCCAGGACACATGGGATTCAAGAGAATTACAGTTCAGAATCTCAAGATTGTTAAGATTGATCCAGAATTGAATGTAATTTTGGTTCGTGGTGCTGTACCTGGTAATAAAGACTGCACACTTATCGTGAAGTCCGCAGTAAAAAAGAGCTAGGAGATTAGGATATGGAAAAGAAAGTATATTCAACTTCTGGAAAAGAACTGCGTACAATCACACTTGATGATAAAGTATTCGGTCTTCCAGTAAATGATGATGTTATTTACTATGCTATCACAAATGAACTTGCTAATATGCGTGTTGGTACAGCTTGTACTAAAGGTCGTGCTGAAGTTCATGGTAGTAACGCTAAGCCTTATAAGCAGAAGGGTACTGGTAATGCTCGTCGTGGTGATAAGAAATCTCCTATCATGGTAGGCGGTGGTACAATTTTTGGACCAAAACCAAGAGATTATTCTTATGCTATGCCAAAAAAGGCTAAGAGACTTGCAATTAAGTCTATCCTTTCTATGCAGGCTCAGAGCGATAGATTTACAGTTGTAGAAGATTTTACTGTTGAAAGCGGTAAAACAAAGGATCTTGCACAGATTCTTAGCAATTTTGCAAAAGATGAAAGAACAGTAATCGTTCTTAAAGATGATGATGCAAAAATTAAGCAGGCTGGACGCAATATGCCATCTGTTTCTTTCCTTGCATATAACCGTCTTAGAGCACACGATTTGTTCTACGCTCGCAAGGTTGTTGTTCTTGAAAGCGCTGTAAAAAATCTTTCAGATTTCTATGCTGAAGACAAGGAGGCTAAATAATGAATTATTCTGATATTCTTATTCAGCCTGTAGTTACAGAAAAGGCAAATGCTCTTCGTGAGCAGAATAAGTATGTATTCATCGTACATCCTTCTGCAACTAAAACAGAAATTAAGGAAGCTGTAGCAAAGCTTTTCAATGTAAAAGTTGTTGACTGCACTACTATTAATGTAATGGGCAAACAGAAGAGACTTCGTGGTAAACCAGGTCGCACTAGCTCATTTAAAAAGGCAATTGTACGCGTAGCTGCTGGTGAAACAATCCAGGCTTTTGAAGGCGTATAATCCGCGTAGACTAAGGGGAAATAGAAATGGCTCTTAAAGTATATAAGCCAATTACTGCAGGTACACGCGGACGCGTTGACCTTGTCAGAGAAGAACTGACAACCGATAGACCCGAAAAAACTTTGGTGTCAGGTAAAAAGTCTAATGGTGGTCGTGGCCAGGGTGGTCGTATTTCTGTACGTCATCAGGGTGGCGGTCATAAGAGACGCTATCGAGAAATCGATTTTAAACGCAATAAGCACGGTATTCCTGGAACAGTTAAGACTATCGAATATGATCCGAACCGTTCTGCTAACATTGCTTTGATTTACTATGCTGATGGTGATAAACGTTATATCATCGCTCCTAAAGGTTTGCAGGTAGGACAGAAGATTATGTCTGGTGAAAATGCAACTCCAACTGTTGGAAATGCACTTCCACTTGCTAATATTCCAGTTGGTTTTACGATTCATAACGTAGAACTTCAGCTTGGATGTGGCGGACAGCTTGTTCGTTCTGCTGGAGCAAGTGCTATGATCGCTGGTCGTGAAGGTGATTACGTAATTGTTCGTCTTCCATCTAGTGAAATGCGCAAAATCAATGGAAAATGCTACGCTACAATCGGTGTTGTAGGAAACGAAGAACACATGAATGTTCAGCTTGGTAAAGCTGGTCATAAGCGTTGGCTTGGTATCCGCCCAACTGTTCGTGGTATGGCTATGAACCCTGTTGATCACCCGCTTGGTGGTGGTGAAGGTGCTGGAAAAGGACGTAACCCTGTTACTCCATGGGGACAGCCTTGTAAAGGTTACAAAACTCGCAACAAGAGAAAGAATACAAGCAATTTTATTATTTCTCGTCGAAAGAAATAGTTGCATAGGAGATAACCGTGTCAAGATCTGTTAAAAAAGGTCCTTTTGTAGAGAAAAGCCTTTACAAAAAGGTAATAGCAATGAACAAAGAAGCAGACCGTAAGATGATAAAGACATACTCACGCTGCTCTACAATCATACCTGAAATGGTAGGTAATACTATTTCTGTATATAATGGTAAATCATGGATTCCGGTGTACATTACGGAAAATCTCGTTGGCCATAAGCTCGGCGAATTTGCTCCAACACGTACATTCCACGGCCATGGTGGTACAGACAAAACAGCTAAGGCTGGAAATTAATAGGTGGATATTATGGCTGAAAAGAAAGGTTATGTAGCCACTACAAAGTTCCTTATTGCTTCACCAACTAAGGTTCGCCCAGTTGCTCATTTGGTTAATCAGCAGCCTTGTACAAAGGCATTGGCAATACTTGCTAACATGCCACAGAAAGGTGCAGGACTTATCAGTGCAACTCTTAAATCAGCAATTGCAAATGCGCTGAATCAGAACAGTAAGCTTGATGAAGATATGCTTTACGTTAAAGAAATTAGAATTGACGAAGGTCCAAGACTCAAGAGAGTTTGGTTCCGTGCACGTGGTCGTGCAGATCAGCTTTTGAAACGTATGTGTCATATTACCGTAATCGTTGACGAGAAAGCGGGGGAATAAAGTGGGTCAGAAAGTTAGTCCAATTGGTTTGCGCTTAGGCGTAAACAAAACATGGCAGTCACGTTGGTATGCAGATTTCCGTGAATATGCAGACCTGGTTTTGGAAGATGTAAAGATCAGAAAAATGGTTGCAGCTCTTCCGGAATGTAAGAACGCTGATATTGCTGAAATTGAAATCGTACGTCACCCACAGCGTGTAACAATCGTTATTCACACTGCTCGTCCGGGTGTAATTATTGGTGTAAAAGGTGCAACAATCGAAAAGATTAGCGCTGATATTCAGTCACAGTTGACTAAAAAGGTACAGATCAAGATCAAAGAAGTTAAACGTGCAGATGTAAATGCAAGTTTGATCGCTCAGAATATTGGTCGTCAGCTTTCTGGTCACGGTTCATTCCGTAAGGCTTTGAAACAGGCTGTAAACAACGCTATGCGCGCTGGTGCACAGGGTATTAAGATTCGTGTTTCTGGTCGTCTTGGTGGCGCAGAAATGACTCGAATTGAAGAGCATAAGGAAGGACGCGTACCTCTTCACACTCTTCGTGCTGATATTGATTACAGTACTTTTGAAGCTCATACAACATACGGAAAAATCGGTATTAAAGTATGGGTTTACAATGGAATGAATTACGGCATTGAACAGAATGAAGATGCAGGTCAGCTTGTTCGCAAGCCACGCCGTGAACGCCGTCCAGCTGCAGATAAGGCTGAGAAATCAGAACCTTCTGCAAAGGAAAGGAGCTAAATTATGCCATTAAGTCCTAAAAGAGTTATGCACCGTAAGGTGCAGCGTGGTAGAGAAAAAGGTAATGCTACTCGCGACAATTTTATTGACTTCGGTAAAATTGCTCTTGTTGCAATGGAACCAACATGGTTGAGTGCTAGAGTAATTGAAGCAGCCCGCGTTGCTATCAACCGTAAGCTTGACCGTAAGGGACAGGTTTGGATTCGTGTTTTCCCAGATAAACCGATTTCTAAAAAACCTGCTGAAGTCCGCATGGGTAAGGGTAAAGGTGCCCCAGAATCATGGGCAGCTGTTATCAAACCTGGAATGATCTTGTTTGAAATTGATGGAGTTGATTTGAAGGTTGCTCATAGAGCTCTTGAGCTTGCAGCTGATAAACTTCCAGTTATCACAAAGATCGCTTATAAGCCAACACAAGACTAAGGAGGAATAAGATGGCTGAATCAAAGAAAAAGACAGATAAAGAATTATCTTATTCTGAACTTGTTGCTAAACGTGATGAGCTTAAGAAGAAGTACATGGATCTCCGTTTTAAGATGGTAATTTCCCATGTAGATAACCCAATGCAGAAACGTACAATGCGTCGCGAAATTGCACGTTTGAATACGTTCATCCAGCAGAAAGCTTCTGCTGGTGAAAACAAGTAGGAGCTGAACTGTGGCAGAAAATACTGTTCAGACTGTAGAGACAACAAAGAAACGTGAATTTGTTGGCTTGGTTACAAGTGATAAGATGGATAAGTCTATTGTTGTAACTATCACAACAAAGAAAATGGATCGTCTCTACAAGAAATATGTTACTAGATCTAAGAAGTATATGGCACACGATGAAAAGAATGATGCTCACGTAGGTGATACAGTTCGTATCGTGGAATGCAGACCTCTCAGCAAAAATAAGAGCTGGTGTCTTGCAGAAGTTATTGAACGCGCTAAATAAGGTATAAGGAGTTAATTATGATTCAGATGCAGTCATGTATGACAGTTGCTGATAACTCCGGTGCTAAGATCGCTCAGTGTATCAAAGTACTCGGTGGTTCACACCGCCGTTATGCCGGAATCGGTGACATCGTTGTAGTAGCTATTAAGGATGCAATTCCTACATCTACTATCAAAAAGGGTGCTGTACAGAAAGCAGTAATCGTTCGTCAGGCTAAAGAATACCGCCGCCCAGATGGAACTTACATTCGTTTTGATGATAACGCTTGTGTTATCGTAGACGAAAACAAGAACCCAAAAGGTAAGCGTATTTTTGGACCTGTAGCTCGTGAGCTTCGTGATATGGATTTCATGAAAATCGTATCTTTGGCTCCAGAGGTTCTCTAAGGAGTTATTGGTATGGAAAAGAAATTCAAAATCCGTAAGAACGATACTGTAGAAGTTATTGCAGGTAAAGATAAAGGCAAGAGAGGAACTGTTGTTTCTGTTCTTGCTAAAAAAGATGCAGTAATTGTTTCTGGTGTAAACATTGTTAAAAAAGCAATGAAAAAGCGTAGTCAGCAGGATCAGGGCGGTATCGCCGAGATCGAAGCTCCGCTTAACATTTCTAATGTTGCAATCGTATGTAAAAAATGCGGTCGCCCAGTAAAAATTGGCTATAAAATGGACGGGGACAAAAAAGTTCGCGTTTGCCGTAAATGTGGAGATATACTGTAATGGCTAATTACGTACCTCGGCTTAAGAAAGTCTATAAAGACGAAATCGCTCCAGCACTCGTAAAAGAGTTTAACTATACAACTCCGATGCAGATTCCTGTAATCAAGAAAGTTGTAGTTAGCATGGGTGTTGGCGAAGCTCTCACTAATAAGAAACTCCTTGATGCCGCAGTTGCTGACTTGACACAGATCACTGGTCAGAAAGCTGTTAAAACTAAGGCAAAGAAGAGTATCGCTAACTTTAAGTTGCGTGAGGGCAATGAAGTAGGAGCAATGGTTACATTGCGCGGAACAATTATGTATGAATTCTTGGACCGCTTGATTAACGTTGCGTTCCCACGAATTAAGGATTTCCGTGGTATCAAAGCTACTGGTTTTGATGGACACGGAAACTTCTCAGTTGGTATTACAGAACAGTTGATTTTCCCGGAAATTGATTTTGATAAAATTACAAAAATCGCCGGAATGAATATCACTATCGTAACTAGTGCAAAGACTGATGCAGAGGCAAAAGCTTTGCTTACCAAGTTTAATATGCCATTCCGTAAGTAGAGTGAGGGATACATGGCTAAGAAATCATTGATCATTAAAGCCGCTCGCGAGCAGAAGTATGAAACAAGACAGTATAACCGCTGTCAGCTTTGCGGACGTCCACGTGGATATTTGCGTAAGTATAAGATGTGTCGTATTTGCTTCCGTAAATTAGCAAGTGAAGGCCTTCTTCCGGGCGTCACAAAATCATCTTGGTAGAGTGGTAGGAGAATAGAAATGAGTGCATCAGATCCAGTAGCAGACATGCTCACTAAGGTTCGCAATGCGGCTAATGCCCGCCACGAAAAAGTAGATATTCCTGCTTCTAAGCTGAAGCTTGAAATCGTTAAGATTTTGAAAACAGAAGGATATATCAAAAACTTTAAAAAGGTTCAGGAAGAAGGACATTCAATTATCCGCATCATCCTGAAGTATGATGACAGCAATAACCCTGTAATCCATGGTGCTAAGAAAATTTCTACACCTGGTCGTCGTGTTTATTCTGGCTATAAAGATTTGCCACGCGTATTCAATGGATACGGTACAATCATTGTTTCAACTTCTGCTGGTGTAACAACTGGTAAGAAGGCTTCTGAAAAAATGGTTGGCGGTGAATTGATTTGCTCTATCTGGTAATTTAGGAGGAAGAAATGTCTAAAATCGGTAAACTTCCTGTTGCAATTCCAGCTGGAGTAACTGTTACAGTTACTGGTAATACAGTTGCTGTAAAAGGTCCGAAGGGTGAACTTAAACAGGATTTCGCTTCTGACGTAAAGGTTGAAGTAAAGGATAATGAAGTTATCGTAAGCTTGCTTAAAGATACAAAACAGGCAAATGCTTTCCATGGTCTTTATCGCAACCTTATTCATAACATGGTTGTTGGTGTAACAACTGGATTCACAAAGACTTTGGTAATTACTGGTGTAGGATATCGTGCTGAAGTTCAGGGTAAAACACTTATGTTGAACCTTGGTTTTTCAAACGACATCTTCGTTGCTATTCCAGAAGGTCTTACATTGGCAGCTGATGCTCAGGGTAAATTGACAATCTCTGGTATCGATAAGCAGCTTGTTGGTGAATTTAGTGCTCAGATTCGTAAGCTTCGTATGCCTGAACCATACAAAGGAAAGGGTATCCGCTACGATAATGAAGTTATCAGACGCAAAGTCGGAAAGACTGGTGTTAAATAAGGATAGGCGCTATGTTTAAGAAACTTAATGATAAAGACAGAAAACGCCTTCACAGAAAAATTCACATTCGTAAGAGTGTTTACGGAACTGCTGATCGTCCTCGTATGACAGTAACCCGCAGTAACAAGAATATTTCTGTTCAGGTTATTAATGATGATGAGGGAAAGACACTTGCTTCTATCTCTACATTGGAAAAAGAATTCGAAGCTCTTAAAGCTAACACTGACGGAGCTAAGAAGCTTGGTGAAGCATTAGGTGCACGCCTTAAGGATAAAAAAATTACAAAAGTAGTTTTTGACCGTAACGGTTACCTTTATCACGGTGTTGTAAAAGCCCTTGCAGACGGTACTCGCAGTGCCGGAATTGAGTTCTAGGAGTTAAAATGGAACGCAAGAATTTTGATAAAGAACCAAGAGAAAAAGAGTTTGTAGAAAAACTCGTTACTCTTAACAGAACATCAAAAACTGTAAAGGGTGGACGTCGTATGTCTTTCTCTGCACTTACAGTTGTAGGTGATCAGAAAGGTCGCGTAGGATATGGATTTGGTAAGGCTAATGATGTATCTGAAGCAATCAAAAAGAGTATTGATAAGGCAAAGAGAAATCTTGTTACTATGTCAATGAAAAATGGTACATTGCCACATGAAATCATTGGTAAGTACAAGAGCTCTTCAGTACTTCTTAAACCAGCTTGTGCCGGTACAGGTATCAAGGCTGGTGGTGCAGTACGTTCAGTAATGGATGCAGTTGGAATTACAGACGTAATTTCTAAATCTTTGGGCTCAAGCTCATCTGTAAACGTAGTTCGCGCAACATTCAACGCTATTGAAAATCTTATGGATGCAAAAGCAGTTGCTGCAGCTCGTGGAAAGACACTTGATGAATTGTGGGGTTAACGATGGCAAAGCAGGTTAAGATTACACTTATTAAGAGTACAATCGGACAGAAGCCAGCCAAAGTTGCTACAGTTCGCAGCCTTGGATTGAGAAAGATTAACTCTTCTGTAGTTCAGGATGATAACGATGCAATTCGTGGTATGATTGCAACAGTTGCTCATCTTGTAAAAGTTGAGGAGGTAAAATAATGTCTGATTACAATCCTGTACTTAGCGCACCTAAGGGTGCAAACAAAAACCCAAAGCGCGTTGGACGCGGTTCATCTTCAGGACTTGGTTCAACAGCTGGTAAGGGTAATAAAGGTCAGCAGTCACGTTCTGGCGGAAAAGTATACGTTGGTTTCGAAGGTGGTCAGATGCCTTTGTACCGCCGTATCGCCCGTAAAGGATTTTCAAACTATCCTTTCAAAAAGGAATATGTTTGTATTAATGTTGATCAGCTTGAAGCAAAATTTGCAGATGGAGAAACAGTAGATAAGACTTCTCTTATCGCAAAGGGATTCATTTCTGCAAAGGCTTCTACTCTTGTAAAAGTTCTGGGTAATGGAGACATTACAAAGAAACTTACAGTTGATGTTGATAAGGTATCTGAATCAGCAAAAGCTAAGATTGAAAAAGCTGGTGGATCTGTAAAGATTGCTGCTGAAGCTAAAGAATCTAAATAAAAATACGGAGTAGAGGCATGGCAAGCAATCCTGTTATTAATATGTTTAAGGTTAGAGAACTTAGAAGCCGTTTGTTTTTTACATTGATTGTATTGGCTGTTTTCCGCTTGGGAAGTGTCCTTACAATCCCTGGAATTGATGCAAACGTACTTTTTAAGTACTTTAACGATTTGGCATCGCAGAATAAGAATGCGTTCGCAAGTTATATGGACTTCTTTGTTGGTGGCGCATTCTCAAACTTCTCAATTTTTATGTTGGGAGTAATGCCGTATATTTCTACACAGATTATAATGCAGCTTGCTGTGATTATTTTCCCTTCTCTGAAGCGTGCAGTCCAGGAAGACGGCGGTCAGCGTAAACTTGCTACATGGACAAGAATCGGTACTATTTTTGTATGTATTCTTCAGTCTTATGCTGTTACGGTTTATGCAAGTAGTATTCCTGGCTGTATTATGATAGATCCTCGTTGGAAGTTTAACGCCCTTGCTATGCTTACAGTAACAACGGGATCTATGGTAACAGTTTGGTTAGGTGATCAGATAACTGCCCGCGGTGTTGGTAATGGTATCTCTATGATGATCTTTGCCGGCATCGTGGCGCGTTTACCAAATGCAATTATCGAACTTGCTAGAAAGGTTTCTGATGGCGAAATTCAGTTTGTTTTCGTTATTGTAGTCCTTTTGATGTGGGTTGCAATTATTGCCTTGGTAATTTATGAAGAAGCTGGTGAACGCAAGATTCCAGTTCATTATGCGAAACGTGTTGTTGGAAGAAAAATGTACGGTGGTCAGAACACATACATTCCTTTCAAAATTAATCCGTCTAACGTAATTCCATTGATTTTTGCTTCTTCTCTTCTTACATTACCTCTTCAGCTGGTATCAATGATTGGGAATAACCAGGATTCTGCTCGTTGGGTAGCAAAGCTTTCTGCAATGCTTACACCGAACGGTCTTTGGTACAATGTTTTACTGGTTCTTCTTATTGTTTTCTTTGCTTATTTCTATACTCAGGTAACGCTGAATCCGATCGAAATTGCAAAGAATATTCGTGAAAACGGCGGATCAATTCCAGGCGTTCGCACGGATAAGACAGAAGAATATCTTCAGAAAATATTGAACCGTCTTATTCTTCCAGGTTCATTGTTCTTGGCATTTATTGCAATCGTGCCAACAATCATTCAGAACTTGTTCAATTTCCCTCAGTCTGTTGCAATGCTGATGGGAGGAACATCGTTGATCATTATGATTGGTGTAGATCTGGATACAATGAGTCAGGTTGAAGCCCTTCTTAAGATGCATCATCAGGATGGTCTTACGAAAAAAGGTAAAATTCGATCTAGAAATTTGTAGAAAATTTGGATTTACTAGTAGAAAAAGATTGAGAATATGTGATATATTTCTTCTCACCGAATTGTCTCTCATTGCGAGGTGCCTAGATTCGGTGAGAATGTTTATTCTCAGGGGGTCTTATATGAAAGTACGAACCAGTGTAAAACCTATCTGTGATAAGTGTAAGGTTATCAAAAGAAACGGAATTATCCGCATCATTTGTACAAACCCTAAACACAAGCAGAGACAGGGATAAGGAGTAACAGATGGCTCGAGTAGCGGGAGTTGATATCCCAAACAAACACTTAAGTATTGCTTTAACTTACATTTATGGTATTGGCCGTACATTAGCACAGAAGATTTGTGAAGAAGCTAAGCTTGATCCAAACAAAATGGCTAATGATCTTACACAGGACGAAATCGGTTTGATTCGTGACATCATCGAAAAGAACTACAAAATCGAAGGTCGTCTTCGTTCTGAAATCGGTCTTAATTTGAAACGCCTGATTGATATTGGCTGCTATCGTGGTCAGCGTCATCGCAAGGGTCTTCCAGTTCGTGGTCAGAGAACTCGTACTAACTCTCGTACACGAAAAGGTAAGAAGAAGACTGTTGCTAACAAGAAGAAGTAAGGCGGAGGAAATCGATGGCTACAGCTAAAAAGCGAAAAGAGAAGAAGAGCGTTTATGAAGGTAACGTTTACATTCAGGCAACGTTTAACAATACTATCGTAACTATCACAGACATCAATGGTAATGCTCTTTCATGGGCATCGTCAGGTGGTCTTGGTTTCCGCGGTGCAAAAAAATCTACACCATTTGCTGCTCAGACAGTTGCAGAAACAGCTGTCCAGAAGGCTCAGGGCTATGGATTGCGCGAAGTTCACGTGTATATCAAAGGACCTGGAATGGGACGCGAGAATGCTATCCGTTCTTTAGGTGCAATGGGATTGAGAGTAAAATCTATTCATGACGTAACTCCTATTCCACACAACGGATGCCGTCCACGAAAGACACGCCGTATGTAGGAAATCATGCTTTTTGCATGATAGTGATCCTGTCTGCCGGATAAATTGGTAGACAAGTATTGGCAATAAATGCTGATAACGAAGTATGAACAATTAGAAAAAAATTGTTCTGATAGAGGAGTTCTGATGGCTCGCAAAAATCTGCTTAAAGGTTTTAAGAAACCAAAGGGTATAACTTTTGAGCATCTTGAGACTAATCCGAATTACGGTAAATTTACAGCTTATCCATTTGAAACAGGATTCGGTACAACTGTAGGAAATACATTGCGCCGTGTATTGCTTTCTTCTATACAGGGATATGCGGTTACTTCTATCCGTATTACATCTTATGATGCGGACAATGTACCACATGTCATCTCAAGTGAATTTGAAGCAATTCCTCATGTTTCTGAAGATACTTTGGAAATTATCAACAGTCTGAAGCAAATCCGTCTTCGTCTTCCAGAAGACACAGAGCAGGATACAATTCTTTACGAATTTAAGGGCCCTGGTGTTGTAAAGAGCGATGATTTTGCAAAAGAGAACCAGGTTGAAGTTATGACTAAAGACATGCTTGTCTTTACCATGATGGAAGGTGCTCGTTTGGATGTTGAAATCCAGATCGATCTTGGAAGAGGTTATGTTCCAGCAGAAGTAAATGAACATTACATTGAAGTTGTTGGTACAATTCCAATGGATGCAATTTTTACTCCTGTTCCAAAGGTAAAATATTCAATTGAACCATGTCGTGTAGGTCAGCGAAACGATTATGATAAGCTCATACTTGAAATTTGGACAGATGGAACAATTGCACCAGAGGATGCATTAGCAGAAGCAGCAAAGATTGCAAAAGATCATTTCTCAATCTTTGTAAACTTTAATGATAGTGAAATTGCTGGTAGTGAAGAAAGTGATGAAGATGATGAAAGAGTAAAGGCTATTCTTAATACTCCGGTAGAAGAACTTGAACTTTCTGTTCGTTCTTCAAATTGTCTTAAGAACGCAAATATTCGCACTATTGGTGAATTAACTAAAAAGACAGAAGATGATATTGCTAAGACTCGCAACTTCGGTAAGAAGAGTCTTACAGAAATCAAAGAAAAGCTCCAGGAATGGGGACTTACACTTGGTATGACTGACTACAGTCATCTTAAGAATGCTGTCAACTTAACAAAGCAGAAGGAAGAAACAGATGAATCATAGAAATGGTTTTAATCCGCTTTCACGCACAACAGCTCACCGCCGTGCAATGTCACGCAATATGGTAACTTCATTGTTTAGATTTGAACGTATTACTACAACTAAGTCTAAGGCTCTTGAAGTACGCAAGGCTGCTGAAAAATTAATTACAAGAAGCAAGGTTGATTCTGTTCACAATCGCCGTGAAGTTGCTAAGTTTATTGCAGATGAAAAAATTCTCAATAAATTGTTTACAGAAATCGGACCTCGCATGAAGGATCGCAATGGTGGTTACACACGTGTTCTTAAACTTGGATTCCGCCAGGGTGATGCTGCTGATATGGTTATTCTTGAATTGGTAGACTACAAGCTTGAAACAGAAGCTGAAGAACCAAAGACAGAAGCAAAGGCAAAGAAACCAGCTGCTAAAAAGCCAGCTGCTAAAAAATCAACTGCAAAGAAAGCTGATGCTGAAAAGGCTGAAGCTGCAGATAAGGAGTAGGATATGTCTAAGAACCATCGTGGAACTGGTATTCGCTCACTTCCGGCACACGGACGAGCTACTTGCCCTATCTGTAAGAAAGATAACGTAAAGTGTCTTTATGAGCAGGAAGTTGACGGACAGACTGTAAACATTTGTAAGATTTGTAAAGCAACTTTGAAAAATAAAGCAAGAATTGCTGCTAAGTCAGCACCAAAAGCAGAATCTGCAGCTGCTGCAGAGTAAAAATTAAATAGGAGCATAAAATGGCTACTAGAAGAAGTCCTCGTTTTAAGGAATGTAGAAGACTTGGTGTAAACGTATGTGGACACCCTAAAGCATTGGAACGTGCAAACGCTCCAGCTTTTGCTAAAAAGAAGAAGGTTTCTGAATACGGTCTTCAGTTGATCGAAAAACAGAAAGTAAAGGCTTATTACGGAATCCTTGAAAAGCAGATGAGAAGATATTTCGAAGCTGCTGCTCGTGCAACAGGTAACACTGGTGACGAATTGCTTATTTCTTTGGAATGCCGTCTCGATAATCTTGTTTATCGTATGGGATTTGCAAAATCAATTCGCATGGCTCGTCAGATGGTAAGTCACGGACATTTTACAGTTGACGGAAAGAAGGTAAATATTCCTTCATACGCTGTAAAAGTTGGTCAGACAATCACTTTGAGTGAAAAAGGTCAGAAGTCTGGTGCTTTGAAAGCCGTTTTCCTTGAAGACAAAGGTTTCAAGTTGGAATATATTGAAAAGAATCTTGATGGTTTCAGCGGAAAGCTTATCCGTCTTCCTTTGAGATCTGAGATCCCAGTTGAAATTAAGGAAAACCTTGTTATTGAATACTATTCTAAATAGTATTTTGCAAAACGGCAGTCGGTTGCGGCTGCCGTTTCTTTTTTTAACTTCATTTTGATTCATTTGTTTACTAAGATTCTTAAATCAACTATATTTTAACCATAACTTTTTTTATCTAATTTTTGGAGGAAATATGAAGAAAGTTGTTTTGTTTGCTGGTCTTTCAGCATTGCTTTTTGCTTTTTCTGCTTGTTCAAAAAGTGAAAGCGAGACAGTAAAAATCGGTGGGTTGGCTCCGTTGTCTGGCGGTGTAGCTGTATACGGTGTTGAATGTAAAAATGGTATTGATCTTGCTGTTGAAGAAATTAATGCAGCGGGAGGAATTGAAGGTAAGAAAATTGAATTTATCTGTGAGGATGACGAAGGTTCTCCAGATAAAACTGTAAATGCTTTTAAAAAGCTTATTACAAAAGACAAGGTAAAGTTTGTTATCGGTTCATTGACTTCTGGATGTACTCAGGCTGTTACAACTTTGGCTCAGGCAAGCAAAGTCCTTCAGATTGCGCCTGCTGCTACAGCACCTGCAATTACTGATGCTGGAAACTATGTGTTCCGCTCATGTTTTATTGATCCTTTCCAGGGAACTGTTGCTGGAAAATTTGCTTTTGAAACTCTTGGTGTAAAAAAAGCTGCTGTTCTTTATGATGCCGGAAATGATTATTCTGTAGGTCTTTATGAAAACTTTGTGAATGCATTTAAGGCTTTGGGCGGCGAAGTTGTTTCTGCTGAATCTTATGCAACTGGTGATAAGGATTTTAACGCTCAGCTTACAAAGATCAAGAATTCTAAACCGGAAGTTGTTTATCTTCCTGATTACTACGGAACTGTTGCTTTGATTGCAAAGCAGCTTCGCGCTCAGGGAATTAATACTCCTCTTGTAGGAGGAGACGGTTGGGATGGTCTTACTGGAAATGCTGGTGAAGAAGTTTTGAACGGTTTTTATTCAAACCACTATGCCGAAGATTCTAATGAACCTGCTGTTTTGAAGTTTGTTGAAGCGTTTAAGGCTAAATACGGAAAGGCTCCAAACTCTTTTGCTGTTCTGGGATATGACAGTGTTTACATGCTTAAGGATGCTATTGTAAAGGCAGGCTCATTTGATGTTGCAAAGGTTCGCGATGCTCTTGAAGCTACTGACGGTGATTATGTAACTGGCCATCTTACATTTGACGAAAAGCACAATCCTGTTAAGTCTGCTGTAATGATTGAACTTGTAAAAGACAAGGATGGAAAAATTACAACAGCTTATAAGGCTACTGTAAATCCGTAATTGTTTATTGAGGAGCTCCTTTCCTCGTTAGGGTGAGAGGGGCTCTGCAAAAATCCCATCTTTTTTTCATAGAACGATTTAATGGGCCGCCTAAGAACTTGGTTGCTGGGTGGAAAATCTCGCGGCAATGTATAAAGAAAAGTTGTTCATTGTTTGTTCCGTTCCCATTATGGACTTTTATAAATATTTTTCTTTTCGTGATGTTAAATAATAATTTGAGTATTTTAAAAAGTTTTTCTTTTTATGACTAGGAAAAAGTGATTCTTGGATACGGAAATGAGTATATTCCCTCCCTTTTTTTTAGGGACCTTTTGGTTTGAGAGGAATTTGATTATAATCAATTTAATTAGTCCAATCATTGTATTTTTAATAAGAAAGTTTCCAATTTAGTATAGTTTTGCTTTGATAAAATTACTATTTAATAAAATAGAAGTTATTTCTTTTTATGATAGAATAGGAACCGGTTTGTGTTTTTTCTCTTTGGGTGGCTATGCTGCGGTGTATGATTCTGTTTTTTTGAATCTCATAAAGAAATCAAATATATTTATTCTGATTATCCTATTTATGATTAACTTTGCTTTTATTGAAAAGTTTGTTTGTGGAACAATTGTTAAATTTATTTCAAGTTTGATATTTTTTAATAAGGAATAATAAAAGGTATGAATTATTGAAAAAATGTTCAATTTATTCATTTTTCCTTTATGCTAGTCACTTTATGGTTTTTGCAGGATTTATTGAATTGGGATGGCTTAGATTATTTCCAATGAAAAAAAGTTTTTGACAGTTGTTCGTTTTTTTGGAATCGTACTGCTAAAAATAGTTTTTTTTCTTCAATTGAAATTGCTTTAAAAAAATCTATCCACCTGCATTTAGATTATTGAATGGGGGAAGGTAATTTTTTTTGCCGATACACTGCGCTGAGCGTGGAAGGGTTGGCGGCGCACGGGGTGCGGTGCCAAGGATTTTGCGGAGCAAAAGACCGAGCGTGAGCGGGCCCTGGAAGGCGAGTTGCGGAATCCTTTGCGCCCGTAAGTAATTGAAAGAGATGCGTGTTATCTTCATAATTTAGAATGTTTCGTTTGTATGTAAAAAGAAAGTTTGGATACGCGGAGGGCTTACAATGGAAAATATTTTATTGAATGTCTGGATAGAAATGAAAAACGGGATTAAAATCCGCCTGGTGAAAAAAGACGTTTATAATTCTGATGAAAAATATATTTTAATTATGGAAATAAACGAAAACCAGGTGACCAGAAGTATTAATCTAATGGTAAAAGGCAGAAAAGTTTTTAATGCCACTGGAAAATGCGTTGATTTTGGCGAGGCGTATCCTACAACTACTGATCATGGTAAAATGATGATTACAAAACAATTTATAAACGCATGGTTAGGGGAGTAAAATATGTGCCTTATTTGTGACAGAATCAATATGATTAAAAACGGAACAAATCCGTACTTTGTAAAAGAACTCGAAACCGGCTACGTTGTAATCGGCGACAACCAGTATTTCAAGGGCTATACGCTCTTTCTTCATAAAGAACACAAAACCGAGCTTTACCAGCTGAATCCTGAAACAAAAGTAAAATTCCTTGAAGAAATGTCCCTTGTAGGCGAGGCATGTGCAAAAGCTTTCGGTGCCGAAAAAATGAACTACGAACTTTTAGGAATGGGCGACCAGCACGTTCACTGGCATCTTTTTCCAAGAGCCTTTGGCGACCTCGGTCAGTACGGCGTAAACGGAAACGGTCCGGTCTGGTGGCTTCCGAAAGAAAAAATGTGGTCTGAAGATGTGATGATAAAGGATGAAGAACTGGAGGAGTTGAAGAAAAAGCTGCGGAGTGAGTTGGATAAGCTGTTCAGCCGATAGAAAGTTTACCTTTAGGAAAGTACTTATGAACACAAAAATAAATTCCCCCTCATGGCTCTTTTTTGATATCGGCTCAACTTTGGTTGATGAAACTAAAGTATACGAAGGCCGCTTTAAATATATCGCAGAAAAATCCGGGCTATCCTACAAGGAAGTCTGTGAGTCTGTTCTTGAACTTTTTAAGCAGAATAAAAAAGGCGACAAGGAACTTATGAAGCACTTGGGGCTTGTTGTTCCTGAATGGAAGAGTGAGGATGAGGTTTTGTATCTGGACACAAAATTGGTGCTTCAAAAATTAAGTTGTAAAAGTGGCGGAAAATACGAAATCGGAATTATCGCAAATCAGAATCCGGGTTCAAAAGAACGTCTGGAATCTTTTGGTATTTTAGAATACATCGACCTGGTGGTTGCCTCGGCAGAAGAAGGCTGTGCAAAACCGGACAGTAAAATCTTTGAAATCGCACTATCTCGGGCTGGTGTCCGGGCTGCAGATGCAGTTATGATAGGCGATCGAATCGACAACGACATAATTCCTGCAAATGAGATCGGAATGAAAACTGTCTGGGTAAAACAGGGCTATGGAAAATACTGGAGTTTTTCAAGCGACCCGGAAATGAGAAGGCTTGAGAGGGCGGATTTTGAAGTGGACGACTTGTCCGGACTTTTGAAGATTTGTTGAGTTATTGGTCATTTCGAGAGCCTCAATGACCGGATTGGTTGTATCAATGCCTGGATTGGTTGTATCAATGACCGGATTGGTTGTATCAATGACCGGATTGGTTGTATCAATGACCGGATTGGTTGTATCAATGACCGGATTGGTTGTATCAACGACCGGATTGGTTATATCAATGACCGGATTGGTTGTATCAATGACTGGATTGGTTATATCAACGACCGCATTAGTTATGTAATGACTGAAATTTTTATATTAATGAACGAGTATTATGCTAAAATAGCACACCGGGGGTAAAAAATTATGCAAAAAATTCTTATTACTGGCGGAACAACTTTTGTTAGTAAGTATACTGCGTCTTATTTTGTACAGCACGGCTACGAGGTCTACGTTCTGAACCGCGGAAATAAGGAGCAGGTTCCCGGTGTTCATCTTTTAAAATGCGACCGCCACGATAGTCAGAAACTCAAAAAGCTTCTTTCGCCTTTAAGTTTTGACGCGGTTCTCGATATTACTTCTTATAAGGACTCTGATATAAACGATTTTGTTCCGGCGTTGGGGAATTTTAGGAAATACATTATGGTCAGTTCCAGCGCGGTTTACCCTGAAACTGAAAAGCAGCCTTTTGTTGAAACAGCCCGGATTGGCGAAAATAAATTCTGGCGCACTTACGGAACAGATAAAATTGCGGCAGAGAAGGCACTCCTGAATCTAGTGCCGGATGCCTATATTGTCCGCCCGCCATATTTGTACGGTCCCATGAACAATGTGTACCGCGAAGCCTTTGTTTTTGACTGCGCTATGACCGGTAGGCCCTTTTATCTTCCAAAGGACGGAAGCCTTAAACTTCAGTTTTTTATGGTTGAAGATTTGTGTCGATTTTTTGAATCCATTTTGAATGATAAAAACGATGAACGCACAAACTCTGATACAGAACGCATTTTTAACGTGGGAAACGAAGACTGCATTTCAATCCGCGACTGGGTAAGCCTCTGCTATGCCGCATGTGGAAAAGTTCCTGAGTTTATTGAAGTTCATTCTGAATCTGATTTTAGAAAGTTTTTCCCGTTTTACGACTATGAATACAAACTCGATGTTTCAAGGCAGAAAAAACTTTTGCCTTCAACAATGCCACTGGAAGAAGGAATCAGAATTGCCTTCGACTGGTATAAGAATAAAGCACACCAAAAAGAAGTGAACAAAAAGCCATATTTCGATTTTATTGACGGTGAGCTTTTAGAGGCGAAAAAAATGTGAGACGAAAATGTCCGAACAAATCAAACTCTTTGATGAAAATTATCTTCCGTATCTTGTTACCCGTCTTTTAACGTTGTGGAATGTTCCCGCGAAAGGGAAGCGTTCAGCCGCCGCTATGTTGAAATGATTATCTGCACAAATATGCATATAAACGACATGCAGTTTATGATGACAGAAAAGACGGCTGGAAAGACCTGCATTTCGGAACTCAAAGCAATTGCCTTCGCTGCTGCAAAATTCGATAAATCTGACGGTTCCTGGTTTTTCAAGTTCCTGGAAGGCGCTTCCTCTCGCGAAAGAAATATCTTCCAAACCGGTCGCCGCTACCTTAACTATATGGAAGAAAAAACTTTTTCCCTGATGAAGAATGACGACGTAAAGCTCTGCCTTTTTGTAAGCCTAGAGAGGGGATGGGGAAGCCGGATTTTAAGCGAAGCGGTAAAGGAGTTCAAAGCCCGTGGCTATAAAAACATGTTACTTTGGACAGACTGCGAGTGCAATGTTCAGTGGTATTTTGACAACGGCTGGGAACTATTGAGCGAAGAAGAATACGAGCCCTTTTCCCGGGAGACTGGCGGTTCCGGGGAAAAGACAGGCGATGACAGAAAACAATATATGACTTATATTTTTAAAAAGGGGCTGTGATTATGCTTAATATTCATTTTGGTTTTTCCTATGTGGGCTTGATTTATATTATTATGCTGACCGTGCCGAACCTGATCTGGGCAAAATATAAACCTAAAAATTACGAAAAGTACGCTTCAAATGAAAACAGGGTTTTAGGAGCCTTTGAGCGAATCGGCGAAGTCCTTGTTACAACCATTGTTCTGATTTTCAGTGATTTTAACGTGCGACCGGAAAGTTGCCGCAATCCGTGGACGCTGTTTCTGGCGGTTTCTGTTGTTCTCATGATTATGTATGAACTTTACTGGATCCGCTATTTCAAAAGTGAAAGGACCATGAAGGACCAGTACCGGAGTTTTTGCCGCGTTCCTGTTGCGGGGGCCACTCTTCCGGTTGCGGCATTTTTTCTTCTCGGGTTTTACGGAAAGAATATTTTTCTCGTGATTTCTGTTATAATTCTTGGAATTGGCCATATTGGAATTCACCTTGCCCATAAGAAGGAAGCGGCTTGTGAGTGAGAAAACTACAATTAAAACGGAGGAGTGATTTATCGCGAATTGAAATGGTAAAAGTATACTGCTACGACCGCTGTTCAACCTGCAAAAAGGCTGTCGACTGGCTTAACTCACACAAAATTGAATTTGAAAAAATCGACATCAAGGGCGACCATCCGGATGAAAAAACTCTCCGCGCCCTTTACGCAAAAAGCGGACTTGAATTAAAACGCTTTTTCAATACCAGCGGGATTTTGTACCGCGAAATGGAACTTTCAAAAAAACTTCCGTCAATGAGCGACGACGAAAAGTTCCAGCTCCTTTCAACCGATGGAATGCTGGTAAAACGCCCGCTTCTTGTAACGGATGATACAGTCTGCATCGGCTTTAGAGAAGAGGAGTGGAAGAAGGCACTGCTGAAATAAAAACTACACCAGGAGGAGTAAAAAAAATGAAAGCCAACTCAACTGAACTACTTAAAGACGCCTATGGCGGAACCTTTGAAGAAAATGTAAAAACGATTTTGAATAAACACTTCGATTCCAAAAATGCAGAAAAGTTATGGAATCAGATTGTCGAAAAATATTCGGAGCTATTCCAAAAGCAGAATATTTCAGAAGAAGACGAAGACGCGGTGTATTACATTCTTCCGTCGGTTGCTGTGTACAGAGTTTTAGAAGAATCCGGCGCGTCGGAGAAGTGGGCTGTCAGTTCGGACGATAAAGCGTGTATGGATGTCCGCCATATTGACGTACTTTCCATCTTCCGTGAAATCTATTTTATAGACGGCCAGCGTGGACACGACTACCTGGTAAACCGTTTCCGGGAAGACGAAGCGTTTCTCAAGGGCTTTCCACAGGATTTTCTGCGTACAGTTGTCGAAGGAAAGTGCGAAGTAATCTGTGATACACCGGAATACACTGAATTCCATGTAAAAAGCTGCCGTTTTCTTGAGCTTACAAAGGAACTTGGCTGCCTGGAAATCTGTTCCGTTTTCTGCGACATTGATAATTTGATGTATACCGACATGCACCCGAATCTTTTGTACAACCGCGACAAAACTTTGTATGCCGGCGACGACTGCTGCAATTTTTCTATGCGGTATGTGGAGAAGGAGTAGAAAAAAAAGCTTAGACTTCGACCCTACAAACCTTCTGACGCAAAAACAATTGTTTTCTGGATAAAGGATGAACGCACTCTCCGCCTGTGGAGCTCTGACAGATTCGGCACTTTTCCTCTGTCAGAGGAAGTCTTGAATCATAAATATATAGAAGAAAACGGAGACTGTTCCGATCCGGATAATTTTTATCCTATGATACTCTGCGATGACGCCAATGTTTTTGGACATCTCATCCTTCGCTATACAAACGGCGACCGGAACACAATTCGCTTTGGCTTTGTAATTGTGGACAGTTCAAGGAGGGGCGAGGGGCTGGGGGCAAAATGCTTGATCTTGCTTACGATTTTGCTTTCAACATTCTTGGTGCAACAAAGATAGCTCTGGGAGTTTTTGAGAACAATGTGTCTGCATTCCACTGTTACAAGAAAGCGTGATTTTTAGAGGTCTCTTCTGAGAATGTTGCGCCGGAGGTTTACGAGTATGCGGATCCCCAGGACAATATCGAAAAATGGAAGATTGTTGAGATGGAGAAGAAGAATTATTTGTTCACATTTAAGTACAATAAATAAAAATGCTGTCATTTACAGACAGCATCAAAAAGCATGACTATTACTATTCTCTGTTCCAAATGTAGTCTATCAATTCGTAATAATCTATAGGAATTGCAGATCTTTCCATTAAGTCTGTATCAGACATTGTTTTTTCAGTCATTTGCATATAATATACTGATGAATATGCTGCACCAGCAAGAATATATGATTTTAATTGTTTTACATAACCTTCTGCTTTTTTTCTGTTGAGATCATTTTCTAGAATTATATACTTTGGTTCCTTGTTTTCAAAAGTAGTTTTAAATTTGGGTTCCATATCGTAAACACTAACAATTAATCCTCCGTCTGCTCTATCTGTAAGTTGAAGCATTCGAATGAACTTTTCCGAAGCAAAAAGAGTTGTGCCTAAAAAAAATACTAAGATAAATGATAAGATTTTTTTCATAAAATTCCTCCTAATTTGTTTGTAAAAAAATATATAAAGCTTCTTTCAATTCTTTCTCTGTTTCATCTCGAAGCTTTTGATTAATATCGATTCCATATAAAATTGTTAACTCCTTGTATCTTTTAATTTCATTCATTTTAAATGTTATATAATTTAATAAATCATTATTAATTTGTGGCATTTTATATAAACCTCCGATATATTTATTTTTGAGCCGCGAAAGCGGCGAAAAATAGGTTTGTCAACTTATTTGGTAGCAGTATACTGCTACCAAATAAATTACTTACATAAAGTATATATTAGAGTACAATAATGTCGAATATATTGTACATTATAAAATTCCTATGTATACTGAAGTTATGATAAATGAAAATTCAAAAACATTTGAAAATTCTCTAATTCGTACTACATGGAATGATCAGGAAGAAGAATGGTATTTTTCTGTGGTGGATGTGGTAGGTGTGCTTACAGCGGCTAAAAATTATCAGATAGCTAGGAATTATTGGAAAGTTTTAAAAAAGCGTCTAAAGGATGAAGATGCTGAATCGGTTACAAATTGTAACCAGTTGAAATTGAAATCAGCAGATGGAAAAATGCGTCTTACTGATGTTGCAAATACTGAACAATTATTAAGAATTATTCAGTCAGTTCCATCAAAAAAAGCTGAACCCTTCAAAAAATGGCTTGCAGAAGTTGGACGTGAACGTATTGAAGAAACTATAGATCCTGAACTTACGATAGATCGTGCCTTGGAAACATATGCAAAGAAAGGATATTCCCGTGAGTGGATAAATCAGCGGCTTCAGGCGATTCAAGTTCGTAAAGAACTTACCGATGAGTGGGAATCTCATGGCGTTCAAAAAGGTGTTGAATATGCGATTCTTACGGATGAAATTACGAAAGCGTGGTCAGGAATGACAACAAGGTCATACAAAAATTATAAGGGACTTAAAAAAGAGAATCTTAGAGATAATATGACGACGACAGAAATTATTTTGAATATGCTTGCTGAAACTGCGACAAAGAATATTTCTCAGACAGAAAATCCATCGACATTTGAAGAAAATAAATCTGCAGCACAAAGGGGCGGGAGAATTGCAGGAAATGCACGAAAAGAGCTAGAAGCTGAAATTGGACACAGTGTGATTTCAGACAAAGCTGCACCTGAATTAAATTCAATTGTTACTAATTTAATAGAAAATGTGGGGAAGAATTAAAATCATGGATAGTGTAATTAAATTGCTTCGTGAGAAAAATCATTACACTCAAACTAAACTTGCTGAAGATTTGGGAATCTCTCGACAAGCTTTAATAAAATATGAAAATACGGAACTTGAACCTCCTCTTTTTGTTGTGAGATCTCTTTCTAGAATTTTTAATGTCGGTTACGATTGTATTATTGATAATCGCATATTTTTAGAGCAAAGTGAAACCGATAAGGAACGACTTTCAATCATTGAAAAGAGTTTTAGGTGCTTAAAAGAACACGAAAAACAAGCTGTTACCGAAATGGCTCGAATTATGGCAGAAGGTAACAAATAAAGGAATTAAAATATGTCCATTACACTACGTCCCGTTACCATCGCCGATTACGATGCAATCTACTCCCTCTGGTGCAGCACCGAACAAACTCGCCGTGCCATGAATCCGGTGGATGACAGCCGGGAGGGTATCGAAAAATACCTTAAGCGAAATCCGAACACCTGTTTCCTTGCAGAATCTAAAGACGGTACCGGCGATGCGCCCGAAATTGCAGGAGTAATCCTCACCGGTCACGACGGACGCCGGGCTATAGTTCACCATCTGTGCGTTCATCCGGCTTACAGGCGGGAAGGTGTTGCAACAGACCTGGTTCAAAAAGCGGAAGAAGCTCTGAAAGAAGAAGGAATCAACAAAATCTTCGGGCTGGTGTTCAAAGATAACGAGGCGGCAAATGCTTTCTGGGAAAAACAAGGCTACACCCTCCGCACCAACTTAAACTATCGTAATAAAAGCCTGAACGCAGGTGTTCCTCAGGGAGAATAAATTGACCATTAAAAAAATCTATTTTTGCAGGCATGGCGAAACAATCTGGAACGTTGAAAACAAAATCTGCGGTGCAACGGACATCGGTCTTACTCAAAAAGGCCATGCTCAGGCGGAAGAAACCGGTCGCCTCATAAAGCAGAAGCTTGAAAATGGCGAAATTGCCATCGATGAGATTTTATCTTCTCCTCTTTCCCGTGCCTATGATACGGCAAAGCACATTGCAGATATGACTGGACTTCCGCTCCGGGTGGAAGAACGCCTTAGGGAGCAGAACTTCGGAAAGTACGAGGGGACTCCCCGTAACGGAGAAGTTTTTAAGATGGAGAAGCGGAATTTTGTTCAGTCTTACCAGGGCGGGGAGTCCATGCTCCGGCTCTGCCAGCGGATCTATAACCTTCTTGACGATCTTTCCAAAGACGGTAAAACTTATCTTCTTGTGGCTCACAACGGAATTGCCCGGGCGGTGAACTCCTACTTTTTCGACATGACAAACGAGGATTACGGCAATTTCGGAATCAAAAACTGTGAGATTCTGGATTATCAGTTTAATAAATAGAGGTAATTATGATTCAAATTTTCGGAACAAACAAATCTTTCGACTGCAAGGCGGCTCAGCGTTTTTTTAAGGAGCGCCGCGTTGATTTTCAGTTTATCGATTTGAAGGAAAAAGAAATGTCCCGGGGCGAGTTTGATTCTGTTGTGACAGCCCTTGCCCGTACAGAAGGTGGCCGGGACGCAGCCCTTGAAGTTCTCACAGACAAATCCTCAAAAGACTATTCAAGCATTGCCTACCTTGACGACAGCGAAAAAGAAGATAAGCTTTTTGAAAATCAGTCAAAATTATTGAAGCAGCCGGTCTGCCGCAATAAAAACGGTGGAAAAATGCGTCTTATGATGTAGCGAATAGAGAACAATTGTTGCGAATTATTCCGTCAGTTCTATAAAAATATGTCGCTGGTGGTAACAAACTGCAAGCTCCGAAAGCAAGGGTATAATGTCCCAGGTACCCTTGCTTGTAATAGGTGCCTGGTTTATCACCTGAATAAAAAGTATCCGAGTGTCATTATTCCTCCGACAAATATAAAAATCAAACTGATTATTGAAACTATCTTGTTTAAGATAATCCAACCCATAGCTTTTGCTGTAGAGTCTGATATATGACCTACTGATGCAAAAACCTTCCCTAAAATTAGCATAATGATGAAAAATACTACCATGTAATATACTATACAAAAAAAAAGTAATTTTGCAATAATTTGAAAAAGATTCGGTTGCTTATTTCTCTGCGCTGAGCGTGGAAGGGTTGGAAATAAAAGGGGCGGGGAAAGGTCTGGTGGAGTGGGATAGTTTTGATTATGTCAACTATGAGTGTCGGGAGGGGAATTAGCCCCTTTTATTGTAACAAGGATTTTGCGGAGCAAAAGACCGAGCGTGAGCGGGCCCTGGAAGGCGAGTTGCGGAATCCTTTGCGCCCGTATGTAATTGAAAGAGATGCGTGATATCTTTATAATGATGGAATGTTTCGTTTATATGTAGAAAGAAAGCCTGGTTTTGAAAATGAGGCTAAAAGCTATTTTGGTCAGATTAAAAACTTTTTGGGCATTGCCGGATTGACTGGTGTGCGTTACTTGAACCGCTATGATGTTGAAAATGTGGGCGAGGCTGTAGGTAAAGCTGCGGCTACTCGAATTTTCAGTGAACCTCAGAGTGATTTTGTTTATTTTGAGAAGATTGAGGTTCCTGAGGGCGACACTGTAATTGTCTGGGAATATCTTCCTGGACAGTATGATCAGCGTGCGGACAGTGCGGAACAGTGTCTTTCTTTGCTGCGTGCGGGTATGGCTTCTTCGGCTCCTGTTTTAAAGGAAGCTCCTCGTGTTAGATGTGCTAAGGTTGTTATTTTGAGCGGTAATCTTAGTGCTGATGATGTTGCTAAAATTCAGAATTATCTTATTAACCCTGTAGACAGCCGTTTGACTGATGATTCTAAGCCGGATACTCTTGAAATTAAGAGTGCGGTTCCTGGCGATATTCCGGTTGTTACTGGTTTTATTGGATGGAATGATGCTGAACTTGAGGCATACCGCCAGAAAATGGGGCTTGCGATGGACTTGGCTGACATTAAATTCCTTCAGGAATATTTTGTTGGCGAAAAGCGTGATCCTACTGAAACAGAAATCCGCGTTCTTGATACTTACTGGTCTGATCACTGCCGTCACACTACATTCCTTACTGAACTTAAGGACATTAAGATTGAAGAAGGTCCTTATGCTTCTTTGTTCAAGAAATCTTTGCAGAATTATACTGACATGCGTGCTGAAATGTATGCCGGCCGCAACGACAAGCCTGTTTGTCTTATGGACATGGCTGTAATCGGCATTAAGTATCTTAAGAAGCATGGTAAACTTGATGACCTTGAAGTAAGTGAAGAAAATAACGCCTGCTCAATCTACATTGACGTTCATTATACTCATGATAAAGACGGAAAGCCTTGTGATGAAAAGGAAACTTGGCTTTTGATGTTCAAAAACGAAACACATAACCATCCTACTGAAATTGAACCGTTTGGTGGTGCGGCAACCTGTATTGGTGGTGCTATCCGAGACCCATTGAGCGGACGAAGCTGGGTATATCAGTCTATGCGCGTTACTGGTGCGGCTGATCCTACTGTTCCTTTAAATGCAACTCGCAAGGGAAAATTACCGCAGGTTAAGATTTGCCGTGAGGCGGCTCAGGGATTCAGTTCTTATGGTAATCAGATTGGTCTTACTACTGGTCAGGTAACTGAACTTTATCACCCAGGATATATGGCTAAGCGCATGGAGCTTGGTGCGGTTATTGCGGCTGCTCCTCTTAATACTGTTATGCGAGAACGCCCTGAAGCAGGGGATGTAATTATTCTTCTTGGTGGCGGTACTGGCCGCGATGGTATTGGTGGTGCTACTGGTTCTTCTAAGGTTCATACTGAAAAATCTGTTACTACTGCTGCGGCTGAAGTTCAGAAGGGTAATGCTGTTGAAGAACGCAAGATTCAGCGCTTGTTCCGCAACAAAGAAGTCAGCCTGATGATCCGCCGCTGTAATGACTTTGGTGCCGGCGGTGTTTCTGTTGCTATTGGTGAACTTGCTCCTGGTCTTGAAATTGACCTTGATAAGGTTCCTAAGAAGTACGAAGGCTTGAACGGAACTGAACTTGCTATTTCTGAAAGTCAGGAACGAATGGCTTGTGTTGTTCGTGCTAAGGATGCTGAGCGCTTTATCAAAGAAGCAGAAAAAGAAAATCTTCAGGCTGTAAAAGTTGCTGATGTAACTGATACTAACCGCCTTATAATTAATTGGCGTGGAAAGACTATTGTAAATCTTGGCCGTGAATTCCTTGATGCGGCTGGTGCTCATCATGAAGCCGTGGCTTATATTGAAAGTCCTGCCAGCCAGGAAAAATCTCCGCTTGTAAATGCCCTTGATTCTGTTAAGAATGTGCTTGATGGCGGTAAAAATGCTGATACTTTGAAAAAAGCATGGCTTGCAAATATTTCTGACCTTGCATGTTGTTCACAGCGTGGTCTTGGTGAACGCTTTGACGGCTCAATTGGTTCAAGTTCTGTTTTGTTCCCTTATGGTGGAAAGTATCAGTGTACTCCTGAAGCTGGTATGGCTGCAAAAATCCCAGTTGTATCTCCTTTTGAAACAAGTACTGTAAGCCTTATGGCTAACGGATATGATCCGCGCGTTGGTGAATGGTCGCCATGGCATGGTGCACAGACTGCTGTTCTTTCAAGTCTTGCTAAGATTGCATGTATGGGTGGTAAACCAGAAACCTGTCGTCTTTCTTTCCAGGAATTTTTTGGACGTGCTGTAAGCGAAAAGACCTGGGGCTACCCTGCTGCTGCTCTGCTTGGTTCTATTGATGCCCAGGTTTCTATGGGTTGTGCAAGTATCGGCGGAAAAGACTCTATGTCAGGTACATTTGAGGATATCAACGTTCCTCATACTCTTGTAAGTTTTGCCGTAACTCATGACGAAGTTAAGAATGTTACAAGTGGTTCATTTAAAAAGACAGGAAGCAATGTTTACCTTGTAAGCGTTCCTTATTCTTCAGAACTTGCGCCTGATTTTGATACATTCAATAAAAATGCAAATGTGCTGTACGCTTTGAATGCGGCTGGAAAGATTGATGCAATGTATCCTGTTTGCGCAGGTGGTATTGCAGAAGCTGTTTCTAAGATGGCTATGGGTAACAGAATCGGTGTAAAGATTGAAAATATTCCGTTGAGCGCAACTTGTGCTGCAAATGCCGGTGTTTCGGCTTCTGTTAAGGATCTGTTTACTCCATTGTACGGTTCGATTGTTGTTGAAGCTGCTGTAGAACTTGAACTTTCTGAATTTGTTGAAGGAACTGTTTCTAAGATTGGTGTTACAACGGAAAGCGGAGACATTGAGCTTGCTGTTGCTGGTGTTGCAGAAATGAAGCTTGGTCTTGCAGAAGTTGAGAGCGCATGGGAAGCTAAACTTGCTGAAGTATTCCCTCCTGTAAGCGGTGCTGAAGTTCAGAAGCCTCTCCCTGATTTTGCAAAGAATGTTCACAAGTCTTTGAGCGAAGCAAGGAAGAATCCAGTATTTGCGGCTCCAACAGCTAAGCCTCGCGTTCTTTTGCCTGTATTCCCAGGAACTAACTGTGAATTTGATATGGCCCGTGCGTTTAATCTGGCTGGAGCGGACACAAAGATAATAGTGCTTGCTAACAGAACTCCTGCAATGCTTGAAGAAAGCCTTGCTAATTTTGAAAAGGAACTTAAGGAAGCGCAGATTCTTGCTTTGAGCGGCGGATTCAGTGCAGGAGACGAACCTGATGGTTCTGCTAAGTTCATTGCAAACTGTCTGCGGGAAGGCCGCGTTTCTGCTCAGATTATGGATCTTCTTAAAAAGCGTGATGGTCTTGTTCTTGGTATCTGTAATGGTTTCCAGGCTCTGGTTAAGACAGGTCTTGCTATGTACGGTGAATTCCGTGATATGGAAGGCGATATGCCTACTTTGACATACAATAAGATTGGCCGCCATATCAGCCGCATTGTTCGTACACGCATGGTAAGTGCAATGAGTCCGTGGGCTCAGGATGCAACTGTAATCGATCCAAGAATTCATCTTGTGCCGATCAGTCATGGAGAAGGCCGCTTTGTATGTGATGAAAAGACTGCAAAGGCTCTGTTTGAAAACGGACAGGTTTACACTCAATATGTAGATGAATTTGGTAATCCGGCTATTACAGAACCGGACAACCCGAACGGATCTTTGTTTGCTATTGAAGGTATTACCAGCCCGGACGGACGGGTTCTTGGAAAGATGGGGCACAGCGAGCGTACTATTGGTATTGACGCCAATGGTGCAAGCCTTGACCTTATTAAGAACGTTGCCGGTAACCCTATTACAAACGAAAGCGAAAACAGCTGTCAGAACCTGTTCCGTGCCGGTGTAAGATATTTTAAATAGCCTTAATTTCGAGTTTTAGGGTTTAGATAGATTTGCAGAAATAATGCAGTTGCGGGACGTAGGAAAAAAATTAAGTGTGTACCTGTGAATTATGTGGCGGTGGATAGCTGCATATGAGCAGGGAACAGAAGAGGAATACATTTTTGTTTTTCCTGTAACTTGGAAACCGCTACGGATTAGTTTCTGCAAGGTTGAAAGAATATCAAAAGTCGAAATTAGGATAAATAAGCTGAAATACCGAAATCCAAAAATAAAAGATTTGGATTCCGGTGAAAGTTCTGGCGAGAAACCTGCGCAGGACTGGAGCAGTTTTGCTGAAAGCAAAAGGCGGAGCAGGCTTGGCCTGCGGAGACCGAGCGAGAGCGGGCTGCGGAAGCCCTGGTTGCAAAATAGTTTGCGCCCGAAAAATGAGGAAATTATGAAAAAGAATGGATTATTTGCAGCTGTTTTGGCTGCGGTTTTGTTTGTTTCTTGTGGTGGGGCTGACAAAAACGGCTGGTATTCGGATTTTGATGCGGCAAAAAAGGCTGCTAAAGCTAAGAATAAGAATGTGCTTTTGCTTGTTAATTCTGATTATGACGTTCCTATGACGGATGTTGGCATAAAGGCTTTGACTTCTGACAGTAGATTTACGGATGCCCTGAAGGATTCTTATGTCTGTGTACATTTTTCGTTCGTTGATCTTCAGTCGTTTTTGGCTGGCCCGGATTTGAATGCAACTAATTCGGAGCAGAAAGCAGCTGAAAAACGCCGTGCGCTACTTCAGAAACAATTTGGAATTGCGGATATGTACGCGGTTCAGGAAACGCCTGCTATTGTTCTGGTTTCTAAAGACGGATATTACATTACATCTTTGTCATGTGACTTCTTGGGAAGTGAGCCGGAAGGGTATGTTGGACTTGTAAATGCTGAAAAAACGATTGTTGAGGAATTTCAGGCAAAGATCAGGGCGACTGAAACAGGTTCTGCAAAGGAACGAATTGCTGCTATTGATGCAATTTATGAAAGCTCTACTGATAATCAGAGACTTGCATTGGTTGACCTTAGCCGTAAGCTTGTAAGTCTGGATAAAAAGAATGAATCGGGCTTGGTAAGCAAGCATCTGTTTGCGATTGCAAATGAAGAGGCTTTTGCTAAGCTTAATGGCGTTGATTATATCGGGGCTATAAAAATCTATTCTAAGTATGCTGAAGACAAGAGAATTCTGCCGGTAGATGCGCAGGCATTGTATTTTATGGCAGCTTCTGTCTATGCAAGAAGCGGAGTGGACAGTATTGAGCCTATTATTTCCACCTTGCAGAAAGCTGTTGATGTGGCTCCTGAAAGTGATAGTGTTGAAAATATAAAAGCTATTATGGAAAGCCTGAAGTCTGGACAGCAGCAGTCAGAAGATGCAGCTGCTGCGGCTTCTGCTGAAAATATTGAAAACGCAGAAGCTGGATCTGCTGAGTCTGCGGACAAGGCTGAGTAAATATTGGATAATGCCGCGTTGATCGGACTGTGCGTTTGTTCGGCAGTCCTGATTGTTCTTTCTATGCTGTTCAGTATTTCGGAAAGTTCTTTTCTTTCTATAAATAAGCTTAGGCTTATGATTCTGAGGAAAGAGAAGAACCCGCGTGCTGTTCGGGCTGGAAAGCTTCTTGAAAAAAAAGAACTTCTTATAAATACTCTTCTTGTTGCAAATGAACTTGTAAACATTCTTTTAAGTTCGATAATTACTGTTGTTGCCGTAAAGCTTTTTGGTAACGGCGGTGTGGGAATTGCCACTTTTGTTGTTACGATATGTCTTCTTGTTTTTGGCGAGATTACGCCGAAGGCGATTTCTACAAGAAATCCTGATAAGATTGCATACGCCCTTGCTTTTTTTGTTGATGTTGTAATGCATCTTATTTATCCGTTTGTTATTGTCCTTACTCTTATTTCCAGGATGATACTTAAAATCCGTGGTATAGACATTGAAAAGCCTGCTCAGACCTATTCGGAGGAAGATATTAAGTCTTTTTTGGAAGTTGGTGCAGAAGCCGGCGTTCTTGAGAACTCTGAAAGGATGATGATGAACAGCGTTTTTAAATTCAATGATTTGAATGCGGCGGATATTATGATTCCAAGGACTATGATTGTCTGCCTTAGGGAAAATGCTGCTTATGATGAAGTTATAGAAACCGGGCAAAGAACTCGTTTTTCTAGATTTCCTGTGTATAGAGAAAACACTGATGACATTGTGGGAATTCTCTATTTGAAGGATTTGCTTAAGATTTCACCGGAAGACTTTTCTGTGAAAAAAATAATGAGGCCTCCGCTTTATATTCCAGGCACAAGAAAAATTACTTCTGTACAGCAGGTAATGCAGGAAAACCGTCAGTCAATGGCAATTATTATTGATGAATATTCTGGTACAGATGGTCTTATTACACAGTCGGATATTCATAGGGAAATTTTTGGAACAGCTGAAAATAAAACTCCTTGGGCAGGAGAAAGCAATCTTGAAAAAATGACTGATTTGAATTGCTTTTCGATTTCCGGGGCTACGCTGCTTATAGATTTAAAGACTCTTTTTGGTATGCCGCTTGAATCTTCTGTAAATGATACTTTGGGCGGTTGGATTATGGAAAAAATGGACCGGATTGCGGGACCTGGAGATGAAGTTGTTGCTGGGGAATGGAGTTTTACTGTTGAAAAAACCGAGCAGCGGAGAATAACGGTTGTCACGGTTAAAAAACTAGGTGATGCAGCGGGCAGGAAGACAAAATGATGAATTCAGTCCTTTTGGTAATAGTTCTGCTTTTTATAGTGAAAATGATCGCTTTTTTTGCCGGTTCTGAAACGGCTTTTTTGTCTGTTACAAAAATAAAATTGCGGCAGATGGTGCGCGAAAAAAGAAAAAATGCAAAGACTGCTGAACGGCTTAGAAATAATATGGACGAGCTGCTTACGGTTATCTTGATTGGAATAAATTTTCTGAATACATTGGGGTCTTCCCTTGCAACTGCGCTTGCGGTTCAGCTTGCGGGTAATAGCGGAGTTGGAATTGCAACGTTTATTTTTACGTTTCTTTCTGTTGTCTTTGGAGAAATTGTTCCAAAGACAGTAGCAGGTAGATATACTGAGCAGACCGTTTGCAAAAATTCTGTTTTTCTTATGATCCTGGAAAAGATTTTTTTTCCTGTAGTTTTAGTATTTAGCGGAATTTCAAAAGGAACTGCAAGGCTTGCTGAGAGTTTCTGTAAAAATAATCAGGAATTGATTACAGAAGAAGAACTTAAGACCTTAATTGAGATTGGAGAAACGGAAGGAACTCTGGAGTCTACAGAAAAAAGTCTTTTGTATAAGATTTTCAAGTTCAACGATCTTCTTGTGCATGATATTATGAAGCATAAGTATTTTGTCCGTTCTGTATGGGCAGAAGCCTGCCGGACGGAAGTCGTAAAGGTTTTTGTTGATTCGGGGCTTACGATTCTTCCCGTATATTCGGATTCAAAGGATTCTATTATTGGGGTGATTCATTATAAGTCTGTTCTTTTGGGTGAAAAAGTTGATGACAATGAAAGCGGTTATGCAAAACGAATGATGAAGTCAGTCTTGTTTGTACCTGAAACTTTTACGGCACTTGAAATTCTTGCAAAATTTAAGAAAGAAAGAACAGAATTTGCCGTTGCCCTTAATGAGCAAGGGGAAATGACAGGTGTTGTAACTGTTGATGACATTCTAAGAGTTGTTTTTGGACGTATGACTGACGAAGATTCTTCGCGTATTGCACCGGAACAGCGCATAAAGTTCGTTTCCGGGAATGAGTTTATTGTACCGGGCGATATGCGGCTAGAAGATGTAAATTCCATTCTGAAACTTAATCTTGAGAGTGAAATGTTCCTTACTTTGGGAGGATGGCTTTTGGAAAAATTTGATGCCCTTCCTTCTACTGGAGAAGTTTTTTATTGGCAGAATGTGCTGTTTGTAATAGAAGATCAAGCGCAGAGACGTATCAGGCAGGTAAGAATAAGGTTCAGGGGTGTAAGGGTTGTAAGGCAGAATGTGATTTTGCATTAAAGATATGTGACTGCTGATAGGAGAATATTTGTTTCTGTAAAAAACGGTGGTATATTTCGTGCTCTTGTGAGTTGAGAGGTTCTGACATTTGTAGGTGGTTTCGACAGGCTCAACCACCGCGTTTTTTTTAGGCAACCATCGCGTTTTTTTTAGGCAACCATCGCTTTTTTTTTGCAAATACTGGGTTTTTAGGCAAGCATTGTTTTTTTTTAGCAACCAACGTTTTTAGACAACCACCGCGTTTTTTTTAGGCAACCACCGTTTTTAGACAACCACCGTTTTTTGTGTCAGAAGATATCGTTTATTCGCTAATCGGATCTACGCCGTAAATTTTTCCGAGCTGTTTTCTTAGGGCGTCCATGTCCTTCTGGTAAGGTGCTGTAAAGGTAAGCCGCTCTTTTGTAATAGGATGAGTAAAACTGATTTTGTAAGCGTGAAGTCCAAGTCGGCTTAAAAGAGGCTGTTCTTCAAATTCGTCGCCGCGCCAATTTCGTTTGATTTCGCTTAGGCGGATTGGCTTCTGATTTCCGCTGTAAAGAGGATCGCAGACAATACAGAATCCGTTTTCTGCAAGGTGAACGCGGATCTGATGAGTGCGGCCGGTTTTCGGTTTTGCTTCAATCCATGAAAAGGGGCCGCAGCTACCGATAAGGCGGAATGCGGTTTCTGACGGTTTTCCTTGACGTTTGTTTACTACGGTTCTGTGGCGCGCGTCTCCGTCCGGTAGAAGCGGAAGATTAACTGTAAGATCCGTCCATAACGGATGGCCGTGTACCAGGCAGTGGTAAGTTTTTTCTACGGTTCGTTCCTGGAACTGCATGGAAAGGTCTTTGTGTACGGCCGCGTTGCGTGCGTAGATTATAATGCCGGATGTGTCTTTGTCGATTCTGTGAACGGCATAAAGCTTTCCGAATTCTTCTTCGGCTTCAAGATCAAGACGTGGTGCGTCCGGATCGTAGCGGTCGGCAGCAATTAAAAGTCCTGATCTTTTGTTAAGGACCACGATTTCATTGTCCTGGTAGATTGTTGTATAATCCGGTGTTTTTTTCATGGTTAGAGTATATCAAACGGTAGAGTGTTTGTGAACGATCAGAAATGAAGAAATTGATTTTGTACATTGATTACAGTGAGTATTAATTTTTTTGTAATAAAAAAAACGGTGGAAATGGAAGTAATGGCCGGCAAAAACACTCTGTTTAAGGTTGCTTAGACTGCGGTATTTTAATAGTCTTTTTGCAACAAACAGCGTGCGGCCCGATAGGGGGGGGCCAGTCATCATTTGATTGGAAGCAATTTTTTTAGTTTCAATATATTAAAACTAAATGTTCAGGCTGGTAAAAAAATATAAAAAAAAATCGAAAAAAATTGCATATATTGCAACATTTTTTTTAAGATATTGTCTATAATAGAGACAGTATACTAGCGTAATGTCTGATGATTTTTTAATCAGGAAATTTGTTAATACATAAGGAGTTTTTATGTCTAGTTTATATCATGAGTTTTTAGTTGAAGACAGAGAATTCAAAGATTATGACGATTTTAAGAAACACTGCAGATTAAAGACGAAAAAAGATTTCAATTTTGCATACGATATAGTCGACCGCTATGCAACCGATTTTCCTGGAAAACGGGCATTGGTATGGATTGATGACAATAACGAAGAAAAGACTTTTACGTTCGATGACATTTCAAGGGAATCTAAACGCGCAGCCTATTGGCTTGTTTCTAAGGGTATTAAGAAAGGCGATACAGTAATGCTTATGCTTCGCCGCCGCTATGAATGGTGGATTCTTATGCCGGCTCTTCACCGAATCGGGGCAATTGTAATTCCTGCTACAGACCAGCTTTTGCAGTCTGATCTTGAATACAGAACAAACGCCGCTGATGTAAAGATGATTATTTCTTATGATAATCCAATTGTTCAGAACGAGATTGAAAAGGCAATGCCGAAATCAAAAACCGTTCAGTATCTTGTTACTGTAGGTAAAGAAAAGAGAAACGGCTGGCTCAGCTTCCATGATGAATATGAATCAATGCCTGCAGAATTCCCGCGTCCGGTAGGAGATGCTGCTACTCACAATGAAGATCCAATGCTTTTGTATTTTACTTCCGGTACATCAGGATATCCAAAAATGGTTCTTCAGGATTATGACTATCCTGTGGGTCACATTATGACTGCAAAATACTGGCACGGTGTTGTAGAGGATGGACTTCATCTTACTATTGCAGAAACAGGATGGGCAAAGGCAACATGGGGAAAACTTTACGGTCAGTGGATTGCTGGAACAGCTCAGTTTGTATATGACATGAACATGTTCAAGCCTGCAAAGATGCTTGAAATGATTGCAAAATACGGTCTTACAACGTTCTGTGCTCCTCCGACAGTATACCGCTACCTTGTACGTCAGGATTTGAGTAAATATGACTTGAGTAAATGTACGAGGTTCAGTACGGCAGGAGAAGCTCTTAATGGTGAAGTTTACAATAAATGGCTTGAAAAAACAGGAAAGAAAATCTACGAAGGTTACGGTCAGTCAGAGTCTACGGTAATCTGCGGTAACTTCATGGAATACTGTGAAGTTCGTCCGGGTTCTATGGGACGCCCGAATCCTTTGTACGATGTTGAAGTTCTTAATCCTAATAATAAGCCGGTTCCTGCTGGGGAAATGGGAGAGCTGTGTATTCACGTTGAGCACGGACGTCCGTACGGTTTACTGATGGGATATCACAAGGATGTCGTTCTTACGGCTGATGCATTTGACGGTGGTGTTTATCACACTGGTGACAATGTTTACATGGATGAAGACGGTTACGTCTGGTTTGTAGGGCGTAAAGACGATATTATTAAAACTGCCGGTTACCGTGTAAGTCCGTTTGAAGTAGAATCAATTTTGCAGCAGCATCCTGCTGTAATGGAGTGCGCCGTTACAGGTGTTGAAGACGCAAAGCGCGGTATGGCTATCAAGGCAACTATTGTTCTTTCTCCGGGATATGATTCTAAAGATCCGAAAGAAATGGAAACAGAACTTTCTACATTTGCCAAAGAAAACACTGCAATGTACAAATGCCCGAGGATCTTTGAATTTGTAAAAGAACTTCCAAAAACTGTTTCTGGCAAAATCCGTCGCGTAGAAATCCGCGAAAAAGACAAGGGAAAGGACATTGATAGGATAAAGCAAGAGTTCTAAAAAAGCGAGCAGTGCGGAGCTTTTTTAGAACGCCTAAATCGAAGGCAATCCGGAGGATTGCCAACGTGGCGCGGGAGCGCCATGCTAAAAGCGAGCAGTGCGGAGTAAGAATGCTGCGCATTCTTAATGAGTTTTTTTTTCAAAAAACTCACGTTTCTAAAACGCCTAAATCGAAGGCATTCCGAAAGGATTGCCAACGTGGCGCGGGATGGGAGCGTGTTTTAACACGCGGACACCAGAGCGAATACGGACGGCGGCTAACCGCCGTTTATTAAAGATTTGCAAAGTAACAAAAATTTCATCATGTATATTGCGATGGAGCGCCATATTAGAAACGCGAGTAGTGCGGAGTGTTTCGGTAGTTGAGTCAGTCTGAATGTTGGGTTTTAATTATGCTTGACATTCGGACTGTTTTTTTTATAAGTGAACGGCGACCCGAAATTTAGGCTTGATTTTTGAGCATAGAAACAGCAAGTCATTTTAAGGGTTGAAAATTCTATTGGAGAGAAAAATTGCTGCTCTTCTTTTAGGGCTTGCATTCATATTTGATTTTGTTTCCTGCGAAGTAGAAACAGACAATTCTTTGGCATTGGCGGCACTTGCACTTTCTACAAGCCCTGCCAGATCGGAAAATACGTGCAAAATAACATTTGATGCAAACGGCGGAAGCGTAACGACAGCATCGCAGGTGGTGAAGTCCGGGGTAAAAGCGACGTTGAAATCGGCAGACGAACTTGGACTGAGCAGGGCAAACTACGCATTTGCAGGATGGCTACAAAAGCCGATGCGGCAAGCGCAGAGTACACTGATGCGGCGGAAGTGACATTGGTTGACGATATAACGCTTTTTGCTCTATGGATGACTGAAAAAGAGATTCCCCTTACACTGAAATTTATTGGGAGTGGAAGAATTACTATAAAAAATGAATGGAGTACTCTTAAATTTTCTCTAAATGGGGGCAGACTTGAACCAGTTGTAAGTAGCATACCTGTTACCGTTGGCGATAAAGTATGTTTTTATGCAAAGGAATCGGGGTCTACAGCTACTCGTTACCAAACAATCAATAGCGATGCTGACTGTTATGTATACGGAAATATAATGAGTCTTGTTACGCTTGACGAAAACGGTGGCTGGAATCCTTTTGAAACAGAATTGAAGCAGGATTATACATTCTTCCTCTTATTTAAAGATAACACTCATATCAGAAATCATGAATCAAAGAAGCTGCTCTTCCAGCTACAGAATTAAAAGAACGTTGCTATAAATGTATGTTCTTTGGATGTACAAACCTTTAGAAAGCTCCTGAATTACCAGCAGAAAAGCTTTTAGAAGAGTGTTATATGGGTATGTTCGCTAACTGTGAAAGACTTGATTTTATAAAATGTCTTGCAACCAATAAAGCGTTAAAGTGTGTCGATGGTTGAGTTGAAGGTGTTTCTTCAACTGGAAAGTTTATATATGCTAAGGCTGGGGTATGGTCTATGGGTACCTAAATTCCGGATGGCTGGAGATTAGAAAAGGCAGAGTAGAGATTGACAGGGCGCATTGTTGACCGGTTAAGGGGCTCTATGGTGATTGTATGCGCTGTATTCGGAGGTTTTGCCCTTCGGTAGGGCTCAGAAACCGCTCAATCACCGTAGAAAGGGTGAGGTCTTGCGGGATGAAAGGTGCAGCTTGTTTGCTTTGTGAAAGTTGAGTTTTTTTGATAAAAACTCGTGGGGAAAAATACCGGCGGGGGATATGGAAGGGGCGCGGAGCGCCGTGCAGCGAATGAAATGAGCTGTACCGACCGTGAGGGTAGCCTGGAATAGCCCTTTACGTAAAGAATTTTGCCTGAAAAAAGCTAAAAAATGTTCTCTATTTGAAAAAAAAATTGACAGATTCATGATCTGCCCTTACGATTATATAAGAGATTTATAAAAGTACGAAGGTGATTATGAAAAAATTTTTTCTGTCAATGATGGCTTTGACGCTGTCCTTTTTTGTTCTTTTTGGTTGTTCGAACGATGTAGACAATTCTTCTTCATTTTTGTCACAGTTAATTAAGGCTCAAAATGTTTCTGTTCAGACTGCGAGTTTAGTCGTTTCTACAAATCCTGGAGATTCGCGTTCAACTTATGTTGCGGACATAAAGTCTGTTATTGTAACGGTAAAGGGCTACGATGCGGTTGGTACAAAATTTGAAAAAACTAGTGAAAAAGTCGATGTTTCTGGCGGAGCTGGCAGTTCTGTTACTGTTTCGCAGATTCCGCTTTGTAATAATGCGGTTGTTGAGGTTCAGGCTTTTTCTGATTCCGGGGCAGCAAGCAAAATTGACGGTATAAAGATTTCTGCTATTACAGACATTAAGGCTTCTGGCAATTCTGTTACGGTTACTTGGGAAAGTTCTAAAAAAGGTAATGTCTATGCGGCTTTGCTTTCTGCCGGTGTAAATACTAATGTTCTTACTTCTGAGCAGATTTCTTCTATTGAAAATGCGATTCCAGCAGATACTCACGCAAGTCTGATTAATGCGGCTGCGATTGCTGCGGCTTATAAGGCTGGTTCGCTGGGTGATGCTTCTTCTTATAAAATGACTGCGGGTGCTGTTAAGGTTACCTGCTATGAATATGACGGAAAAACTTTGCAGCTCAGTGATCCGTCCAGTGCGGTTGCTACGGCGAGCACTAGCGGTGCTGTGACAATCAGCAATGCGGCTCCTGGAACCTGGACTCTTTATGTTCTGGACGGAACAACGGTAAAGACATCTAAGAGTGTTGTTGTGACTGCCGGTGAAACTGCAACAGTTACGATTGGTCAGGCGGTTATTACAGATAGGATTATTGTGCATGCTAAGGGATATAAGGGTATTTATATCTATGGAACTACAGGAATTACAACAGGGTCTTACGATATGACTTCTGAAGGTAATGACTGGTACACTTATACATTGAATGTAACAAGTGCAAAACTTATCTTTAAGACAACAAAAGATTCTTGGAATGGACAGACTGGAGATCTTACAAGAACTGCCGGCGAATGGTGGTTCATTGGTGATAGTGGTGATAAACCAACAGGAACCTGGTATGACCATAATCCAGAAGTGCCTTTTGCTCCAACTGTAACAATTTCTCCGGTTGATGGAAGTCAGATTGCTGTAAACGGTTCTATTTCTGTTCAGTTTACAAACGGAAACGATACAATTACTTCTGCAAAAGTTACTGTAAACGGTACAGAATACGATATGGGTACTACTGCCGGAACCTGGTCAAAATCTCTTAGTGAACTCGGAATTACTTCTGAAGGTGCGACAGTAACTGTAAGCGCAATTGTTAAAAACAGCGTTGGAACAGGAACTGCAAGTGCAAGTTTGACAACTAAGGCCGCTTCTAAGCTTGTAACAAATCCGAACGAGCTTCGTATCTATCAGGTAATGGTAGCAAGCTTCCAGGATGGAGACCCGAGTAGAGGATATAGTCAGATGTGGGGTCCAAATGAATCTTTGAAGGGTGGAGATTTGCAGGGAATTATAAATTCTCTTGATTATATCAAGGGGCTTGGTTGTAATGCACTCTGGATGACACCGATTTTCCAGTCAGATGGTTTTGATGAAAAACTAGAGGCAACTGGGTATTTTGCAACTGATTACTTTAATGTTGACCGTAACTTCGGAACAAATAAAATATTTGATGAGCTTGTTAAAGCTTGTCATGACCGAGGAATTGCTGTAATTCTTGATGGTGTATTTGGTCATAATGGTGCAAGTCAGGGTGGTTCTATGGAACCTTCTCCAACTCGTGACGGTATTAAAAATCCAGGAATTGTTCCAAATGGTAATAACCCTGTAAATTATTCTGAATCTAATTCTTTGAAGTATTATTCAGATGTTGCAAGTTATTGGATTACAGAACATAAAATTGACGGTTGGCGTTTAGACCAGTGTTATCAGGTTGGTCTTGGCGATAAAGATAATAATTCTGGAAAATTTCCTGTAAACACAGGAACTAACGGACATAATTACTGGTATGAAATACGAAAAGTTGTAGAACAAGCTGCGGCTAGTAATGGAACAAAAGGTGTGGACTGGGGAACTTTAGGATATATGGTTGGTGAACACTGGCATGGTGACCAGACTGTAATTCAAATGGGTTCTGTAAATGCAGGCTATACTTCTTCTAGTTATGGAAATGTGAATAATAAGGCTGCTGGTTATGGCCTGAATTCTTGTTTTGATTTCCCTGCTTATTATAAGTTTGTTCAGGGATTTGCACGGGAATGGGGTGGAACAACTTCGGATAATATAACAACCGGGTTGAGTTATCTTTATCAGACTTATTCGGAAAAAGGATATTCATGTAAAGAAGATGACGGAAATTATGAGATTTACTATCCGAACTTTATGCTTTCTAATCACGATTTATTCCGTATTGGAGATTTGATTAATAAGAAATTTTCTTGTGATTTTGATTCTGATGAATATATCAAGCGTAATAAAGTTATTCTTGCTGCTCAGTGTGCTTATTCTGGCCCGATTACAATTTATTATGGTGATGAAATCGGCGATCATTCTGCAAATTTAAGTGGTTGGGGTAGTGAAAATGTTGCCCGCTCTTCTGGAAAAATCACCGGCTTCGATAGCCGTGAACAGGCTATTCACGACTGGACACAGAAATGTCTTGCTGCCCGTGCAGACCATGAAGCTTTGTGGAACGGTACAAATACTCAGATTACCGGAGAGAGCGACTTCTATGTTGCAGAGAAGCAGGGCGGCGGAGAAACAATTTATATTGCTTTCAATTATAACAAGTCTTCTTCAAAGTCTTTCTCTTTCAGCGGTACGGGTACGGACTTGATTTCTGGAGAAACATTCGCCGGCACAGTAACAGTTCCTGCACTTAGTGCAAGATACATTCTTGTAAAATAATAAGATTTACGGCTATTAAGCGTGCCTGGTAAATGGCGGCTTAGCCGGTCTTAAATTATAAAACTGTTTACTTTACATAGATACTTATCAAAATAAGGATATATAGGTTAGAGAGTTTGGCGCTTCCGGGGGGAAAACGGGAGCGCTTTTTTATTTTTTATTTGACTTATTGAAAATAGGCTTTATACTTTTATGTAGTAAGGTTGGAGAAAGTGCGCTTCTGAGAGGGAAAATAAGGAGCGCATTTTTTTTATCTTGTTTAATTAAAAGTGGTATAAAAAAAGTTTGGGGGACATATGAAAAAGTTTTTGTCATGCATTGCGTCGGCAATGTGTCTTTTGTCGTTTTTTTCCTGTTCGAATGATTTGACTGACTCTAAAAATCTGCTTTTGTTGCATTCATCAGATTCAAATTCAGGATATGGAACAATTATTGTAAGCGATTCTGATTCAAGGAAAATCGCTGTTTCTGATTTAACAAATTTGACTGCAACTGTAAGCGGTTACGGTATGGAAGATGTAACAGGGACAGTATTGCTTGAGTCTGGAAAAACAGCCGGTAATATAACAGTTGAAAAGGTTCCAGTTGGTAAAAACCGAGTAATTTCGATTGGATCTGGAAAAACTGTGATCCGAGAGCTGATTCCTGAAGTAAATTCCGGATCTAATTCTATATCTTGCGTAACATGGGATACTACGGTTCTTGGTTCAATTTATTACTATCTTATTAAGGCCGGCGTTGATGTTTCAGGGATAGATTCCAGCATTTTTACAAGTGCGATTCCAACTGATGTTCATGCGTGCCTTGTTGATGCAGCTTCAATCGCAAGTGATTATCAGAAGGGTAAGCTTGGAGCTGCTTCTTCTTACAAACTTTCTGCAGGAACTGTAACTGCAACAGTTTACGGTTACAGCGGAAAAACTATTCAGATTGCAGATCCTTCAAGTTCAGTTCAGACTGCGGGGGTAGATGGCACAACTGTTACTTTTACAGATGTTCTTCCTGGAAAATGGAATGTCTATGCGGATGGAAATAAGGTAAAAACAATTACTGTTGTAAGTGGAAATAATGAGGTAACTATTGGAAGTTCAATTTCTGGACGTGTTATCGTATTTGCAAACGATTCTGAAAAAAAGACTTTCTATATCTGGAAAAATGAAACTGAAACTTCATATTCGGCAGGCTGGCCGGGAAGTGCTGCAACAGCTGCTACTGATGATATGATGAATAATCCTGCAGGCTGGTACTATGTTGATATTACTGATAAATATGACGGCGGTTCAATCAATTTGATTTTGAACAATAACGGTTCAAATAAGACTGGAGATCTTATAACCGGTAAAACCGCAACCTTCTGGTACGATGCTGCCGGAGCTTGTGGAACTGCTGGTGCCTTCTATGATTCAGATCCAACAGAAAATCAGCTTTCAAGTGATGCAACTCTTGCTTCAATTAGTGTTAATGGTACTGCTCTCAGCGGCTTTGCTTCGGGCACAACAAGTTATACTGCTGCAATTTCTGCAGCTACAACAAGTGCAACTGTAACAGCAACTGCAAATGACAGTGCCGCAAGTGTGAGTGTAAGCCCAAGTGGTTCTGCATCTATCGCAAGCGGCGAAAGCCAGGTGTTTACAATCACTGTAACTGCCGAAGACGGTTCAACAAAAACATACACAGTAACTGTAAAACGCGCTGCAGAAAACGATACAACATTGGCGTCAATTTCCGTAAATGGAAAAACTGCTTCTATTGCCGGAACTACTGCTTCTATCAATATAACTGGCAGCGAAGACAGCCTTTCAATTACAAGTATTGTTGCGACAGCTGCGGATTCTAATGCAAGTGTTACTTACAGCGCCACAACAGGAAGTGTTGCAGACGGCGCAAGCAAGAACTTTACAATCACTGTAAAGAACGGAAGCAAAACTGCAACTTATACTTTGACGGTAAGTTATACAAAGAAAGAACCTTCTGCCGGTCAGTATGGCACAAATGATAAGGGATACGGCGTAAATAAGACAATTAGCAGCTGGAGTGACTGGACAGAAGATATGCAGATTGCCCGCGGGGCGGCCTACGATGACCCACGAACCTGGATGGGAATTCAGGAAACTGCCTACGATGCTTATGCTTTGTACGCCGCTTACGACGATACAAATCTTTATTTAATGGTTGAACTTACTAACCTTCCAGATGGCCGAGCATCCTTCATGAACCATAATTATGCCGGAAGTGACAATGCATGGTGGGATAACAGAGACTGTCCACTTGGATTTATAATTAATACCGGTAAGGGGACTACAGCAACAGCACCTCTTGTTGGTTCTGCAAGCGGAAAACCTATCTGGGATGCAATTAATTTTACAGACAGCGAAGGTTTTGACTTCTTGTTCTACGGTTCTTCAAAATATGGTTATGCTGAACATAAAGCTGCCTTTGTAGGAGTTGGAACTCCTGGATTCTTTAAGCTTAATCCTTCTACAGGCTACTTCAGCTATGATGCTGAATATTGTATGAGCGCAAATTCTGGTGCTCCAGGAAATGAAACAGCAGGAACTTCTGGTATTTCTGTGCGCTATAATCGTAAGTGTCAGGTAAGTTCTACAGTAAACTTTGAATCAACTCCAACAGATAACCGTGCAACTAGCGAACAGACTGGAGAAGATTTGATGGAAAGCGAAACTTATACTTCGGTTGAAACAAACGATCTTGATATGAGCTATTGGTACACAATTCCACTTGCAACTTTGGGAATTGATAAGGCTTATATCCAGTCTAATGGAATCGGTGTGCGCCAGCTTACTCCAAACGGAGGTTCTTTGATGGACTGTCTTCCATGGGACCCATCAATGGTTGACAATGCTACAGAACCTTGTTCTGATGATGAGTCTACTTCTCACGAAAAAGAAGATACAGATGCAATTACAAGTGCCCAGGCTCGCATTGGTAAATAATAGCCTGGGCGTTGTGGGGCGGCTTGAGCGCCCACAGAAGGGGTAGCGTAAAACAGCAGTGGTTGAGTAGGGAGCGCGGTGCGCGACCGTATCGAAACCTCTGCTGGTTGGAGCGAGGGGAAGGCTTTCCCCTCCTTGCTTGAATAATGAATTTAATTTGACGTATTGCATTAAGGTGATAAAATCAATATAGGGGGCTTTTGGCGTGAATTTCGCTGAAAGCCTTTTTTATGAAAGGAGAATGAAAAGTAAAGATAAACTAAAGGTCGGATAATGCCGATAGGTATATGAATAACAAAACATTGAAGCACAAAGTTTTATAAATTTAAAAAAGTATTTTGGGGTCGAAAGACTAGAGAGTGTTTATAAAATGGAGTGGAAAATGTTAAAAAAAGTTTTAAGTTCGGTAGGAGTTATTTTCTCGTTTTTTCTTTTTGCTGCCTGTGAAGTTGGTCTAGGTGAAAAGGTAGACGTTATTGCACCTGTTCTTGAAATAGGTACGCCGGAAGACGGTAGTGTAATCATGAATACGTTTACTATGACAGGTTCTGCGGGAGATGACTCTTTTGTTGCCTTGATCAATATAAATGTAACGTCAACTACTACAGGTGCAACTGTGGCAAATTATACGGGCGGAATGGATATTTTTAGATCTGCCTGGAGCTGTACCGTAAATAACAGGCATGTTGCGGAAGATGGCACGGTCAGTTATGACATTCCTGATGGTGAATATACTTTTACTGTTACCGCGACTGATAAAGTTGGACGACAAACTTCTAAGTCCAGAATGTATAAAATTGATAATACCGCTCCTATTGTAGTTATTAAAAGACCGGATACGGATGATTCTTTTGGTAAGACGATCCGTGTAACGGGTGATATTGCGGATGCAAATACTTTGAGTTCCCTTTATTTTACAGCTTATAAAAAGAATAGCGAAGGAATTCTGGAAAAGATTGATACTGTAAGGCATGCGAATATATCTGGTGTTGGTCTAGATCTCATTATTGCAAAAAATATGACAATCCGTCTTCTGAATCTGAAAAGAGGCTTACAGAGCTGTATAACAAGCTTTATGACACGCGTGATGCTGGTCAGGATACGGCAAAAATATATTGTGTTATTGAGGTTGCCGATTCTGCGAAGGAATATGGTGCTCCTTCCAGTGTTGCAAAAAGCGGCGGTGGCGGAACTTACAGCGAAAGCGGCTTTACGCCTATGGGAAACCTTTCTTCCTGCTATTATATCTATGATACGATTTATAATAAAATATATTCTGAAAGTGCGGATGACAGCTTTAAGCTTACTAATGCAGATCTTGTTTCTGTTGCTAACGGCTCTTATTCAAAGTCAGATAACGTTGCGGAAATAAAACAATATCTTTCGGAAAACAGCATTAAGACGGAAAATTCCGGAATTGAAAGCGGTTTGTCAGCAGATAAAATCTCTTCATTTAAATTGAATCCGGCAAATTCTCCGTATTTTGAAGTAAGCGGTTACAAATTCGAAAACGAATTCAGTTCTATTTCTAACGAATCTAAGATTACTGTTAGTGTTTCTCAGGGACGTGACCAGATCAGTCTTAAGGAAAATACAATCCGGCTTGTTCTTAAGGAATGTGATGAACATGGCTCTGTTGCAGAGGGAACTAAAGAAATCGTTCTTGTTGAATCTTTGGATAATATAGAAAAGATTGAAGATGCTGAAGAGAGGGCTAAGGCTCTTGCTGTAAGGGAGAAGGCAATCAGTTTTGGTGATTCTATTAAGATTGTAACTTCAATAGGAAAGCTTAATGCAAAGAAGTATTATGTTGTTTCTGCTGAAGGTTGTGATCTTGACGGAAATGAAATTGAGAACAGCGACGGTAATATTTATGGATTCCTTGTTGAAACTGTTTCTAAACCACCGGTAATAACAGTTGTTTCTGGTCCGGCAGATCTTTGTGTTATGAATAATTACAACTTCAGTTTTGCCGGAACTGTAAAGCATTGGACTGATTCTGTTTATCTGTCTTGTGCTGTAACAGCTGCGAACGAGAAGAATCCTGATGAAGAAGAACATTCATATGCTGCTGATGTTAATTTGAATGGCGATGAATGGTCTATTGAAATCACGGATGAAAAATTTGCGGATCTTTTGAGTAATTCTCTGTACTTATGTTCCGTTTCGATTACAGCAGTAGATTCAGATCAGAATTCAAGTTCCGTTACAAGGCGAATTCATGTTGATACGGACAAGCCTTCTATGAGTACGCTTTCTGTGAGTCCGTACTATTCTATTGATACAACAACAAAGATTCCTACTGTAAATGGAAAGATTTCTTTGTCTGCAAATGTAACGGATAACTACGAGCTTTATGAGACAAATTACGATATATATTATTTGAGCGGTGAAACAAGACAGTCAATTCAGGCTGGCCGTCTTACGGATTTTTCAATTGAAATTAAAGATTTGAATACTGTAGTTGCTAATCTGCCTGTTTATGATCTTACTGCGGAATTTGTTATTGCGGATAAGGCTGGAAATACTAATACCGTAATTCAGGCTATTCATGTTGATCAGGAAACTGACCGGCCGGGAATTTCGTTCAGTAATTTGGAAAAAGGTAAAGATATTTCTGAACTGACTGCTGCAGTTAACCTTTTTGATAAGGGCAATAACAAGATTCTTGGAACAGTAACGGATGATGATAATGTTTATTCTATAAAGTTCAATGCAAGAAAGCTTAAGGATGACGGTTCTTGGGATGATTCTGTTGAATTCTATTCTGTTTCTGGGTTGAATACATCTTCTTATACGTTGAGCATTCCTTTGCAGATAAAAAATGGAAATACAGCTGAGACATTTGCAGAGGGAATTTACAAGATTGATTATGAAGTATGGGATAAGGACGGAAATGCTTCTAATGGTGCGGTAAGCTGTACTAATGGAAGCGATTTGTATCATATTGGTGTTGATTACGCGGCTCCGTCTTTAAGTATTTATACTGAATCTGGAGATTTTAAGGGTAAGAATAAAGGCTTTAAGATCAAGGGTTCTGTAACAGAGGGAAATAAAACTGTTACTGTAAAAGTTGAAGGGGATAATGAGGCTTTAACGCTTCCTGTTGCAGCCCCTGCTGGTGCCGGCTGGGAATTGCAGTCTGTTACAAGCGAAGAGTCAGGTTCATTGTCCGATGCTGAATATTACAAAAAAGGAAATTGGGAATTTAAGGTAACGGATGCTGATGCCGGAAAATATGAATTTGTATACATTACCGATTCTGGAGATTCTGGACGCAACCTGATATTTACTGCAACTGATAAATTTGCAAAATCAAGTTCTCAGGAATTCAGTTATATCATAGATAGTATGCCTCCTTATATCTTTGTAGACAGCAGTATTTCAGAACCAATTTATGTTGGTACAACTTTGAATCCGTATGCTTCATTCAAGGGAACTGCAGAAGATCCGGGTGACATGTTGAGTTCAAGCGGCGTTGCTGCTGTTGAATATTCTGTTTCTGATTCAGCTGCATTTTCTTCATGGACAGCTGCTGAAGGAACCTTAAAATGGTCTGCAAACATCAACTTTGAAGAGCTCGCCAAATCTTATTTTGATTCAAATATTGATAAGAATTCTTATTCTACAAAGATTAAATTCAGGGCTAAGGATAATTCTGGACTTACGGGCGATACAGATTCTTCTGCTGTTGCGGCTCTCAGGACAATAATAGTTGACCGCAAGGCGCCTGTTATTACTGCTGGGGCAATTTCGGGCGACGTATGCCTCATTGATTCAACATATTATGCCCGTGGTACATTTACATTAAAAGTAAATGTTTCTGATGACAATCTTGACAGCATAAAGTGCAGCGATTCTTCTATTGCAATGCCGGCTATTTCTGGAACTGGCGGGGAATATGAAATTTCCATTCCTGCAAGTACGGCCGGTTCAAAGACTTATACATTTACAGCTGTTGATAAGGCTAAGCAGAGCACATCTCTAAGTGTAAATGTTTATGTGGATAAAACGGCTCCTGTTCCTAGCGTGGAACTTCAGGATTATTATAAATTTGAAAGCAGTCTTTATACTGTTAATGGTATTGTAAAAATCAAGGGAAATGCCAGCGACAACGATAAGGTATTAAAGACAGAGATAAAGATTTATAAAGACGGCGAAACAGAGCCTGTATATGTTTCTTCGGATTCAGACATTCCAGAAGCGACTATGTTCTCTATAGAAAAGAACAGTTATACAGATTTTACAGATAACACAGAATATAGCATTGTTGTAAATTCTACAGACCGTGCCGGAAATACGGGTTCAAAGACAATCAGGTTTAAGGTAGATCAGGAAACGGATAAACCTGTTATTACGTTCAGCAATTTGGAAAAGGGTAAGGATATTTCTGAACTGACAACGGGAGTAAACCTTTTCGATAAAGGAAACAACAAGATTCTTGGAACCGTAACGGATGATGACAATATCTATTCTATAAAATTCAGTGGAAGAAAACTTAAGGATGACGGAACATGGGATGATCCATTTGAATTCTATTCAGTTGACGGACTGTCTACATCATCTTATGAGTTGAGCATTCCTCTGCAGACAGGAACATTTGCAGAAGGTATTTATAAGATTGACTATGAAATTTGGGATAAGGACGGTGATCCTTCTAATTATGCGGTAAGCCGTACAAGCGGCAGCGATATATATAACATCGGTGTTGATTATGCGGCTCCTACCATAACAGTCTCTACTGCTTCGGGACAGTTTAAGGTTGAAAATACTAATTTTAAGATAAAAGGCTCTGTTACAGAGGGCAATAAGATTGTAACGATAAAAGCAGAAGGCGATGCAGTTGAATTGAGTCTTCCTGTTTCTGACTTGGCTTCAAACGGTTGGACATTGCAGAATGACACAAGCGAGGATTCTGCTTCTTTGTCTGATGCAGGATATTACAAAAAAGGAAACTGGGAATTTAAGGTTACGGATGCAGATTCTGGAAAATATGATTTTATATACATTAAGAATTCTGGTACAGCAGGAAACAATGTAAAATTTACAGTAACGGACAGATTTGCTAAAACTAATTTACAGGAATTCTCATATGTAGTTGACAGTTACGATCCTTATGTTTCAGTAGACAGCAGCATTGCAGAATATGTCTATGTAGGAACATCGCTGAACCCATATGCTTCATTCAAGGGAAATGCAGAGGATCCGGGGGACAGTTTGAATTCAAGCGGCATTGCAGCTGTTGAATATTCTGTTTCTGATTCAGATACATTTACTTCATGGACTACTGCCGAAGGAACTTTGAAGTGGTCTGCAAATATCAATTTTGAAGAATTGACATCGGATTATTTTGCTGCACATACAGATAAGAATTCTTATACATTGAAAATCAAGTTCCGCGCAAAAGATAATGCTGGGCGCACTGGGGAAACAAATTCTTCTTCTGTTGAGGCTGTCAGAACTGTAATCGTTGATAGAAAGGCACCTGTAATTGAATTAAAGGAAATTACTGATATAAGTGGAAAACAGCTTTCTTATATTGGCTCTGATGAATCTAAAACTTATTATACAAGCGGAGGATTTAAGGTTGCGGGAATTGTAAGAGAAGAAAATCTGAAAGGACTTTCTTTGGGCGGAACAACTATAACTACGACTTCTTTCAATTCTGCAACGAATGAGTCTGAATTTACGTATGAGGTACAAAATCCTGCTTCAGAACGAACTAACTGTAATTTTACGGCAACTGATAAAGCTAATCAGTCTAATACAATTCAGAATGTCGTAATCGTAAAAGACTCTGTTGCACCGATGATTTCTGGAGTAAATCTTTCTGACAGTTATGAAAAAGCTGCTGGTGTATACTATGTAAAATCGGGAACTTATACTCTTGGCGGATCGTCAACAGATAATTTTGCATTAAAAGAAACTGTTGTTAAGCTTAAGAAAGGCAGTGAGGAAAAGTCGTCTTCAACTCTTACAGATTCATCTTGGACAGTTAATTTGGATTTCTCTGATTCTACGGAATGGAGCAATGGCTCTGCTGCTACAGTTGAAATTACAGCTTATGACGTGGCGGGAAATGCTTCTGCGGTTACATCTATAACTGTTAAGTTTGATACTGAAAAACCTGTTCTGAACAGTTTCCTGAACTGGAAGAACAAAGATATGCTTTTCCTTATTAATAGCGGAAAATACAAGGACGGTACATTCGGAAAGAGCCTGATGATGGAAATTGAAGGCTGTTATAATGAATCGGGAAGTGGAATTAATGCTGTTTACTATCAGGTTATTCCGACAGGTTCAAGCAAGGTTCCGATGAGCAGTGCTGCTGGTGCAGACGGAAAATTCGAAGCGAACTCTACTAAGGAATTTACAATAAAAGAAAATGAGTCAGACACAGCTTCGACTGTTGAGTATCCAAACGCATTTAAAGTAAATCTGAGTGGCTTTAAGGAAAGTACTGTTTCTTCTTCAAATAAACTCCGTCTTATTGCAATCGATAATGTAGGAAATGTCAGCGAAGTTGAGGAAAAAACATTGAATGTTGATACAACTGCACCTGCATTCAACCAGGTTGTCTCTGTGGAAAAACTTACAAATACAGAAGCCGCTGTGACTATTTCGGGTTCGAATTATTTTGTATCCGATTCCGGGGCTGGATTTATTTTGGGTTCAGAAAATGAAGACCCGACAGAAGGTCCTGTTACAGCAACGATTGATGGTGAGCCTGTTACTGGTAGCGTAGGTACGGTTACAAATGTGATTACGGCGACAACAGAATATCCGGATGCAAGTTCAAAGAAAGCATATTATAGCGTAACAATTAATCAGACTTATCTTGCGGGACTTTCCAGCGGAAACTACATTATTAAAGTAACTGCTAAAGATGCTGCAAATGATGGAGATGGAAACGAAAGTTATACAAACATTGCAACGGTTGTAATTGATAAGGATGCACCAAAACTTGATATTGTTAACGTTACTCCAAAAGTTGGTGATAAGGTAAACGGAAAGGTAAAAGTTTCTGGAAGTGCGAGCGATGGAAATGCACTAAAATCTGTAACGCTTTATACAAGTGCAAAAGCATCCGGTTCTGGCGATGTTGACGTAATTACCTATACTTCTGCCTCTTACTATAAGATTGATCAGGATTCAAGTTCTACAGCATACAACTGGTCTGCTACAATTGATACTACAAAATATACTGATAACTCTACGGTGAAACTTCTTGCAGTTGCAGAAGATGAGGCAGGGAATAAAACGTACAAGACAGAAGATCTGAATATTGATCAGAGTACTGATATACCGACTGTTTCTTTCTCTAATATGAAAGTCAGCGGAACTGCTAAGGAAAACCTGTTCGGGCTTGGAAGTACAACAATATATGCTTCTGCATCTGACGATGATGGAATTGCAAAGATTGAATACTCAATAGATGATAATGCATCGTATACAGTTTATTATACAAAAGGCAGTGAAATTGCTTCTGTTTCAAAATCAATTTCAATTGATCTGTCTACATTGACTCCGGTTCTTTCAAGTGGCGAACACAAAATTAAATTTAAAGTAATAGATATAAATGAAACTCCAATTATTTATGAAGGAAGTTCGTTAAATGACGGAATTGTAAATTTTGGTTATGATACAAAGCTTCCGACAATTATGGTTTCTACGGTAGGCGGTTCAACATATACAAGCGGAATGTTTGCGGCTGAGAATTTTGCCGTGGTTGGAACTGCAACAGATGATTATCAGGTTGAATCTGTTTATCTGCTTTCAGGAACAACTACAACAGGGGAAAACTTGTATAGTTCTGCAGATGGAACATGGACAGATAATGTAACGAACCAAACTGATACGGCTGCAGGTGCAACAGCAGCTAGAACTTATCAGGTGACAGATAAATTCGGTCGTACATCTACTGTAGATATTACATATCAGGTAGATACAAATTCTCCTGTATTCAATGCTTATGAAACTACTGACTACAAAAATGGAAGTCACATTGTTGTAAGCGGAGGAACAAAGAATTTTGTTGATAATTCTGAAAGTGATAATTATTTTGGAAAAGTTGACAACGAAATTGATAGAAATCCAGTAAATTGGTTTAATCAGTCTCAGCTTACCATTAATGGTACTATTACAGAGAATCATCTTAAGAGTGTAACGTTGAAGCATGGCTCCAACGAAAGTGCTCAGATAAACCCAATTTTTGCTTTCTCTGAATCTTTTGAGAACGGTCAAAATGACTTTATTCTTACAGCTCTAGATGAGGCTGGTAACAGTGCTTCTATTGGCTCGTATTCTCTTTATGTGGATACAAATGTACCGACTGTAAGTGTAGAGCCAAAAAACTCTGATGGAACAACTGCATTTGAAAACGGAACTGTTCTTGGTGCCAGTGGAGTTATTAAGTTTAATATAACAGCTTCTGATGATCCTGTTGCTTCCGAAAAAACGAGTGGTATATCTAAAGTTTACATTGGAACTTCGGTTTCTGTTGATTCAAATTCTAAAATTGCAGAAATTACAAAAGCTGAACTTGATGCTGCTTCTAATGTATTTACATTTACTGTAGGAAATTATTCTTCTCTTGCAGATGGAAGTTATACACTTTACGTACGTGCAGAAGATGTTGCAGGAAACCTTTCTACTGGAGTTACAGCCGCAACTTTTGTCGTAGACAAAACCGCTCCAAAGGTTTCAATTACTTCTCCTGTTGCTGGCAAAACAGTGGACAAAAAAATTACGATAAGCGGAACCGTTCAGGATGCAAATCTTGATATTGCTTCTGCATTGCCGGAACTATGGATAAAAGAAAAAACTTCCGGTTCTTGGGCAAAAGCATCTGATGCATCTGTAAGCGCTAAGACTTATAGTGACGGCGAATGGTCACTTAAATTTGATACAGAAAAATATACTGACGAAAAAGACTATTACATTGCCGTTGTATTTACGGATAAGGCTGGAAACTCAACAGATCATACTTCTTCAACTCATACAATTCACGTGAGTCAGGATAACGACAGACCGGTTGTTATTTTCTCTAATGTTGAGTTGGAATCCACCATGTCATCTTCTAGCAGAAAGATGATAAAAAATAATCAGATCACTGGAACTGTAACGGATGCAGATGGTGCTATTTCTGCCGTTTATATTCAGGTTATTGATAAGGATGCAAACCTTTCAGATACAGATTCTGCATGGGGAGAATCTATATTTGATTCAAGCAGTTCTTTGTGGTCATATACGTTCCCTTCAAATGGTTCTCTGGACGGCGAAAAGGATATTTACTTTAAGGTTGTTGATGCAGAGGAAACAGCATTCGTTTCTGCAGTAGCCGCAAAATATCTTTCTTCTCCAAAATTGCAGTATAAGACTGTAAAATTTGCAGCAAGCAATCAGTCTACAATCTTGTATGCAAGCGTAGATATGATAAATCCAGAAATCAAGAGGTTTGCCTTTACAACGGCAGATGCTCAGACAATTGCAAAAGAAAAGCTTGATGGGGCATCCGATGATTATTCTTACACACTTAGCATAATAAGCGATGCAGACTTTGAAAAGCTTGTTGAGGCTGCCGGCACAGATAATTCAGATCTTACAGGCTGGACAGATATAAGTGTAGCTCCTGTATTCGGAGGCTCAAGCAAGAGTGTTTATCTTCTTGCATGCGGATATGATACTACATCAATTGAGTCTTTGGAACTAAAGGTTGCAAGTTCTGATGTAACAGCTGTAAAAACTAAAAAAGATTCCAGCGGTAAATATATCTATGCTCTTTATAAGTTAGATTTTTCTACATCAGCTTATCTAAATAAATATCAGAAACTTGATATGCAGCTTTTGGTTTACGACACAGCAACACGTCAGAATTCCAGATCGAAGAATATTACAGTTGATAATAAAGCTCCGACAGTAGAAATAAAATCTCCAAATTCTGATGGAAATTATTTCTACGGAACGGGTTCAAATTCAATTATGGGTGCTGCGGATGATGATTCTTCTGTACAGTCTATATATTTAGGATTCTCGAAGAATGCTACAGACGCACCGTCTTCTTATACAGATATTCTTGCTTCTAGAGATGGTACTTCTGCATCTTCTTTGTCTGCAAGCTCATGGATAATTAATTTTGACGATAGAATTTCTGGTGTAACAGATTATTCTCACATGGAACTCTTTAACAGCTTTGTAAAAACAGCCTGGGAATATGGCGAAATACCTTCTAACGTGACAGAAAAACCATTGTATATCTGGGCATATGCAAAAGATTCTCTAGGAAATAGTGGTACTCCTGCATCTATCAGATATATAAATGTTTATACTCAGGGAGATATTCCTTCTATTGATGAAGTTTCTTATCCTGATGCAAACGGCAAAGTTGGTGGAACGGTACGCGTAACTGGTTCTGCAAGTATTTCTGACACTTCTGTTGCAATAGAAGATATTCTTATTCAGGTAGATCTTTCTTATGAAACAGAATTCAACGAAGCATGGGAAGATGAATTGACAGCTCTTATCAATGCTGCAGGAGATTTGAAGTCAACCCTTGAAACTGAATATTTAATTTCAGAAGTTGAGCTGGGTGACGGCACAAAAATAAGAGGTGTAAAAGCCAGCGGTACAAACAGCTGGAATCTTCCTATAAATAAATACAAGGAATTCAATCTTAAAGATAGTGAAGGAAAGGATAAAAACAGGGATATGGCAATCCGGGTTTATGCAGTAAATAATTCTGCAACGTACAAAAAAGCCGGTAAGCCTGTTGTTGTTCCGTTCACTCTTGATCCAGGATCTCCGGTATTTGGAAATAAAGAGCCATTAAAGCTTGTTCAATACAATAACAATGATGCTAGAACTGGTGGTGTAAAAGCTTCTCGTCTTTATACAGATAATATGTGGATTTCCGGAAAATGGTGGCTTGAAGGAAGTATTGAAGATGACAGTGGTATCAAGCAGATTACGGTTTCTAAGAATGGCGGAACAGTTGGTAATATTGATGCCAGCTACATAGCCGATACGACTGAACCAGCTGGTGAATCTTACAAGAATAAAACTTTAATGATGCCTGTAGGTACGGATGAAGAAGATAAATTCGGTACTGAAATTTATGAAATTACAGCGTACGAAGGCGCCGAGGATAATAAATCTACGCCAATTACAATTACGTTGAATTATGATAATAAGGCTCCTGTATTTGATTGTACAACTCTTGAGTCCGGAAAAACTAACTCAATTGTTCAGTCGGATGGAACTTATGAAATAAAGGGAACTCTAAAAGAAGATTCTTCTGCAAGTGCAAATCAAAGTGGATTTGAGCGCATTGCATTCAGCTTTACAAAAACTTCCGGCGGAAAAACTTATGTTATTGATCCTATGATTTCTCAGGGGTCTGCTGGTGATGCCAATGTATATGAAACCGGAGACGCATACAGTGATAGTGTAAAAGTCGTTCAGGATTCTACTGATGGACTTTATTGGCGTAAGGCAACAGACTGTACGACAAGTGGAAAAGAAATCAGTCTTTCTGGTTCTACAGCTCCTGCAAATGTACGTGCCGGCGGTTTGTGTAAATTGGACGGAATGATTTACCGTATAGAAAGCGTATCTGGTTCAAAGGTATATGTTAATAAGGATTTACCAACATTCTCAGGTTCTTCAAAAGTGGATGCATATTTTGCAATCGCTCAGGTAATTGATAACACTGTTAAGGAAGTTGGTGTAACTACAACTTATGATGATTCAGATAACAGCATTGATAATGATGATGGTGATAAGATGGTTGATTATTATCTTAGTACTAATGCTCAATGGGTTTGTTCTGTCAATTCAAAGAACATAAAAGACGGTTCTGTAAAAATAAACTTTGTGGCATTTGATCAGGCCGGAAATCTTAAAAAAGTTTCTTATGATGGCCTTGTATCTAATAACCGGCCGAGAATTGCCGGTGTAAGTTTTGCTACAGACCGAAACGGAAATGATATTATATCAACAGATGAATATGTAAAAACATATTCTGGTCTTTTTGCAACTAATGGTTTGCATAAAATATCCGGCGTAACTGTAAACGGACAGCGACCAAATGGAAACAAAGTCTACAAGCTTGCAGTTCCAAACAATGGTTCCGATTACGAGACATTGAGCGGAGATTCTGTAATGACTATAAAGGGGCTTACTCATATTGTTCCGGAAATTGTAGGTGGTAATAACGGTGTTGGTTATACTTATGCCGTAAAAAATACTACGGATGCAGATTTTGCAGAAAATTCTGATTCGGATTACGTATCGCTGAATACAAACCATGGTGGTGATGAATCTGTACGTGATACAAGTACAACAACAATTGAACTTACGGCTGCTCAGTTGATGTCAATGATTTCTGCCGATGCAGAGAAAGACTTCAGGTTTACTATCTGGGATTCTACGGATGGAACTACGCCAGGAACTGACAGTAACAGTTCAGAGCTTCTTCTTCGCATGAATGTTGCATTGTATGACGGTGTTGAACCGACAGTTAAGATTACGCCTTTCTATTGGAACGCAGCCGGAGACGGTAATAACAGTGTTTATTACAAAGACGAAACAATTGATGAAGAAAAACAGAGTGTAATCAAAGGTCATATTGAGCTTGAAGATGAGCTGCCGAATGAATTTACAGATGGTGGTACTGGTGTAAATGACAGAGACCCTAAAGTTTCGGGAATAATTTATCTTGAAGGTCAGGCAAAAGATAATGTAATGATTAACGAACTTAGTCTGTATTTCCCGACACTTGCAGAAACTGCAAGCCCTACATTCGGAAAAGAATTGGTAAAATTTGCACAGCGAACTGCAGGTGTAATTTCAAAGGTTTCTGGCTTAAGTCTTGAAACCCAGGGTGTAGAAGTTGTCGATATTCAGGACAGTTATGATGATTCTGAATACAACATTGTTAAATTTAAGCTGGCAATTGATACATCCAAGATTAAGAATGTTGCAGATTCAGATATAGAAATTCAGATTCAGGCTAAAGACCGTGGAGATGCAGCTAAGACGGCTTCCACAGTAAAGAGCAGTTCTCTTGAAAAGAATGATACAACAGAAAATTCTCCGTTATATCAGGTGGATGTTGTTCCGTATATTACAAAACTTTATACAGGAATCTCAGAAACTGCCGGTGAAGAATTTGCACGTTCTGCAAATGGAAAATATGTTGTCCGCGGTCATTACAGAACATACAGTTCTGAATACAAGATGTGGACTGATGACATGACTGAAACTGTAAGACTGTACGGCTTTAACTTAAAAGATGGTACAGGAGCTGTGAAGATTGGTAGTTCTACCATTGACTTAAGTGCTGGTGATACAGATGATAACGGACATTATTACTATACATTTGATGTAGGTAAGAATACGGTTTCTGGAGATCTTTCTGTAACAGTTAATAGTCTTGAAAGTTTGAACAATAAGAATGCCGATCCAGAATTTGCTTCTGATACAGACAACTCTGTTAAGGCTGTAGAATATAACTGTCAGGCAAACGGAATAACAAACAATCGTCTGAATGATGATGTTTCACTTTATGTCTGGGATATTCATGGATTTGGAACCTTCTATGATACGAATATTACCAGTCCGATGATGAAGATGGATAAGGCCGGTAGTTACTACATGAGTTATGGTTATGGAGTTCCTAGTATGTATGTAAATAAGAACGGAACAACAAGGCGAATTGATGGTAGCTACAATAAATTCCATAATACAAATGTCCAGTTTGATGACAACGGAAATTTGTACGCGGTAGCAACTAATACAGACCGTATTAATGATTCATCAGCTAGATTTGTATTTTATACACCATATAGTTCCACAACAAAAAATCAGATGCCGGCTGAAAATAATGGAACTAATGGAGAGTACCAAAATTCATCAGATTCAAAACGGCATCTTGAACAAGTTTATAACGGAAAAACAGGTGTTTATGACATTAATCGTGTAAAGAATCCTAAACTGACATCTTATACAAATGGTGCAACTACTTATATTGGAATGGCATACTTTGATTATAATAATGATATCAATCCTGTAAAAGCTCGTTTTGGAACTAGAAATGGAAAAACTATATCAGGCGGTATTAAGGGTAGTACTAATGGAGGAAAAGGTCAATCAAATGATCCTACAAAAACAGATTCTTCATATATGAATTATCATATTGTTGCAAGTGATAACACTACATTCAAAGGTGGTCAGTACACAGCTGTCGGTATAGTTTCTGCAAGTTTGGCTGGCACTACAAACAATGTGGGCGTAGTTGCATGGTATGATGCAAGTGTCAGAAGGGTTTGTTATTCATGGAATGATGATCTTGACAATGCAGTTGTAGGCGGGGCATGGCAGACAAATGCAAGGTATCTTGACGGTAAGTATACTGGTTGGTATGTTGATCTTGCTGTAGATGATAAAGGCGGAATTCATATTGCTTATTATAACAGTGCAAAGGGTGACTTAAAGTATGTCTATCTTTCAAAGTACAATGCAACTCCAACGGAAGCTGTAACCGTAGATTCGTATCTTTCCGTAGGTACCAATATTACGGTAAATACACGCCTTGAAAATGGTGAGTATGTTCCGTATATTTATTACTACAATGCATCTGCAAATCAGACTCCGAACTCAATCAAGGTTGCATGGCGTTATGACATGGCGAACTTGAGGGATGGTGCAAGCAATGATAAGTTTACAGGTGCGTGGGAATGTATGACAATTCCAACTGAAAACATTCCTGTTGATGCAACTGTCTGCGGTGGTGTTCCTACAAGCGGAACTTATTCAAAAACTGTAGTACTTGGTTACATGAGTGACCAGTTCTACGAAAAGGCATACATCAAGAAATAAATCTAAAGTAAAAAAAGGGGCAATACTGTAAGATTGCCCCTTTTTTTACCAACTATAACCCCTGCTCAGGGTGGTAATCCAAATTTCCAGAATGTATGTCTTGGTTTTGATACTGCCGGACTTCCTGTTCTTGGTTATGCCGCAAGCACCCTCGAATTCGGTAAGCAGCTTACTGAATAGAACACTTGCAAATTCCCCGCAAGTGCTTTATATTAAAAACATAAGGCATTCGCAACTAAAGCGTCTTGCCTCCTTACAGGTTAACCTAGATAACTAGGCATGTGCCCGTCGGTGCTGGAACACTTTGGCGGGCACTATTTTTTTATTCTTTACGTTCTTTCCGTCTTCGGAAGAGGTGCAGAATTAGTTCAATGATTATCTGGATTACTTTTAAAAGTAAATCCAGTATTTCATACAAACTCAATAGCAGCCTCCAAAATCTGATAATCCAACTCAAAAGAGCCGGTCGAATTTTAGAAGCAAGACCGCCATTCAATTGCGAATGCTAGATTTAGTATAGTATAAAAGTGTATCGGTATCAATATGAATACCGTTAACTTTTCGGTGGTTGAGTAGACCGAAGGCCGTATCGAAACCACCAATTAAGGAAGTTGCTTTCGCAACATAAAAGATTTCGATATGCTTAACCATCGTTGTTTTTCTACGTAAAATCGTATGGTGTTTCCTGGTAAACGTAATAGTTCAGCCAGTTTGCAAAGAAAAGATGTGCAGTACTTCGCCATGTGGAACTTGGCTTTAAGTCCGGATTGTCTTTTGGAAAGTAGTTTTTTGGCACGTCAATCGGGAGATTTTTTGAGCGGTCGCGCCAGTATTCTGTGGCAAGTGTATTTGTGTCGTATTCAAGATGGCCGGTCATAAAAATATGGCGGTTATCGTTTGTTTTGATTAAGGTTACGCCAGCTTCCTCTGATTTTGCAAGAACTGTCAGTTCCGGATGTGCAAGAACATCGCTTTCGTTCAAGGTTGTGTGGCGGCTCTGAGGAATCGGGAATGTGTCGTCGAATCCGCGGAGCAGAGGATCGTTCAAAGTTGTGCGGTGGTTTTGTATGATTCCAAAAAGCTTTTTATCCAAAGGAATCTTCGGGATATTGTGCAGATGATAAAGGCCTGCAAATGCGCCCCAGCACAAATAAAGTGTCGAGAATACGTTTTCTTTTGCGTAATCCATGATTTTGCAGAGTTCCAGCCAATAGTCAACCTGTTCAAAAGGAATCTGTTCAACCGGAGCGCCTGTTATAATCATTCCGTCGTAGCGGTGTTTAAATACTTCACTTGAAGGAATGTAGAATTTTTCAAGGTAATCGGAGCTTGTATTCTTGAATTCATGATTTTCCATTCTTACCAATGTAATTTCTACCTGAAGAGGAGTGTTTCCTAACAAGCGGAGCAGCTGGGTTTCTGTGGTTTCGCGTGTAGGCATAAGGTTTACGATGGCCACTTTAAGCGGTCGTATTTCCTGAGTTGCGGCGCGATTTTCGTTCATAACGAAAATATTTTCATTTTCCAGTATACTGCATGCTGGTAAGTCAGAATTGATTTTTATTGGCATGGTTACAATATAGCAAAATAAAGCCTGATTTGCTATACTTTTACTATGGCTACGTATGATAACCGAAAAGCTGCGGTAAAAAAATTAAAGCTGTTTTCTTATAATCCTAAAGTGAATGTGAATGTTTTCCGTCAGAGAATTGATGAAGCATTTTATACTCCAATTCTGCCGAATAATGTTGAGCGGCAGGAACGTAATTATGGCGGAGTTATATGTGATGTGCTTGCGCCGGAACTTTATTCTTCCAAGAGGGTTATGTTCTATATACACGGAGGCAGCTTTGTAGGCGGCTCGCGCGCGGCATACAGGGGATTCTGTTCCGTTCTGGCAAACAAGTGTTTTTGCCGCGTTGTCGTTCCTGAATACCGTCTTGCGCCTGTTAATGCATTTCCGGCTTCCATAGAGGACGTTCAGTCGGTCTTCCGCTCTCTTTTTACGGAAGAGCAGATTGACAGGTCACTGGATTCTGAGGTTCCTGAATTTATTATTGCGGCTGATGGTGCGGGCGCAAGTATTGCTATGGCACTTCTTCTGAACCTTAAGGATAAATTCAGGAAGTGTATAAAAAAAGTTGTGCTTTTTTCGCCATGGCTTAATCTCTCTAAAAGTTCGGTACTTTTTAATTCTAAAAAGAAGAATTGTGATGAAATTCTTTCCAGTGATTTGATTCAGAATTGTGCTTCTCTGTACACGTATGAGTCAAACTTTGAAAATCCGCTGGTTTCTCCGCTGCTTGCGGCAAACAACCTTCTTGAAGGCTTCCCTCCTGTTTACATTCAGTGCGGTGGAAAGGAAATCCTTTTAAGCGATATAAAGGCGTTCGAGGCTTTGTTTAAGCAGCTCGGGCTGGAATGTCGCCTGGATGTGTGGCCGGAAATGATGCATCTGTTTCAAATGGCGGACGAATATCTTGATGACGCGCATAAAGCTTTGGATAAGCTTTCGGCCGTAATTTCCGGCATTGATTCTGAAAATTTTGAGCGTCAGACATATGAAAATAAACCTTGTCTGGAAAACAGTTTGTTAAGGACAGAAGCATGATTGAATTACTTTCGCCTGCGGGAAATGTTGAAAAATTATATTACGCTTATGCTTACGGTGCGGATGCTGCCTATATTGGATTAAAGCGTTTTTCTTTACGTGTTAAGGCTGACAATTTTTATGAAGATGAATATAAGAAAGTCATTGAACTTAAGAAGCAGTTCCCAGGAAAAAGGCTTCACTGTGCGCTGAATATTTCTTTTCATAACCGCGATATTGATAACTTTCTTGCAAATCTTGATTATTTTAAGGCTTACCCGATTGATGCATTTATTGTGCAGGATATTGGAATGGTTCCGATTCTGCAGAAGCATTTTCCAAATGTCGAGTTGCATGTAAGTACTCAGGCAAGCTGTGTTAATCGCGAAGCTGTTAAGATGTACAAATCAATGGGATTCAAGCGTGTTGTTCTTGGCCGCGAGGTCACTCTTAAGGAAATACGTGAAATAAAGGATGCTGTGCCGGACGTTGAACTTGAAGCTTTTGCGCACGGTGCAATGTGCATTGCGTATGCAGGCCGCTGTCTTATGAGCGCTTATCTTACTGCGCGCAGTGCTCAGGCTGGTGCATGTAGCCATACTTGCCGCTGGGATTTTGATGTTCTTGCGGATTCTTCTAAGGCTAAGCAGATTGCAGAAACAGGTGCACTTGTTCTGGAAGAAAAAAAGCGGCCTGGCGAATATTTTCCGGTTTATGAAGGCGACGATTTTACTGCTGTGCTTTCCAGCAAAGATCTTCGCATGATTGAACATCTTGACGATATGAAGAAAGCCGGTGTTGATTCCATTAAGATTGAGGGTCGCATGAAGAGCGTTTATTATGTTGCTCTTGTTACGCGTGCATACAGAAAGGCGCTAGATGCCCTTGAGGGAAAAATTTCTGACGCTGAAGCTGCTCCGTTTATCGAAGAACTTGAAAATGTGAGTCACCGTGAATCCAGTACCGGTTTTTACTACAATCCGGCAGAGGCTAATAAAACTGTAAGCGGAGCTACAGACAGCCGCTATATTTTGGCTGCGGAAATTGGCGGACGGCTTACTGAACAGGAGATGAACGAGGTTCTGCTGAGAGGCGCTGCGCATGAAGAAGCGGTTGCCCGTGAATTGCAGGAGATGCATCCTGCGGCTAGGGAAGCTCGTCTTAAGGATTTTGAAATGCATCCGGACAGGAATCCTCCGCGGGCTTTGGCGACAGATGGATGGGCTATGTACAGGATTAAGCCCTTAAATATGATAAAAGCCGGCGATGAAATTGAATTTGTTTCGCCGGATGTTGTTGCTACGAAAGCGGCTGCTTCTGAATGGATGCTTGTTGATCCAGAAGAAGGAACTGTAAAGAATTGGGTGTGCGACGGTCATGACTGCGTCCTTTATACTAAAATTTCTCTTCAAGAAGGAGCTCTGCTTCGTATAGAAGACCCTGATTACGTTCCGGGGCGTATAAGGGATTCAGGAAGATAGTTTTGAATAAGATTAATTTGAAGGTCTCTGTATTTGTGATTTTTCTACTCATCGTTGCTCCGTCCGCATTTGCAGATGTTGTAAATTGGATTACTCCAAAGCCTGCTATATCGATTGTGAGCGGAGCGACTTTTGAAGCCGGAAAAGATGTTTCTCCAAGAAATGTTTTTGTAGACCTTTCTTCCGCCCTTGATATGAATGAACTTAATTGCTTTGCTGGTTTTCAGTTCCAGACTTCAATATTCGATTTTACAAGTTCTGTAACATATGCTCCTACTTTTTTTAATCATTTTAATTTTGGTCCAAAGATGATTTTTCATAGCCAGCATTATGATGATATCTATTTGGAACTGGACATGCTTGGCGGAGCTTACTTAAAATATACAAAAAGCAGAAAATTTGCGGTTGCGCTTGATTTTCTCTATCATTTTAAATGTGCAAAAATTTTTTCTGTTGAAGATTCTGTTCCTTGGCTGGTAAATACTTCAATTGCCTTTTGTACAACTTTTACAGTACGGCCTTTTTCTCCGCTTTGCGTTGAATTTACGATTTCTTCGTATTCCGATTATCGATATATGCTTTTCTTCGCACCGGATTTCAGACTTTCTACAGAATATGATTTTAGCAGGGCGTTTTCGCTTGGTTCCGAAATTGAGATTCAGTACATCGATATGTTTACATTGAGTTCAAATCTTAATGTTATAAATGCCAGATTATATGTAAAGCTGAGGTTGAATCCGTGAAAAAGCTGATTTTTATTTTTTTGCCGATTTTTATTTTTTTTGCCTCATGTACTTATTCATCTTATGGACTTGAAGAATTTTTATATAGGACAAATTCCGTGGTAAATAGAACTGAAACAATGTGGGATCTTTCGGATCTTTTGCTGGGGAGTACAGAAGCTGCTGGTGTTTTTTCTAAAGTTAAAGGAAAAAAATTCACTGTTCTTATTATGACTGATGTTCATTTCGGCGGGGAAAATATGGGAAATAACGGTCCTCGTCAGGAGTACGTGCTTTTGGAATGGTTAAAGACATACCGAGAACAGATGATTGCGCAGGGAACTCCTGAATTGTATCCGTCATTTGCAATCTGTCTTGGTGATGTTGCTGAGCACGGCTACGAAGAAGAATTCATAAAATATCAGGCTTTTACGACGCTTATGAACAGTGATACTTACGGAAATATTCTTACTTTTAATGTCGTAGGAAATCACGATCTTTATAATTCCGGCTGGAATTCCTATGTAAAGCACTGCTATCCGCATACATCCCTATATAAATTTAGAACGGATTCCATAACATGGTATTTTGCAGATTCTGCAAGTGGTTCCATGGGTGACAGTCAGCTTGAAACAATTTCAAGAGATATGAAATACAATGAAAAAGGCAGAAAAAAACTGTTTTTTACGCATATCCCGGTTTATGCAGGCGGTCTGTTTTATTTTGTAATGCAGAATACAGAAGAACGCAACCGCCTTATATCGATGCTCGGGGATGAAGATGCAATTGCAATAATAGATGGACATACTCACAAGGAAATTACTAGCGATCTTGGGTTTAAAGAATGGAATATGCCGGGATTTCTTGAAAAACGTGGTATAGGACTTTTGTTCGTTGATGAAACAGATGCTTCAAATCCGAAGGTTTCAATGACGACTGTATATCTGAAAGCATAAAAAAGGCTGCGGTGGTCAAGCTGATTCCTGTGCTTGTCGTTTCAGAGAACGTGGAATCAAGGCTCTAAATTACCGCAACCATTTTTTTTAGCGTTTCAGGCTTTCCTGAGGTGTAAACCAGTCGCATTCCTGCCATGATGAGTCTGCATGAGCATCGGCAAAAATGTTGTAAGTCTGTTCGTAGTTGTTGATAATGCTCAGTTCATAATTATAGGTGAATTTATCAGGATCAATATCTTTTACATTTATCTGAAGTTTAAAGCTGCCTAAATTAACTGCACCGTCTTCAACTGGAGAAAACTGGAATGTATTCAATGAAGGAATGTCATCTCTGGATAGGTCAATATCTACAGAATAACCGAATTCCATTTTCTGCTCTTTTTTAATTCTTTTTATTCTATAGATTCCATCTGGAAGACCTGTTTTTGAAATTTCACCGTTAGATTTTGAAGTTAATATGTAAGTTTTGTCAGTATTCATGTTCTGAACAACAACTTCAATTCCGTTTTTGTCAGAATATGTTTCCGGGAACCCATAATTGTTTGGGAAACATTTAAAATCAAATGAAATGTTTCCATAGATCAAATTGTTATTTTTTCCAGTTGGCTCAGATATACTTGCACAACTGCAAACTAATAAAGCCGCAAAAGCAGCGCAAACAAAAGATAAAAATCTTTTTTTCATTTTAAACTCCTTGGTATAATTATTGCATATTAGATAATGCTTGACTAGTAAAAATTTGATTTTTCTTTTACAAGTCTCAAATAAGAAAGGCTTTGCAAATGCAAAATTAATTTAATGGTTTCATAGCAGTCATAGTCGGTTGCCTGACGGCAACCTAACGAGTTTCGTCCGTTTCACGGCCAAAACTCGACGCATTATCCACCTTAGATAAGTGGTTTCATCGCTGTCATATATGCTCTCAACTTGCGACCAACAACTTCGATTGGGTGTTCGCGGATTTCAGCTGTAGATTCATTCTGTCTTTCGAATGGAAGTTTATTAATTTGAGGGGCAAAGCCTTGCCCCTAGGCTCAACCCTTCGGTTTTCGCCATACCCCATTCTAGCGGGGACACCCCGCAACGCCCCGAATAAAACTATTCTACATCTGCAACAAGAAGTACTTTACTAGTATTTAGAAGATACTCTCTTTTATGCTGCTTGAATTTTAAATACTCTGAATATTTTGACAACATCAACTTCTTTATATATTTTTCCATATAATCGTAGTCGGGATTGCCGGAAGAATCGATTGGAAGCAAAATTTTATCTTTCTTTAGTCGCTCGTTATTTCTCTTATAACCAAAACTATACTTGTTTCTTATTAAGTCTTGACTAGCGACAACGAAAAGTCCGTTATAGTTGTTAAGCCAATCTGCATAAGCAAAAGTATTATCAGAAGTCGAAACAAATTCTTCTTTTTTGTATATTGCATATCCTACAGAACCTTGTCCATTGCGAATAAAGCCAATGCAATTACCTTTTTGCTTCTTGGACTCACAATCCTTTATAAATGTAAGAATTCCATTGTTTCTGTTTGTAGCTCCTAAATACGGCGTTGTTCCATTTTCTTCATCAAGATGATTTAAGCCTTTTGATTTACCTTGTTCAAATTTTTCAAAAAGTCTTGCAATTTCAAACGGCTCCCACTCCTTATCTTCAAGCGTTTCTGTATTTTCAACAGTGCCGATTTCATCAACTCTTTTCAAAGCGTATTTTCTGTATTCTTCGAGTTTTTGTTCTTCAACTTCTTTTATGTAAGATTCCATAAAATCATAATCGATTTCACCAGCATCATTAATTGGAAGAAGAATCTTCGTACGAGAAAGCCGACCCAATGTTGCTCCATTTCCACCCCAGTTAAATTTTACCATTTGAAGTTGTATCAATTTTACTATAAAGAGGGCGTTCTCTTTGTTGCAATTCTGATATGTTAGGACTTGGATATTTTGACCTGTAAAAAAATCATGAGGTTGATAAAAAACTGTCTGTGTATCCAGCCCGATTGTAATACAATTTCCAAAATCCTTATTAAACCCAATATTCTGTTTTTCTGAGACGAAAAGGTTTACACCGTTAGAAATATCGCTTCTTGTAATGTAAGGAATATTTCCAATTTCTGAATTCAGTTTGTTTTTATCAATTCCGCTAGAAGTTGCTTCTATTTTGAAAACACCTTCATCGCCAGAAATAAAAAACTCTCTCCACTCCCTGCCTGTCAGTTCATATTTAAAGTTTTTTTTTATATCTTCTGATTCTGCATTTTCAAAAAGATATTTTCTGCCCTGCATTATCATTGAAAACTCAAAAGTCAGATAATCGCCGACGGTCTTTTCAAAGTCTTTATCAGTCGGAATTTCATCATTGAAGTAATAGAAACTGTGAAGCCATTCATCTTCTGCTGTAATCGTAGTTTTTACGCAGAACTTTGTAGGCGCTTCAATTCTGTCAAACCAAACATCAAGCAAATGCTGTTTCTTGTCTTTTGCGCTTTCTGTTTCTAAAAGTCCGATGTGTGGTGAAACCTTAAAGCCGTCATCTTCAAAATTGATGAATTTGCATACTTTTTCTTTATCGTGCGGAACTCCAGCTGTAAAAACAGCAATGCACGGAATAACACCTATTCCGTAAAAAGTATCTTTTTGAAGCATTATCGTGCCTTCAAGAGTATGCTTTTTCAAAATAGATTCTTTTATTGCCTGTTCCTCTTTTGATTTTCCAGTCATAGAACTTTGCGGAACAATAACGGCACATCTTGAATTTGGCAAAAGAGAATCTAGCAAATGCTCTGTGAATGCAATTTCATATAAATCTGGATTATCTTTTGAACCTTGAGAATACGGAGGATTTAACATTCCGACTGTTGCTCTAAAATCCGTCTGTAACTGTTTTGGATTCTTTGCAATAAAATCATCGCAATGCAAATTACTCTTTCCGTCGCCTCTCAAAATCATATTTGTAGTTGCAACAGTGAACATATCAGGACGAAGTTCAATTCCATAAAGCTGATTTTTGCGGATATGCTGTTTTTCAGTATCACTAGAACTTTTTGAAAGCATCGTGTGAAGTGCTGCAACAAGAAAACCGCCAGTTCCACAGCAAGGGTCAAAAATCCTATCCGTTGTTTTCAAATCAAGTAAATCGCAGAAAAGTTCTGTGATGTGACGAGGCGTCAAAACAATTCCCAAGGTCTGACCACTTCCGCCAGAGTAGCGCATAAACTCACCGTAAAAGCGACCGAGATAATCTTCTGCAGAACGAGTATACTTTATTGATTTATAAAGTTTTTCGTCCAAAAATTTTGTAAAGAACTTTAAAGGAGTTTCGCCAAGAGTTAGATTCTTCTCGTTTAATTTTGTACTGTCTTTTATAACAGCAAACTGAGAGAGAATCTTGTCGATTTTTGTTACAGGTGAAAGGTCTGTTCTTTTGAAACTGGACTCAATCGCATTATAGATTTTTTGTCCATCAGTTATGTAAGAATCAGCGTTTAATGAATCTATGCTGAAGTTGCCGTTATCCCGTTCACGAAGAGCAAGAAGAATTCCAGAAACAACGAGCGGCTTTTCCTCATCTTTCATATTTCCGTAATTTCTCAAATGTTCGTGAAGTTCTTTTGCATCTGCTAAGATTTCTTCAAGCTCTTTTTCTTTATCACTCGATTCTTTTAGAACATCACAAAGATAATACTCATCGATATTTTTTTCGTTGAAAGAGATAAAAGATTCAACATCTTCAAGTCGGTCAAAAACATTTAACCTATCATCAACAAAAAGAGGTGTTATTTTATGATTCTTCGAATTTCCAGAAACTCCGAACGCAAAAACTTTTTTATAAGTTGTATTCTGAATAAGATGTTTTGCATAAAACAACGCTCCGTTTACGGCAAAATCAGTTACGTCTTTTGTTTCAAGGCTGATAAGTTTATCTTCATTATATTTAATATGATTCTCAAGGTTAGCTTTATCTTCTATTACAATGATGAAATCTTTTACAACTCCAACATATTCAGGAAAACCGACTTTCCCGGTTCCGCGTTTACTTGCGGTTTTTAAAGCTTCATTTATTTCTTTTATTTCACTTCCCTGTGCATCTAATTCAATACCAGCTTCTTTTAATAAATCATGAACCCATAAATCTGTTGTAACTTCTTTTTTAGCCATAGTAAAACCTTGAATAATTAATAAGAATACTCTTTTTTATTACTAAGGTAATTTTACTACTATTTAAAAGTAATATAAATACTCTTTTAATGAATTAAGGTAATATTAATCAATTCAGAATTCATTACTTTAGCTTGAAAATATAAAATTATGAATTCATCTGAAATACAAAAAAGATTTGGTGAAAATTTACGGTTTATCAGAAAACAAAAGAAACTTACACAATTTCAATTAGCAGAACTTGCTAACGTTTCAGAAGATACAATAAAAAGTATTGAACAAGGAAGAACTTGGTTTTCAGAAAAAGTACTTTCTCAAATTACAGAAGCTTTAAATGTTGATGTAGTTAGTTTATTTATACCAATTGGAGAATCTTTAATTTCTAGAAAAGAAAACTCTAGCCAGCTGAAAATGGCAATCAGAGAAAATGTTAGAAATTATATTGATGAAATTTTAAAAGAATACAGTTAAATTATCCGGGGCGTTGCGGGGTGTCCCCGCTGGAAGGGGTAGCGGAAAACAAAAAGAGCGTCGTGAATCACGGCGCTCTTTTTGTTTGAAGTGAGGGGTCCAGAGGCGTCGCTAAGCGACAGGCTTTCCCCTACTTAATATACTACTATTAAAGTGTCCACCGCGAGTTTTTGTGGTTTTCACGAAGTGAAAATCGGCGCGTCGTTGTGCGCCGAAGTAAAAACTCGTTATTAATTTAATTTTGCCAATGCAAAATTAAATTAATGGTTTCATCGCTGTCATAGTCGGTTGCCTGACGGCAACCTAACGAGTTTCGTCCGTTTCACGGCCAAAACTCGACGCATTATCCACCTTAGATAAGTGGTTTCATTGCTGTCATATATGCTCTCAACTTACGACCAACTACTTCGATTGGATGTTCGCGGATTTCTGCGTTTACTGCTACGAGTTCTGCGTTGCTTACGCTGTTATCCTTAACGTTCAAACCTTTACCGATAACTTCTGTAGTTACCTTTGGCATAAGGTCTTTTTCCATCATTGGAGCAGCAACATTAGCAAACAAGTAACAACCGTATTCTGCAGTATCAGAAATAACGCGGTTCATTTCGTACAAACGTTTGCGATCGATAAGGTTAGCGATAAGAGGAACTTCATGGAGTGATTCGTAGTAAGCTGATTCTGGTTTAATACCAGCATCAACCATTGTTTCAAATGCAAGTTCACAACCAGCCTTGATCATAGCTACCATCAAGATACCTTTATCAAAGTATTCCTGTTCGCTGATTTCAACAGAGCTTTCTTTCTGGCTTTCAAATGGAAGTTTTCCAGTAGCTTCGCGCCATGCGAGCAAGTCTTTATCACCAGCTTTCCAGTCTTCCATCATTGTGCTAGAGAATTTACCACTGATGATGTCATCCATGTGCTTCTGATAAAGTGGAGCAAGAAGCTTTTTGATTTCTTTAGAAAGTTCGTTAGCCTTGATTTTTGCAGGGTTAGAAAGACGGTCCATCATACCTGTAATTCCACCGAACTTAAGAGCTTCAGAAATTACGTTCCATCCGTGCATCAAAAGTTTTGTAACATATTCTGGATCCATTCCGTCTGCAACCATCTTGTTGTAACAGCAGATTGTTCCAGCCTGGAGCATACCACAAAGGATTGTCTGTTCACCCATAAGGTCAGACTTAACTTCTGCTACGAAAGAGCTTTCAAGAACACCAGCTTTGCTTCCGCCCATACCAACAGCGAGAGCCTTAGCCATTGCCCAACCCTTTCCTTCAGGGTCGTTTTCTGGGTGAACTGCGATAAGATCAGGTACACCAAATCCCCTCTGGAATTCGTGGTAAACTTCTGTACCTGGTCCCTTTGGAGCACACATGATTACAGTAATATCTTTACGGATCTGCATTCCTTCTTCAATCATGTTAAATCCATGTGAATACCACAAAGCAGATCCCTTCTTCATTCTCTTCATAACTTCTGTGATTACAGGAGTGTGCTGCTTATCTGGAGTAAGGTTACCTACAAGGTCAGCAGTTGGAATCATTTCATCATAAGTACCAACTTTGAATCCGTTTTCTGTAGCGTTTTTCCAAGACTGGCGTTTTTCTGTGATAGCTGATTCGCGGAGAGCGTAAGATACATCCAAACCTGAATCGCGAAGACACATACCCTGGTTCAATCCCTGAGCACCACAACCAACGATAACAATTTTCAATCCTTTAAGAGCCTTTACGCCGTCTGCAAATTCGTCTTTGCTCATAGAACGGCAATGACCCAACTGAAGGCGTGCTTCACGCCAAGGAATAGAATTAAAATAGTTGTTTCCCATTTTATAAAACCTCTTTCTTACGGTGATCTAGCGGTCCCTGAGTTCATCGAAGGGCATGCAGGAATCACCATATATTTTTTTCTTTTTTTTTGGGCGCTCCTTGAACGGTAATTTCCTGGTTTCGACAAGCTCAATCAGCGAAATCACCGTTCAGGCCGGGTGTTCGCGAGTTTGCAAAGCAAACTCGTAACGAAAACGGTAATTCCGTTTTCGCCGGTTCCGCTACGCTCATTCCTGCGTTCTGGTGGTTTCGATACGGTCGTTTCACTCCCTGATTCAACCACCGCCACTTCGGAACGCCTGCGGCGCCGCTCCATACCCTGAGCGATGCCACTGGCGGCATCTGGTAAATCGAAGGGAATTAAAAAATTACGAAAGTAATTTTCAGCCCATCCAAGTTACCTGCTCATAGGTTAAGCCCTTTATTTTTTACAAGGTTTATTTTACTGTTTATTTATTGTTGCGTAAACTGAAATAATCGCAAGTTATTATTGCAATTTATGCAATATAGAGAATGCACAGAGCTGATACCTATTTCTGAATGTCGCTGTCATCCCATTCTACTGGTATTGTGCGGCGGTCTATGTTTTCTGTGCGCAGATAGTTCAGGCAGTCTGCACGGTGAATCATTACACCTTTAGAGAAAGAAACGTATCCTACGATCGGATCCGGGTAGGTAGGGCGGCAGCACTGTGCAAATGTAACCATAAAATTGGACATTCCGGCAACTTTTACGCGCGTAATATTCGGCGGAAAGACCTTTTCACCGGCGCCTTTTTTGTGCGGCTTTTTTTTGTCACCTAGAAGAGGATGTATCTGCGCTGTATGTTCAACGTTTTCTGAATCAGCTTTTGCAATTGCATTCTTTTCTGCAAAAGTCGGATCATTTGCTGTAAGCCAGGCATGAATTTTCTGTCTTGCCTTTGAAGTCCGTGCGTGTTTAAGCTGGTTTTCTGTCGGGTGCGCCTGAGGATTTGTAAGGACTTCGATAATCTGAGTGTTTTTCAGTTCCTGTGTAATAGGAATAATTTTTCCATCAGCCTTTGCTCCTACAATCTTTTCTCCAATATCAGAGTGAATCATATATGCAAAGTCAATTGCGGTTGAACCTGCAGGAAGTTGTTTTACTTCTCCGTTTGGAGTAAATACTACGATTTCGTCACCTAAAAGTTCGTCTTTAAGTTTCTGAAAGAATGATTCATCATTTAATGGTCGTTCCCTGAGTTCCTGAAGCTGGTTAAAGATGCCAAGACTGCCGGCAGTGACCATATCGCGGTTGGTTCCTTTTTTGTAAAGCCAATGTGAAGCAACACCGTGTTCTGCAATGTCGTGCATTTTCTGAGTACGGATCTGGATTTCAAGAGGCCTGTCTTCGCACATAACGGTTGTATGCAGGGATTGGTATCCGTTTGCTTTAGGCATGGCGATGTAGTCCTTGAATCTGCCTTCCAAAGGCTTCCATAAGCTATGTACTATTCCCACCAGCGTGTAGCAGTCCTGATTTTTCTGGCATATGATTCGCAGTGCAAGCAGATCAAAGAGTTCGCCCGGCTCTTTGTTTCGTTTTCTCATTTTCTGATAGATTGAATAGAAGTGTTTCGCACGGCTTGTTATTGTTACTTCAATACCGGATTTTTCCGCTTCGTTCTTGATTTTTTGAACTGCGTTTTCAAGATATGCGGCTCGTTCTCCTTTTTTTTGAGAGATTACGGCCTTAATCTGCTGAAACGCTGCCGGGTTCGTGTATTTTAAGCTCAGGTCCTCAAATTCATTTTTTGCGGTAGACATACCAAGCCTGTCTGCAAGAGGAGCCCATATGTCTATTACCTCTGCTGCAAGCTGCTTTTGCTTTGAATTTTCCATATTGCGTATATTTCGTATCCGGTCCAGTCGATCGGCAATTTTTACAAATATAACACGCACGTCATCAGCCATTGCAAAAAGCATCTTGCGTATTGCATCTGCCTGCTGCAAGGTTTTTGAGTTTACCGGTATGTTCAGAATTTTTGATGTGCCGTCTATTATTGTCGAAATTTCTTTTCCGAACTCGGCTTCTGCCTGCTCTTTGGTTACGTTAAGAGAATATATGCTGTGCAGAATTCCAGCTATAACGCAGTCGGCATCAAATTCATTTTGTGCAAGAATAAATGCTATGCGCATAGGATGAAGGTAGTAAGGTTTTCCGCATGAACGTACAATACCTTTTGAGTGTTCCAGAAGAAAATTCCATGCACGTGTAATGCGTTCTTTTTCGGATTCATAAAACGGAAATGTTTCAAAAAATTCCTGAAGCAATGCAGAAGGCTCTGTTTCAGGCGATTTAAATACTACGTCCTTGCTCATTTTTTTCCTACCTTCTTACTATAAAAAAGATACTGAAAAACCGATAATATAACAAGGATAATAGGTTGAATATCGAATTTTGGGTACAAATAAATTTGATACTCAAGCTGTAAGTTTTATTGCAGAAAATTGTAACTATGTTTCACAATTAATAATTTAAATTGTAAAATAGGTTACTTTATTACATGAGGCAGATATGTATTCTCCAAAAATTAAAAATACTTCTACTTTTGCCAAGTCATTCATTTTTATTCTTTTATGGTTCTGTGCAGCAGGCTTGGTTTTTGCTCAGAAAGCAGACGTGGTTCTTTCTATAGAGGATGCTGTTTCGCTTGCAAAGCAGAATAATCTTTCTATAAAGACCTCGCAGAATGTTCTAAAAAATCTTGAAACAAAGAATAAGTTTTCGTGGAACAGCATAAGTCCGACGGCAAATATTTCTGGTTCATACACAGATGATTTTGAAAATGATTCTAAATCAATAGGAATCAGTGGAAGCGTCAATATAGGACTTTCTACAAATCTTTTTACAGCAATAAATAATGCAAAGCTGAATTATGAAAAGGGAGTCCTTTCTTATGATGAGACTGTCCGTCAGGTAGAACTTTCGGTACGTAAGGCTTATTACAATATTCTTTATGAAAAAGAAAATCTTGAGCTTAAAAAGCGCAGCCTTGAGACTAGCAGAATTCAATTTCAGAACAATCAGGAAAAGTTCCGCAATGGAATAATAAGTGAACTGGATGCATTTACAAGTCAGGTGAATTATGAATCAAAAAAGCCGGACGTTGAATCTGCCGAAATAACTCTCCAGAATGAGCTTGCTTCTTTTAAACAGCTGCTTGGAATTTCGCAGGATGTAGAAATTTCGCTTACAGGTAGTCTTGACGATGTCCTTAAGTTAAAGGCCGTTACCCGGGATTCGCTTCCTGCATCCGGAGTGCCGGCTCCAGATGTGCAGGCAGCAGAATACGATGTTAGGATTGCAAAAAACGCTCTTCTGTCTGACCGCTTTTCTGCGTATGCACCCAGCATTACAGGAAGCTACACATACGGAAAAAGCAAGGAAATTGACGGTGACGACTGGAGTACAACAAACAGAGTTTCAGTCGGCGTTGCAATCCCTTTGGACGGATATCTTCCATGGTCTTCAAAAGCTGTCAGCATTGATGGTTCAAAAAATGATCTTGATACTGCCGAAAAAAAATTAGAAGACGCAAAGACAAGTGTTGCCGTAAAAACAGAAAATTATCTGCGCAAAATAAATCAGGCGGTCTCTCAGCTTTCTTCATTGCAGTCGAACGTTGAACTTGCAGAAAAAACTTACAAAATGACGCTTACGGCTTATAATTATGGAAAGACCGATCTTACTAGTCTGCAGAATGCAAATGATGCAGTCCTTAATGCGGGTGTAAGTCTAAAAAGTCAGGCAAATACGTTGATCAGCACAATATTGGATTTAGAAGATCTTCTTGGTCTAAAATTCGGAACTTTAGGAAAATAGAATTAAACTAAACGGATAGGAATGGAAATATTATGAAAAAATCAATGAAAAGCGTAATTGCAGTTGCATCAGCATTGGTTGTAACTATTGTGGCTGTGATTGTTATAAATGCAACAAAACAGAATGCGGCTTCTGGTCCGGGAGGATTTAAAAAAGGCGGACGTATGGGCGGCGGAAACTCTGTTTTTACGGTCCGGTCGGCAGAAGCTAAAGTTCAGACTCTTAATGATTATGTAATTACAAACGGTGAAGTAGAATCTCAGTCTTCTGTAGATGTTTTTCCGACAATGAGCGGAAAAGTGAGCAGTGTAAACGTTCTCCTTGGATCTCAAGTAAAGAAAGGGGATATAATTGCAAAGATTGATCCGTCAGAACCAGGAACAAAATATGCTCTTTCTCCTGTAGAAGCCCCAATAAGCGGAAGCATTGTATCTTCTCCATTAAAAGTCGGAACGAAGGTTACTACTAGTTCCGCAATTACAATGATTGGTGATGTAGATAATCTTCAGGTTGCAGCTAACATACCGGAACGCTATGTTGCGGAATTGAGAACCGGACTTAAAGCTGAAGTTTATCTTGAAGCGTATCCCGGAGTTGTCTTTGCGGCTTCTGTGAGTCGTGTGAGTCCTGTTGTTGATTCTGCAACAAGGACAAAACAGATTATCCTTAATTTTGACAGAAAAGATAGCCGCGTAAATGCCGGAATGTTTGCAAAAGTAAAGCTGTATACAACGAAGTACAGCGGAAAAGTTGTTGTTCCGTCTGATGCCGTCGTAAAGAATGATGACGGCTCAGCTTATCTTTTTGTTGTAAATGACAATTACAGCGTAAGCCGTCGCTCCGTAAAAACAGGAAAATCTGTTGATTCCTTGATCCAGATTACGGACAATTTGGTGCAGGGCGAGCGTGTAGTCTACGAAGGAATGCTTTCCCTTTCTGATGGTGCCAGCGTAAATGATTTGGAAAATCCTAAGCCGGAAATCAAAAATGACGCGGCTGGTTCATCTCCTGATTTAACGCAGGTTCAGTCAGGTTCAGCGTCTTCAGCTGCTGTTCAGAAAAAGGCAGGTAACGAAAAACAGAACGGGGGAAACCGCCGATGAGTATGTCCCGTACAACCTTAAGCCATCCGGTATTGTTTCTTATCATATTTGCACTTCTTGGTTTTGTAGGTATTTTTACTCTTAAAAAAGTTTCAATCGGACTTTTTCCGGAGGTTGATTATCCTTACATAAGCGTTTCGACAACTTATACGAACGCCGGACCAGAATCTGTTGAAAAGACTATAACTAAAGTTTTGGAAAGTTCTCTTGTAAGTGTAAGCGGATTAAAAAGCCTTACGTCATCGTCATCGGAAGGTTCTTCCAGTATTTCTCTTGAGTTCAATTATGGAACGGATATCAATCAGGCTGTAAATGATGTCCGCGATAAGCTGGACAGAGTTTCCCGCAATCTGCCGGATAATGCCGGATCTCCTACGATTTTTAAGATGGATTCCAACTCCATGCCGATTATGCGAATCGCGGTAAAAGGAAATCGTTCTGCGAGCGATCTTAAGCAGATTGCAGAAGATAACATTGTAGACATCCTTGAACAGGCGGATGGAGTCGCTCAGGCAAGCGTATACGGTGGACGTACGAAAATTGTAAGGGTTGAGCTTGAGCAAAACCGTCTTGCTGCTTACGGACTTACGGTTTCTGCTGTTTCAAGTGCACTTTCAAAACAGAATCTTGAACTTGGTGGTGGAAAGCTTAACGAAGGTCAGAAGGATTATGTTGTCCGCACAACCGGTGAATTCAATTCAATTGATGAAATCAATAATACTGTAATAACGACAGTAAACGGATATGACGTAAAGCTCAGGGATATTGGTAAGGCGTTCATGGGATATGCCGATTCGACCAGCGAAGTATATATTAATGGGGAGCCAGGCGTTTATGTTTCTGTTACTAAACAGTCGGGCTCAAATTCTGTTGCTGTTGCAAATAATGTTTACGAAAAAATAGAACAGCTTGAACAGATTCTTCCAAGTGATGTTTCAATGCAGATTTTGCAGGATAGTACTGATTCAATCCGCGAAACTATCAATACTCTGATAGAATCTGCATATCAGGGGCTGATTCTTGCGGTAATCGTGTTATTTATATTCTTGCAGAATTTTAAGTCAACAATCATCATTGCAATTTCAATTCCTCTTTCTATAGTGATTACGCTTCTTGCAATGAACTTTGCGGGGCTTACGCTTAACATGATGACAATGACCGGCCTTATTCTTGGGGTTGGAATGATTGTAGATGCCTCGATTGTAATGATCGATAATATTTATTCTTATCGAAGCAGGGGGGCAAAACCTAGGATTGCGGCTATTCTTGGTTCTCAGGAAATGATAATGTCCGTAGTTTCTGGAAACCTTACAACGATTTGTGTATTTGTTCCGTTCATTCTTTATATGAAAGAACTCGGGATGATGGGACAGATGTTCAAGGGGATGATTTTTACTATTGTAATTGCGCTTCTTTCCTCTCTGTTCGTTGCTATTTTTCTTGTACCTGTTCTTGCCGGTGTTTTTCTGCCCCTTTCGAACCGTGCGGAAAAACCTGTACGCTCAGCTTTGTTAAAATTCCTGTATGGTTCATTTGAAAAGGCTCTTGCCGCAATTACAAAAGGTTACAGGAGGCTTCTTTCTGCAGCGTTGAATTATAAGGCCCCTACGCTGGTAATTGCCTTCTGTCTGCTTGTAATTTCTATTGCTCTTATTCCGACTTTGCGCATTAATATGATGCCGAACGGAAACGATGATTCTGTAACTTTGAATATTACAATGCCAATCGGAACTCCGCTTATTGAAACAAAGCGTGTGGCCCTTGATTTTGAAGAAATAATAAAAAACGAAATACAAGGCTATAAATTTATAACTACATCGGTTGGCTCTGGCGGACGTGGAGCTGGAAATACCGCGACTTATAAAGCAAATATTCAGATAAGGCTTCCAAAAACAAGCGAACAGATAGATACGGCCCAGACAATCCAGCAGAAGTTAAGAACTCATTTTTCTGATTTTGCAGGTGCCAGTTTCAGCTTTAGTGCCGGTACTCGCGGTCAGATGACGGGTGATGATCTTGATATTGCAATCCGCTCTGATGATCTTGATGCTGCCCTTTCTGTAGCGGAAAAGATAAAGGATGTAATGAATTCCATTGCGGATGTAGGAGAGGCTTCCGTTGATACGGAGCGAGGACTTCCTCAGGTGGAAGTTGTAATAGACAGGGAACGCGCCTATGCGTTCGGTGTTGACGTTACGACAGTTGCAAAAGAAATAAACTATGCCATAAATGGTGTAACATCAACTGAATATAGAACAGGCGGAAAGGAATATGACGTAAAGGTCATGTATAAGCCGGAAGACCGTAAGAGTATAATTGATCTTGAATCAATGTATGTAAAGGGGACAAACGGAAAGGTTTCGGTTTCAAATTTTGCTTCCTTGCGCCGTGGGCTCGGACCTGTAACAATCAGACGTGAAAATCAGACACGAATTGTTCATGTAGAAGCGGATATTGTTTCTGAAACAAATGCAAACCTTGTTGAAGAAATGATAAAGGAAGGAATTGCAAATTCGTTTATTATTCCTGAAGGTGTAACAGTAAGCTATGAAGGTTCTTGGAAAGATGTAAAAGAGCAGATGTCAATGTATGCCAGCATCATTGCTCTTGCTATAATATTGGTGTTTGGTGTAATGGCAGCTACTTATGAATCTTTCAAAGCTCCTCTTATAAATCTTGCAACAATTCCATTCCTCGTTATTGGGGTTGTGTTCCTTTATAAGATTATTAACCAGCCGCTTTCTATTATGGCGATGGTCGGTCTTATAATGCTGGTCGGAATCGTAGTTAACAACGGTATTATTCTTGTTGACTATACTAATCTTTTGCGCGACCGTAATATGAAAATGTTCGATGCCTGTCTTGAAGCTGGTACAAGCCGTTTGCGCCCGGTTCTTATGACTACACTCACTACAATTCTTGGTATGCTGCCTATGTGTTTTGCCACGGAAGGAATGAGTGCTATGGTTCAGCCGATTGGTATTGCTGTTGTAGGAGGACTTACTTCTTCTACATTTGTAACTCTGCTTGTAATCCCTGTTTTGTATTCTATTGTGATGCGCGGTTCAAAAAAACAGTCGGTATCATCGGTAAAAATTGACTATTCAAAAGTTGGAGCGGCAGTTCCTGCAAAGACTGTTTCTGTCAGCAGGAAAAAAGCAAATCCTTCAAATGAAGAACAGACTGGAATATCAGCAGATTCTAGTGTAACTGCAATGTCTGAAGAAAAATTGAAGATGGCGCGTAAAATAAACAAGATTGTTGAAATTATTATGACAATGCAGAATGAACTTGTTGCTGGTGATTATGACGAACATTTTGATGATTGTGATGATTTAGAGAAGGATGAAGAAGATGAGTAATTATAGGATTGAAATAATTGCAAATCAGTCGGTTCAGGAAGACATAACGGAACTTCTTGAACAAGAAATTCCAGAGATTGAATATACTGTGATTCCGACTGTTCATGGTCGGGGTAGAAAGACAAAGAAACTTGGAACCTCTACTTGGCCGGAACAGAATTTCGTTCTTTTTTCGTATCTTGATATTAACGGTGCTCAGAAGGCGAAAGCAATAATAAACGCCGTAAAGATAAAGTTTCCGGGAGAAGGAGTTACTTTTTTCTGTGCAGAAGAGGCTGAGATATAGTTTTCTCTGATTTTTAGCAGGTCAATGAAGGGGTGCTGCCTTGGATAATTTGCTCATTATAACCCTCGAAATGACCTGTTTAAGTTTTCGTCTGTAGTCTTAAACATCGTTAAATCAATATTATTGAGTTGGTTTCTGAGCCGGTTGAACGATTGGGATGACCGTAGACACAGAACTTGTCGGTAGTTCTTATTTTATACCCTCTATAACACGCAGCTGACCTTCCAGATCGCGGAAAATTTTTACGTTCCGGTAACCGGATTCTTCTGCAAGCCGGGCAGCTTCTTCTGCATTGTATTCTCCGGTTTCCATTAACAAAATGCCGTTGTATGAAAGGTGTTCAAGACTTTCCGGAATCAGCCGGCGGATGATATCAAGACCGTCGTTTGTGCCGGTTCCTTCTCCAAAAATTCCTACATCACCGTCAAGAGCAAGCCGAGGCTCGTTTCTTCCATCTTTTAAAAGTTCGTCCACCATGATTTTCGGAATGTAAGGAGGATTTGTAAGAATTAGGTCAAAAGTGTACTCGACTTCTGAAAACAGGTTAGTCTGTATAAATCTTATTTCTTCGGATTCTTCTGGGCCAAGAAGTTTTTTTGCATTCTGCCGGGCAATTTCTAGCGCTTCGCCGCTTATGTCGCAAAGAGTGAGTTTTGGAAGTGAGCCGCTTGGAATATTGTGCTCTTCGATCATCTGCTTCAAAACGCTAAGTCCTATGCAGCCGCTTCCTGTGCACATGTCGCAGACAGACAGAACCATGTCAGGATGGGAATCCATTTTTGTAAGAATTTCGTCCAAAGCTTTTTCTACAAGGATTTCAGTGTCCGGTTTAGGAATTAAGACTGCCGGGTTTACTATAAAATCATAACCGTAAAATTCTTTGTGCCCTGTAATGTATGCTACAGGAAGCCCTGTCTTTCTTTTTGAAACAGCTTCGGTTAACCAGGCAAGCTGTTCTTCTGAAAGGGACATTGATGCATTTAGCAACACTTGTGTTCTGTTCATTTTAAGACAGTGTTCAATCATTACGGAAACATCCAGTACCGGGCTAGGAGAACGGCTGAGTTCTTTTACTGCTGAGGTTTTAAATTCTTGTATAGTCATTTTGATTCTTCTTTATAAAAACGGATTTAGGAAAATTGAATGGAATTTCGTGAATAAAAAAAGCTCATCATGGATGAGCCTTTAACTTGAGACTGACACGATTCGAACGTGCGACCTCCACCTCCGCAGGGTGGCGCTCTAATCCAACTGAGCTACAATCTCATACAAGAATGTAAACAGCTAAAGCTGTTGGGTAACGGAGGCGACAGGAGTTGAACCTGCCCAGCCCTTTCGGAACTGACGGATTAGCAATCCGTTGTATTACCGCTCTACCACACCTCCAGCTATCGGAGCGAGAGGGATTCGAACCCCCGGACCCGTGAAGATCAACGGTTTTCAAGACCGCCCCAGTACGACCGCTTTGGTATCGCTCCAAAAAAGATGTATCCTCAAGATATAGAAAATATGAATTTGTGTCAACATAAAAAGTAAAAAAAATGAAAAAATTTGTAAAAAACTTTAGGATGGGGGTTAATCAGTCTGTTGCAGCATGTTACATTTTATAATGCGTTTGCCCTTTGCGCGCTTGTAGAAAAATGTATATATTATATAATAGAAAGCAGAAACGCAGCTTCTGGATACGAGGTTACTTATGAAACAAAACAGTCTTTTTTTTGGTGTCATTCTGGCATTTGCCGGTTTAATAATGCTTATATGGCCGGGACTATGGATAAAAGCCATTGTTATTCTGCTTGGAATTGAAGCGCTTGCAAATGGTGTTTATCAGCTTTTGTATACGCGTAAATTGTATTCGGACGTTACTTTCCAATATTCAGTTCTTATTCGGGGAATGTTCAGTATCGTAACCGGGCTTTTGGCATGTGTTTTACCGCTCCGTTTTGCCCAGGTAATGTGGACTGTAATGCTTTATGTGCTTGCGTTCTATCTTTTGACAGGTTCTGCGCTGTTGTTTTTTTCTATCGGAAAGCTTAGGGATTCTTCCGTTGAGCGCCGTCAGTTTGTAATTGAGGCCGTTATATCTATTCTGCTTGCAGTGATAATAATCATCATTCCAATTAAAATTGGAACAGCATTGATAAGAATAGGTGGAATTGCAATTTTTGTGATTGGAGCGGCTTACATTTTCTATTATTTGCGCAACCGTCCGGATGTTCAGGAGCCGATTGAGGTTATGGATGACATTTCCGGTGACCTTGAAAAAAGCAACGAATAGAAAAAAATCAAAATCGGGAATAAAAATGATTAAGATTGAAAAAACAGAAATTTTTGGTTGGGAAGCCGCAATCCGCGGAATGAGAAATTCTTTTAACAGTTGGGATAAAAGTGACAGTAGGTATGATCCGCAGACTGGAAAATACGAAGTTGGTCCTGCAGATGTAGAATTGATGGACAGATTGAGCCGTTCCGGTCCGAGCCATGCAAAATTCTTGCGCTATATAACTGTTCAGTTTGATATAACCGCTCCTCGTTATTGGTGGGCAGAAATGGATACATATAAAGTTGGAACAGTGCGCAACAGCTGCTCAACAATGCATAAAGTTCAGGCAAAGGAATTTGTACGCGATGATTTTAGTTGCGAGCACTTGAACGAAGAATCACTTAAGGCTTTGGATGTTCTTATTGCAACTATTAACGCTGCCCGTGACCGTTTTAATAACGAAGGAAAAAACAAAGATGACTGGTGGCAGATGATCCAGCTTTTGCCGGCAAGCTTGAATCAGAAGGCAACGATGCAGCTGAACTATCAGGTGTTACAGGGAATTTACGAAACTCGCAAAGGTCATCGTTTGGATGAATGGCATACTTTCTGTGATTGGATAAAACAGCTTCCGTATTCAAACCTTATTATTCCGCCTGCAAAAACGGATTCTGAGTAGAGAAAATGGAATATCTCTTTATGGGAATTGCCGCAGTGGTTATCATTGCGGCTTTAATGTATTTTAAGCGAATTTATTTTGACTCAAAAAAACAAGTTCCCGTGCAAAAAAAACGCCCGTCCGGGGGATTTGTAAATTGCCCGGTATGCGGGACAATGATGCTCCCGGGTGAAAATATAGTTTCTAAGGTTTTTACGACGGCAGGGCAGGTAAATGATCAGATATGCTATATTTACGGCTGTCCGCACTGTTATCCAAGGTGCGAACCCGGAGTAAAGCGGACATGCCCGGTATGCCACAAGCCTGTAGAGCAGAACCAGTATCTTCTTGCACGCCGCTTTAATAAAACAAAAAGCGGTACCCCGCATGTTATAGTAAACGGCTGCGGCAACTGCAACCGGCACTAAAAAAATTGATATCCCTTAAAGGTATGTAGACAGACAGGAAGCATTAATCATATTGCAATGGTTGACTTGAAAAACACAAGGCTTTTTGGTGGCTTTATTGTAATAAAAACGACAATTGCAATTAGTGACTAATACATAAAAGATTAATCGTTTGATTTAAAGACGCGGGGTTTGTTCCGGCGTCTTTTTTTATGAAAATGCTGCGCCGGGCATGGAGTGGTGCACGGAGTGCAGGCGAACGTAAGTGAGACCGAGCGTGAGCGGGCCACGGAACGCCCGTTTGCAAATGGGCTGCGCTAAAAAATTTAAAAAAAATAAATTTTTTTCTAAAGTAAAAATTTCAGTCTCCGATAGTAAAGTAACGGGTGGTGAGAGCCCACGGAAAACAAACGGTAGATAACACCAAGGAGATAAACTATGGTTATTAATCACAATATGAGCGCTATGTTCGCTCAGCGTTCTCAGGGAATTACAGATTTGAACCAGACTAAGAACATGGAAAAACTTTCATCTGGTTTGAAAATCAATCGTGCTGGAGATGACGCTTCTGGTCTTGCTGTATCTGAAAAAATGCGTGCACAGATCCGCGGTTTGAATCAGGCTTCAGAAAACGCTCAGAACGGTATTTCTTTTATTCAGACTACAGAAGGTTATTTACAGGAAACAACTGACATCGTTCAGCGCATCCGTGAACTTGCAGTTCAGTCTTCGAACGGTATTTACTCTGCTGAAGACCGTATGCAGATTCAGGTTGAAGTTTCTTCTTTGATTGCTGAAGTTGACCGCATCGCTTCTTGTGCTCAGTTCAACGGTATGAATATGTTGACTGGACGTTTTGCACGTCCAACTGGTGAAAATGTTGTTACTGGTTCTATGTGGCTCCATATTGGTGCAAACATGGATCAGCGCACACAGGTATACATCGGTACAATGTCTGCTATGGCTCTTGGTATCCGCAACGTTGGTGATGAATCTATCTTGAGTCTTGAAACTCCTGACAGTGCTAACCAGGCTATTGGTACTCTTGATGAAGCTTTGAAGAAGATCAACAAGCAGCGTGCTGACCTTGGTGCATACCAGAACCGTCTTGAAATGACTGTTAAAGGTCTTGATATTGGTGCAGAAAACCTCCAGGCTTCTGAATCACGCATCCGCGATACTGACATGGCTCAGGAAATGGTTGACTTTACAAAGAACCAGGTTCTTTCTCAGGCTGGTACAGCTATGTTGGCTCAGGCAAACCAGAGCTCACAGAATGTGCTTTCACTCTTGAGATAGTTTTAGTTGGAGTTGAAAAAAAGCGTCCTGAATAGGGCGCTTTTTTTTATGCGTGTGCAATTTTGCCTGGGCCAACATAGCATGCGAGGAACTTGTGGAGCAGAAAAATCTTGTTTTGGACTGAACTTGTACCGACTGTTGGCGAAGGCAAATCATGCCTAAAATCGAAGAACCGTTAAAAAAAAGGCTGCGGAGCGGGCTTTTTTAGGTTCATCGATAAGAGGGCTCACTGCGAGGCTTGCGAGCAGTGGAACAGAATGTGCTTAGCTTGCTCCGCTAATTAGCGTAGTTTTGCAAAGTTGCAAAAAGCGTCCGCAAGGGCGCTTTTTTTTTATGCCCAAAAATCTGGTTTGTCTGAGCTGTCATTTTCACTTTTCTTTTGCAAAAAAAACGCAAAGAGTTTATATTTACGGTATGGCAATTCAGATAAGCCTTACGGCAGAAATTAAAGAATTGAACGAAAATATCTCGTATATTCCGGCAACAAAAAGCCCGTTGAGCAGCGACGTTGTTTTTATAAAAGGTAAGAGTTGCGTTTGGGTTTATGATGTTGGTGCTTGTAAGGAAGCAGCGCACGAAATAGAAAGCGTTTTCAAAAAGAAAAATGTTGTTTTAAGCCATTTTCATCCTGATCATGTATGGAACTTGATTTGTACTACCCGGAGTGAACTTTATGTAAGCGAGAACACGCGGAAATACGTAAAGCAAGGGACTGTAGTTGAAAGGGAATTGGAGTTCCCTGCTGAAGGAAAATTCCCGGGGGTGCGGATTTTTGAAGTGCCGTCTTGCCATGCAAAGGGGTGTCTTGCGCTGCATTGCGGAGAATATCTTTTTTTAGGCGATGCAACCTATGCGCAGGAAAAATTCGGAAAAAAATATTATAACGAACAGATTTTAAAGCAGCTTATTGAATGCATTGAAAACGTTGACTGTCAGTTTGTGTGTCTCAGCCACAGCCGAAGTTTTTCTCATAAAAAAGAGGATGTCCTGGGGCTTTTGAATGCAATATATAATTCACGGCAGAAGGGACGTTCTGAAATTTCTGTTGACGGCTTTTATTACGATGATGAGCTTATGGAAAATGAGTTTAACGATGTGGATTAGGACGCATTTTTGCCTTGAAAAAAAATAATATAGTCCTTGTTCTTCAAGTAAAAATCGATGAAATGGCATCTGTGGCTCATGACAGCAAGTTTTTTGCGTATCATGAGTCAAATGCGTATGTTGTGTAATATTTTAGTTGTTTTTGTTGATAACTTTTGTTTCTTCTTTGCCGGTTGTAATTTCGATGAATCTTACGAAGAGACTTACTTTGTTGTCGGCGTTAAGCCATGACCATATATTATTTGTAAATGTGCTTATGTCGCCTTCGATTTCTACAGGAGTTGGTTCTCCTTCGTAGCTAGGAAGCGGATTGCCGTCACCCATGTAAGTGTGGATGTAGCGTCCAAAGCCTGGCTGCGGATTGTCGTAGTTGAATGTGTAGCGCAATGTGTTGTCAGGGTTGCCGTTTTCGCTCTTGAGAATTGAAAGACTGTAGTTGTATTTTCCATCTTCGATATCAAGCAAAGAAGAAATACGTGGTGTGTAGTTTGGTGCATCATGTTCGTATTTGCGGCTGCGGAGTGACTGTTCAAATGTAAGACCGTTTTTAAGTCCTTCAAAAATTGTGTCTGTCTGGTCACCGTTTGTTACGATTGTTTTTGAGCCAAGCTTGCGTACGGCAGCGTAGATGATGAGGCTTGGATCACCGGCAATAAGCGAAGGATCGAATGCTTTTGTGCGGATAACTTCTGAACCTTCTTCATTTTCTGTTACGAATATACGGTTCCGGCTTCCGGCACTGCGTCCCATAGTCCAATATGCAGAAACTGCGTATTTTCCGTCTTTAGAAAGTCCTGCAATAATTCCACGTCCAGGATAAGCGTTCTGTGTTAATTCTTCTTTTAAAGATGCGATTTTCATAATGATTCCTTAAGTTATTGTATTCGATTCAATTGGAATTATAATGAAAACCGCATTCTTTTGCTATGCATTTTTTACAAGATCAAGGATTGCGTCTTTTGGAAGGGCTCCAATCTGCTTTTTCTTTTCTTCGCCATTTTTAAATACGATTAAAGTTGGAATGCTCATGATGCCGAATTTGATAGCAAGAGGTTCTTGTTCATCTACATTTACTTTGCAGAATTTATATTCAGGATGTTCTTCTGCAAGTTGGTCTACCAGCGGAGAGACCATTCGGCATGGACCGCACCATGATGCCCAAAAGTCTACGAGAACTGGTTTGTCACTTTTAAGAACTTCATTTTCAAAGTTTTCTGTGGTTATTGTTGTTACCATATCATCACCTCTGATTTAAATATATGGCAGAATAGTCTTAAAGTGAAGAAAATTCGACTGTAGAAGATTTTTATATTAGATTAAATGTAGATTTTCATGAGGTAAAAAAAAATAGCGGGAGGAAGAGAAAAATTATTAAAAAAACATTCTGTTTGTGGGTTGCCGCGATAGCGGTAAGTATATAGTCCTTGCCACAAACAGAATGTAGCCGCTGGCGTCGGTTTTTTAATAATTTTTTATCGACAGGTAGCTATTTTTCATTGCAATTATGTTCAATTTTTTTACTTTTCTAAAAATCTTTCTGTCTTTTTTGAAATTCAAACGTTATAATAGAAAAATAATGTAAGAATGTTTGCTTGAATGTGATGATTGGAGGACTTATGAACTTTCTTAAAAAATCTTTAATCTGTGCATTTGTTCTGGCCGCTTTTTTTATGGCCGGCTGCAGGCAGAAAGATAATTCAATGAAAAACGGAGAGTATTTTGGAACCGGAGACGGACGCAGCGGACCGATAACGGTTTCCATAAAAGTTTCTGACAATAAAATAACGGGAATAAAGATAATTTCGCAGGCTGAATCTGATTTTGCGCAGCCTGCCATAAAAGTTCTTACAGACGGGGTTTTGAACGGAACAAACCCTAAAAAACTGGATGCGGTTTCCGGCGCAACTCTCACTTCAAAAGGTTTTAAAAAGGCTCTTGTTTCAGCTTCGGATTCTGCGCGTGGCATTGTAGAAAAGCCAAAGCATTATAAGGATACAAAATGTGATGTAGTTGTAATCGGTTCAGGAGGAGCTGGGCTTTCGGCTGCAGTAGAGTCGGCTTCCGGTGGCGCAAAGGTTATTGTTTTGGAAAAAATGGGCATTGCCGGCGGAAATACAAATTATTCTACAGGCGGAATTAATGCGTCTGAATCATCTGTTCAGAAAAAGCTTGGAATTCAAGATTCTAACGAGCAGTTTTTTAAGGATACAATGAAGGGCGGTCATTATTTAAATGATGAAGAACTTGTGCGCGTTCTGGTGGAAAATTCTGCTGCCGCGGTGGACTGGCTTATCTCTCTTGGTGCGGATCTTTCTGATGTAGGCAAAATGGCTGGAGCTTCTAATCCAAGAACGCACAGACCTAAAGGCGGGGCACCAATCGGCTCTCATCTTGTTTCTGTCCTGTCAAAAGCAGCTGCAGATCGGGGCGTTGAAGTTCGCTTAAAAAATAAGGTAACAGGAATTCTAGAAGTAAATGACAGGGCAGCCGGTGTAATTGTAGAAAGCCTAGCCGGAACTTATGTTATAGAAGCCGGTTCTGTTGTTATTGCTACCGGTGGTTTTGGTGCAAACATGGACATGCTATCTAAATTCAATGTTGCTTACAGAAATTTTGGCACGACAAATCATCCTGGAGCAACTGGCGACGGAATAAAACTTGCAGAAAAATTTAATGCCGACACGCTTCTTATGGAAAAAATTCAGACTCATCCTACTGTTGCAAAAGAAAGCGGCATGATGATTACAGAAGCAGTCCGCGGAAACGGAGCTATTCTTGTAAATCTTGAAGGCGAACGCTTTGTAAACGAAATGGAAACCCGCGATGTTGTAAGCGGTGCAATTTTGAATCAGATTGGGAAGACCGCGTTCCTTGTTTTTGATCAGGGCGTGCGTGATTCCTTAAAGGCAATAGATTTATATAGTGAACTTGGAATCTTAAAAAGCGCCCGGACACCAAAGGAACTTGCTTCAAGGCTGGGGGTAAATGTTGCCGGCTTTGAACAGACTTTGACAAGGTACAATGCATTCCAGAAATCCGGAAATGATTCAGATTTTGGGCGGAAAGGTTCAGAAATGCCGGCTGCGCTTGAGTCTGCTCCTTATTATGGCTGCGAAGTTGCACCGGCTGTGCATCACACAATGGGCGGATTAAAGATAGATACTGAAGCGCGCGTTCTGAACAGAGACGGAAAGCCGGTTGAAGGTCTTTTTGCTGCTGGAGAAGTAACGGGCGGCGTTCACGGCGACAACCGTCTTGGCGGAAATTCGGTTTCTGATATAATAGTATTTGGCCGCATAGCAGGCCGTTCTGCAGTAAAAAACATTAAGAAATAAAAGGATAAATTATGAATTTGAATGAACTTGCCGCAACAAGAAGAAGCGTGCGCGTATACAAAGAAGCAGGGCTTTCAGAAGAGGAAAGCCTCAAAAAAATTAAGGAAATTGTGGACTTTGTCCGCATTAATTCCCCAAGTTGGAAGAACAGCCAGACTCACCGTTACTATGCGGCTGTAAGTGCTGAAAAAATTGCTCAGGTGCGGGACGCGCTTAGTCTGCGCAATCAGGAAAAAGTAAATAATTCCATTGCTCTTGTAGTTACGGCATTTGAAAAAGACGTTTCCGGTTTTACAGAAGGCAAGCCGGATAATGAACTTGGAAACTGCTGGGGTGCATACGACTTGGGATTAAGCGATTCACTGTTTATTTTAAAAGCCCGCGAACTTGGACTTGATACTTTAATAATGGGATTAAGGGACGCTAATCAGATTAAAAAAATCTTCTGCATTCCGGAAAATCAGATGGTTGGAGCTGTAATTTCTGTTGGTTTCCGCGCCGCCGAACTGAACCAGCCGCCTCGAAAACCGTTCGAAGAAATCGCGCATTTTGAATAGCCTATGCCAGTAACTTCAGCTCAGATAAAAAGCCGGCTTCTAGAAATGCAGGACATTCCCTACAAAAAATTCCAGTCTGCGCTCATACCTAACCTGCCAGAAGAAAGGTTCATAGGCGTACGCACGCCGGCGCTCAAGGCATTTGCAGGTGAACTGCTCCTTGCCCATAAACAGGAAAATTCCGGATTTCTGAACGGGTTTCTTTCGGAACTTCCTCACCACTATTTTGACGAAGATCAGCTTCATGCGTTCGTTGTGTCCGGTCAAAAAGATTTTGATGCGTGTGTTGGTGCGCTGGAGGAATTTCTTCCATATATTAATAATTGGGCAACCTGCGACCAGCTTAATCCAAAGATTTTTAAGAAAAATAAAGAAAAGCTTCTGCCTTTCATTAAAAAGTGGATTTTATCTGAGCATGTCTATACAGTGCGTTTTGCAATTTCCATGCTGATGAAGCATTTTTTGAATGATGATTTTTCTGAAGAATACCTTGAAATGGTCTGCTCCGTAAAAAACGGCGACTATTACGTAAAGATGATGGTTGCCTGGTATTTTGCCACGGCACTTGCCATGCAGTATGATTCTGCGCTTCCTTACATTGAGCAGAAAAAACTAGAACCGTGGACTCATAACAAGGCAATTCAAAAAGCGTGCGAAAGTTTCCGTGTTAAAGATGAACACAAGGAATATCTTCGCACATTAAAAACTGATTCTGTAAGGCAGTAATTCAGCAGATTGAGTTTTAAGCTCAATCTGCCTGCCTGAATCTTCTACTCAGAAGGATTAGTTTCTATTGCGCCTTTTATAAAGTTTTTATAGTTGCCTTCTTCCATGCTGAATTCAAGTGCATTTCCGTTTGCATCAACATTTCCGAAGTATGTAAGTGTTCCATGTGGGAGTGCTCCCATCTGGCTTCTTACCCATGTGAACTTTTCAAGTTTGTTGTTCTTTATGTTTATATTATTCGGATCATAGTCCGGGAACTTTGAATAAAGAACATGCTTGTCATTATCCTGTGCATCTGGAGCATGGATTGTGTTGTTTGTAAAGTTTACAGTGTAAGTCTGGTATTCGTTGTCCTTGGTTCCATAGCGTCCAAGACTGAGAACGTGGGTGTGCTGCCAGCCGCTGTCTTTGTTTTCTATAAAATCCATGCTTGTATCATCTTCGGATGTTCCAGCAGAAATATTGTAGTTAATTGTGTTTCCGCTGATTGTCATGTCGCTGCTTACATCAGGAGTACTGAACATTACGCTTAAACGTTTGTTCAATGTAATTGTGTTGTTCCGAACGTCAAAAGTTGCACTTGCAATGCTGCCAAGGCGTCCGTGCATTGTAACGGTATTGTTGCGTAACCTGCCTGCCATGTAAGCAAGTCCGCCTGCAGAACATGTTCCGTCTGCTTCATCTGTTACGGTGTTGTTGTCGTAAGCGGCACCGCCTTGGAAAATCGAACCACAAGTTGCAGCGTTTCCATCTGCACCCTTAATAATGTTGATTGTATTGTCGTGAATCCATGCATATTTATTTGCTTCAAATACATAGCTGTTGTTCCAGTGCTGGCAGATGTCGAAGGTATTGTTTCGAACTACAACACCGTAAATGTTTCCTTCTGAATCAACAAAGTCTGATGTGGTTTTGCTTGCATCGCTTACAGTATCAAAATGACCGAAAGTCATAAGCTTTGACGGGAAATCTGCAATTACATGGTTGTTTTCAAACAGAACGTCGCGGATGTTGAATGAAACGGCGTATGCCATTGTAAAGCACATTGTTCTGCTAGAAGCATTTGAACTCATCGGGTGCATTTCGTTTCCGCGGATTGTTACGCGGTGAACGTAGCATTCTGGTTTCTGTGCTTGTGGATGTCCTGTAGTGAAAATACCTCCGCTTTCATCGTGGCAGTTGTGGTACATCAGGTTTCTTTGTATTAAAATATCTTCTGTTCCGCCGATTTCTTTTTCTGCGTCACCGTTTCCCCAGAAGTCAAATACACCGTAACATGCCCCACGTTCAACACCAGACATGTTTACAAGAAGGTTGTTTTTAATAGTTGCGTTCTTAACGCCTGAATAGACTGTAACGCTTGTAAACTGGCGGTCAAGGTTCCCATCATCTTTATGGCAGTTTTCATCAACGTAAATTTCACAGCCTTCAATTGTTATGTCCTGAATTGCATTTGCTTCATCTGTAAGTCCCTGAAGGTCTCCTGCAATATATACCATTCGTTCTGTTGTGTGCGAAACGCGTTTTGTTTTGCGGCATTCCATTGTAATTCCGCGCATGTAGAAGTGCGAGCAGTCCCAGATGGAAAACTGTGCTTCGCCGTAGCTTCCGCCGTTATCTGTGTAGAGTACGGTACGTTTTGAAGCATCTTTTGAGCGGGCGTGTGTTTCCCAGCCGTAAGAATTCTTTGTGCGGATGATTTTGTTTTCATCGATTGCAGAAAGATCGGAGGTAAGGATGTCTGTGTCGCCGATAAAGTTAAGGTATGAAACAACAGGACCGAAAGAACTTCCCATTCGGTATTCACCTGCCGGGAAGTAGATTGTAACGCGCTGTTCTGGATGTTCATCATACCAGTCGTAGATAACGTTCATTGCGTCTTCAAAGCGTGCAACGTCATCATTGTCTGTGTAGTCTGCATTTTTTGAGCGGTCATTAATCTGTGTGCAGTGACCGGCTCCAAGCTGCATTATGTTAATTCCTGGAACAGATTCTGCCATGCCATCGCCGTCTACGTCACATTCAATGTTTCCCGGGATATAGGCCATAATCTGTCCTGTAGAAGTTCTGTGGTCAAGATATTTGTAGTAGTGCGGTCGGGAGCGCTTATTAATGTATGTTTCTCGTGATTGTGTTGAATATGTTGCGGCCCCGCCGTCTCCGGCTGCATAGTAGCCGCGGGTTTTTACTGTAACTCCGTTGTATGAATTTGTTGTTGAGTTATGGTAAATGGTATCGCATTCTTCCATCTCTTTTACGGTGTCAAACCATACAACATCGCTTGAAGCTTTTTCTTCAACAGTTACAGTTCCGCTAAGAATAGAGTTTTCAAATTTTTTGTTGTAAAGGTAGCCGTAAATTTCCCAGTGCGCTCCGACTCGTCTTATTGTAAACCAGTGAACGTCTTCGCCGTCGCGGAGATTGTTTTTTACTACGCCAGAATTCTGAATCATCAGGCGGTCTAATGCACCCACGTTATTTTCTATCAGATTGCCGTCGTTTTTAAGCTGATAAATGCTTCCAACTGCAAAAATTCCGTTTGTGTTATCACCAGGATTTAAATAATATGTTTTTCCATCTAAATTACCGTCAATTAGATATGTTTCATAAGATTCAGGAGTCATCATCCTGCACCATACGAAATCATTAGGTTTGTCCGGCACAGCTTCCAGCTCAATTTCTGTTGTAGTCGTATCAGAAGGCTTTGCTTTTACGGCAAGTTTTTCTTTTGGAGTTGTGGCTACACTCTTTGTTTCAGAAACTCTTCCTGTTGACTGAACTGCTGTAACAGAAAATGTATATTCGCAGTCGTTTTCAAGGTTATAAAGCGACTTGTAGTAATATTTTTTAGGGTTTTCAACAGTTACAGTAATTGCATCTGCTTCCGGTTCAGAAGTCTTGCGGTAAGAAATCCTGTATTTTGTTGATTCGTAGATTGCAGAATCCCAGACAAGCATTGCGCTTTCTTTTCCTTCAATTACACGAAGGTTTGTTACAGTTTCCGGATCTTGTTTTGCTTTTTCCAGCGCGTAAAAACACAGGATTTTGTTTGTATCTTCTTCAACTGTACAAGAGGGCGTAAAAAATAGTAATGACAGCGCTACTGCCAAGGATAAAAGGATGGATGTTTTTTTCATATAACTATCTCCGTTTTATAGTTTTATATTACCAATATAAAACAAAATTTAGTTTAGAATCCAAAATGAAACTACCGTTTCTAGAAGAACAGTCTAAATCCCATTTTGAAACTCTTAGATAATCTTTTATATAAAGTGAACCCGTGGAATAGAATGTTAATAATGGCGTAACAGAAAGGCTTATGCCCCATAGATCATTGAACTTGTGCATGAAATAAAAATCAGCTCCTGCTTCGAAGTCCGTAGCCGAATAATCATAGCTGTTTTTAAGAAGAACTGTATCAAGTGATGAAAGTTGCAGTGAACCAGACAGTTTTTCGTTTCTTATGCCTATGACAGCGCTTGGAACAAAATGGAATTTTTCATTTTTTGTTTTAAACGAATATCCTGCTCCTGCAAGAAGTGACCAGTTCGAGCCTTTCATACCATTGAACATGCCGTTGTTCCACATGTTTTGAGAAGAAACTCCAAGCCATCCGTAAGAGAACATACTGGAGATGACTATATTTGTGCTTGAAATCTGGTATCTTGCCTGAGCATCGATGTCTAGTGCGGGACAGTCTATTTTACCAGAGAAAAGTGCCGGTGAGACGCTCAGCGGCTGGTAGAAGTAAGGAATGGAAATTCCGGCTTCAATGGAAAGACCTAGGTAGTTTTTGCTTTTTTCTTCAATAAAATCATCTAGAATTTTATCAATAGATTCTGCGTTAGCAGAAAAAACAAGAAATAAAGGGAGGATGAAAAATAATAAAACTTTTTTCGCTGGTAAATAGTTCATAAATGAATTGTAGCACAATATGTAGACTTTTGACTATATAATTAGTAAATTTTTAGAATATGTAGTAGTTTTATGTTATTTATTAGCAGAATTTTGCAAGTATTTATAATTGTATTGTGTTATGTTTTTCGGGACATGGGGAGGTATGATAAAAATCGCCTGTTTGTTGTTTTTAACTGCGTAATTTGTCCTGACATCGCTTTTACAAACTGTGATCCTGTGCCTTCTGTGTATCCGCTTACTCGGAGTTTTTATAGGAGAAACTATGAACTTGTCTGCAATTTTGCACAGATGTGCTTATACGGACTGCTATGCTTTTGATGAAAACAACCTTGAAATAAATATCAGAACTGCCGGTGACATTGAAGCTGTTTTGCTTGTCTGGTGTGATTCTGCAAATCACAGAAAAATAGAGGATGGTTCGTGGCGAGGCGGACGAGTCCAGATGAAAAAGCGTTTCTGTCTTAAAAATCATATTATATGGAATTGTTCCATTGAGCCTCCTTTTAAGCGTGCCGAATATTATTTTGAAATATTCGGTAAGAATGAAAATGGAGTGGAAGAAAAAATCCTTTTTTTTGAAAATGATTTTGCCCTGCCGGAACAATATTGTTCCCGTCCGGATGCCTTTCATAAATTCAAAATGGCATGGATGAATTCTGCTGATATTGTACGTGTTCCCGATTGGGTAAAAGATACAGTGTGGTATCAGATCATGCCAGATAGATTTTGTTCTGCGGGAAGTCATGAAAAGCGTTTTAAAAACCGCGATTGGGAAGATGATCTAGAAATGCATTGGACTGATTTTTACGGCGGAGACCTTGCTGGAATTATAGAAAAGCTCGATTACTTAAAGGAGCTCGGAATAAGCGGAATTTATTTTACGCCGGTTTTAAAATCATGTTCCAATCACAAATATAATATAGAAGATTATGAACAAATCGATCCTGATTTTGGTTCTGAAGAAGAAATGAAGGAGCTTGTAAGGCTGGCACATGAACGCGGAATCCGAATAATGGTAGATGCGGTTTTTAATCATTCTGGATCAGATTTCCCGTTTTGGCTTGATGTATTGGAAAATGGCGAAAATAGCCGCTATAAAGATTGGTTCTTTGTAAATGAATTTCCATTGGATAGAAATGACAGGACTGATACTTCTGACGGAAGGTATTTTTCATTTGATTTTGTACGGAATATGCCTAAGCTGAATACGAATAATCCTGAGGTTCAGGAATATTTTACGAATGTCTGCCGCCGCTGGGTTAATGAATGGAATGTTGACGGCATCCGTTTTGATGTTGGCAATGAGGTTTCTCATAGTTTTGTAAAAAAACTGAGAGGTACGCTTTGTAAGGAAAAATCTGATCTGTTTTTACTTGGGGAAATCTGGACGGACAGCATTCAGTGGCTTGGCGGTGACGAATACCATTCTGTAATGAATTATCCGTTTATGAATGCCATTGAAAAGTTCTTTTCAAATCTTGGTGATTTTTCTCAAGAGATGGCAAAGGTTTATTCCCTTTATTACAGGCAGACGAATTATGTGTTGTTCAATTTTATTGATACGCATGATACTGACCGGGCTGTAAATTCTTGCAGAAGTATGGAGGAATTTTATCAAAAATTGGTTCTCCTTATGACTATGCAGGGAACTCCTTGTATTTTTTACGGAACGGAAATTGCCCTAGAAGGTGCTGGGGGACCTTATAACCGCCGTCCTATGCCATGGTCTGAATTTGACAGTGACGGACGCTCCCTGATTTTTTCCCGAGTAAAAGAAATTATCAGCATAAGGAATAGTTGTAAATCTGCGCGTGCAGAAAAAATAGAATTTATTCATTGTGAAGAGGATCGTCAGGTTCACTATTTTCGTTTTGCAGATGATGGAACCGAACGCCTTCGAATCTGTATAAATTCTTCTTCTGTTCCTATGAAAGTCTCTCTTGAAGAAAAAGAAAAAGTGATTTTTTCCATAAATACCGCTTCTTCTGGCAACAAGTATACCTCTGCTCCCGGCGACAATAATCTCTCCTCCTCCTCCTCCGATCATGTTGTCGAGACCGGGGGCATACTTGTTGCCAGAATTTGACGGATGTTGATCTAAATGAAAAATTTCATTTAACCTAGTTACAATGTTTCTGTTTAAGGAGGGGGGGGCGATCGGCTCAGTAACTGCGCGTTCTTGTTGGTTGTCAGCTGGTATTTAAATTCAATTGGGCATCTTCAGTTTTTTGTAAAAAAAATATGCTAATAGGACTTATTACTATTTACAATATCATTTTATGTGCTATAATAGAATTATGAGAGAAGGAAAGGTGCTTAGTCGTAATACTCCTCAAAGGAATCTGGTCTTGAAGCTAATGGAAAACAACTTCAGCCATCCTACGGCGGACGAAATTTACGAAAAGGCTAGAAAAGCTGATCCTCATATTAGTCGTGGAACTGTATATCGCAATCTGAACCTTCTTGCAGAGGCTGGTTTTATTGCAAAGATTATGGTTCCGAGTGGAGCGGATCATTTTGACAGCACATTGAGCTTGCATTATCACTTTCATTGCGATAAATGTGATAAGTTGTATGACGTGCCATCTGATTGTTGTCCAAAACTTGATGCCGCAATCCAGAAAATGAAAAACCAGGGTTTTTCCGTAGAAAGTCACAGTCTTATTTTTAATGGAATTTGCCCTGAATGCGCAGAAAATGAAGGATAGTTTCAGAAAAAGTAACGGATCTGAAACTAAAAAAATGTCCAGATTATAGGAGAACAATATGGATTTGAAGGGAACACAGACAGAAAAAAACTTGCAGACAGCTTTCGCTGGTGAATCAATGGCTCGCAATAAGTATACTTATTACGCAAGCAAGGCAAAAAAAGACGGCTATGAGCAGATTGCCGCTATTTTTGAAGAAACTGCAAACAACGAAAAAGAACACGCAAAAATGTGGTATAAGCTTTTGAATGGTGGAATCGGAACGACCGAAGAAAATCTTAAGGCTGCTGCAGATGGCGAAAACTATGAATGGACGGACATGTACGATGGATTTGCGAAAACAGCCCGTGAAGAAGGTTTTGAAGCTATTGCAAAAATGTTCGAAGGCGTTGCTGCTATTGAAAAACATCACGAAGAACGCTATCGCAAACTCCTTAAAAATATTGAGGATAAGCTTGTGTTCTCTAGAGACGGAGATGCAATTTGGCAGTGTCGCAACTGCGGTCACATTGTAGTTGGAAAAGAAGCTCCAAAGGTATGCCCTGTATGTGCACATCCTCAGAGCTACTTTGAAATCTCTAATGAAAACTACTAATGCATACGGTGGTTGAGCTTGTCGGAACTTTCTGTAAAGAAGCTGCTTTTGCAGTATTTACAGATTTCAACAGGCTTGATGAGTGTATTAACAATTCCGGCTAGAAACTGCTGTCAGCATTCTGTATGTCGGAAAAATATAAAATCCTGTCGGTAACAAATTTCGTTCAAACAGCCGGCGGGATTTTTTTTGTTTTGAAAGTTATGGTGTGTTTTTTCCTTTTGTGATTCTTCTTCCAAAATCTTCTGAAATCTGATATTTTTCAATTATGACAGAAAAAACGGAATTTAACGAAAAAATTATGGCTGGGCTGGAAAATTCTTCTGCCTCTGCCCTTGATATTGGTGAAAAAACTGCTCTTGTTGCAATTTTAGGACGTCCTTCCAGCGGAAAGTCAACGTTCATGAATACAGCCTGTCAGGAACCTGTGAGCATTGTTTCACCTATTCCTCAGACAACCAGAAATGCAATTCGTGGAATAGTGAATACTTCTTTAGGTCAGCTGGTATTTGTGGACACTCCCGGTTACCATGAATCAGATAAAAAGTTAAATCTCCGTCTAAAAGCTGTTACAGAAGAGCAGCTTGTAGACAGTGACTGTATTCTTTACATAATCGATACAACGCGTGAGCCTGGCAGCGAAGAGGAAATGAATGCAGCGCTTGCTGCAAAATACAAAGACAGGCTTGTTGTTGCGCTTAACAAAACAGATGCGCGCGAGTCAAATGTAAAGGCGGTACGCAGTTTCCTGAAAAGTTCGATTCCGGGGCTTTCAGAAGAGCGGGTCTTTGAAATGTCTGCAAAAAATGATGAAGGTATAAACGAAGTCCTTAAAGCTCTTTACGCAATTGCACCTGTTCATCCGCCTTTGTATACAGAAGACATGTATACAGATCAGGATGTTGCATTCCGTATTTCAGAAATAATCCGTGGCGAGGCAATAAGCCGTCTGACTCAGGAACTTCCGCACTGTCTTTATGTTGATGTGGCTGATATAGAAAGCCGTGGAACAAATGGAAAGATGTGGGTTCGTGCCTTTATCTGTGTAGAACGTGACAGTCAGAAAGGAATGGTAATAGGTAAGGGAGCTGCAATGATAAAGTCTATCCGCATGGCAAGCCTAAAAAAAATTGCGGATGTTTTTCCGTTCAAAATTGATCTTGATCTTCAGGTGAAGGTGGATAAAAATTGGCGCCAGCATGATAATATTTTGAACAGGCTTATTCCGCAGTAGAAGTTCCTTGTAAAATGTGATAGACTGTACGTCTATGAACGCGTTTCAGATTTTTGAAGGAAAACCGCAAGTGCTGGGTGCAGTGCCTTTTAATGACGGCGTTAATTTTGCGGTTTACAGTAAGAATGCAACCAAGGTTGTATTGGATCTGTTTGAAGCGGCAGATTCCAAGCAGCCTTATACATCAATCGAATTTGATCCTGTAAAAAATAGAACCGGTAATGTCTGGCATATATATGTAAAGGGGCTTAAAAAGGGAACTCTTTATCTTTATCGTGTTGACGGTCCTTATAATCCGCCTGCAGGAAACCGTTTTAATTTTAATAAGTATCTTCTTGATCCTTATGTAAAGGCTCTTACTCCGGGCTCTGTTTTTCAGTCATATAACAGACAGCGTGAACTTGGTCTTGCAGGAATCGAAAATGGAAAACTTTCTGATCTTTCCAATTTTCCAAAGTGCGTAGTAATTGAAGACATCGATTTTGACTGGCAGGGTGACAAGCCTTTGAATATTCCTATTGATAAGGCTGTTATTTACGAAACTCATCTTAAGGGATTTACGGCTTCTCCAACTTCGGGAGTTGAATTTCCGGGAACCTATAAAGGATTTATGGAAAAGATTCCTTATCTTAAGGAACTTGGAATTACTTCTGTAGAATTTCTTCCTGTTTTTGAATTTGATGAAAACGAAAACGGAAATATAAACCCAAGAACAGGCGAGTGTCTCAAGAATTATTGGGGTTACAGCACAATTGGATTTTTTGCGCCAAAAACATCGTATTCTTATGATCAGACTCCGGGAGGCTGCGTACGTGAATTCAAGGAAATGGTACGTCAGCTTCACAAAGCAGGAATCGAAGTGATTCTTGATGTTGTATATAATCACACTGCTGAAGGTAACGAACACGGTTATACATTCTCTTTCCGAGGATTTGAAAACTCTACTTATTACATGCTTTTGGAAGGTGAAAAACAGTATTATCATAATTTTTCAGGCTGTGGAAACACATTGAATGCTGCACATCCTGTAACGACGCGATTTATATTGGACAGCCTGCGTTATTGGGTAAGCGAAATGCATGTGGACGGTTTCCGTTTTGACCTTGCCGCCGCTCTTTGCCGCGACCAGCTTTCGTATATGCAGGGATTCCCGTTCCTTACAAATGCTATTGCAGAAGATCCTATTCTTAATAAGACGAAGATTATTGCAGAGCCATGGGATTGTGGTGGCGGCTATCTTGTGGGTGGATTTCCTGGGGGAAGATGGAGTGAATGGAATGACCGCTTCCGCAATGATATAAGGCGTTTTGTCCGTGGAGATGAAGGAGTTGCAACGGCTGCTGCTACACGCATAGCCGGAAGTTCCGATACGTTTAATCACAGTGGTAGAAAACCTTGGGCTTCAATCAACTTTGTAACTTGTCATGATGGTTTTACAATGAACGATCTTGTAAGTTATAACGGAAAGCATAATGATGAAAACGGCGAAGATAACCGCGACGGAACTGATGATAACAACTGCTATAATCACGGATTTGAAGGAGTGACACTTAATCCTCGAATAGAAAATTTACGTGTAAAAAAGATAAAGAATTTTATGCTTTGTCTTATGATTTCTCAGGGTGTTCCAATGATTACTGCGGGAGATGAATTCCGCCGTACCCAGATGGGAAACAATAATGCTTATTGTCAGGATAATGAACTTTCATGGATAAACTGGCGTTGCTTGGACAAGAATCAGGAAGTTTTTTATTTTACAAAGGAAATTATCCGTCTCAGAAAGGAACATCCGGTTTTCCGCAGAAAGGATTTCTTCTCGGCTCAAAAGGCAGAGATAGAATGGTACGACAGCGACAGTAAGAATCCTGATTGGTCAGCACTTGGAAGATTCCTTGCCTTCCGTCTTGTGGGTGCGTGTGCACCTCTTGAAAATGGTCAGCCGGATAATGATTTTTACGTTGCTGCAAATATGGATATATACGATATGACTATAACCCTGCCGAATCCGCCAAGAGGAAAGAGCTGGTATATGGTTGTTGATACTTCTGTTGCAGGCGAACTGTGCATTGCAGAGGCTGGAAAAGAAGAGTTGCTTGCAGAACAGAAAAGATATGTAATTCCATCAGGAAGCTTCATCATTTTGATGAGTAGATAGATAAAAAGTTTAAATGATTGTATAGAAATGATTGCAAAATCTTCAAATATTTTGTACGCTTTTCTATCAAAAAAACCGTGGAGGTTATTTTAAATGAAATTTGATGCCGCAAAATTTAAGGAAAATCTTGAAGGTCGACTTAAGAGACAATACGGTAAAGATATTTCACAGGCAAATGAGCATGATCTTTTTGATGCAGTTTCTGCTTCTGCACTTGAAGTTATTATGGAAAACTGGATGGCTACACGCCATGAATATGAAAAGAAACCAACAAAGCAGCTTTATTACTTGTCTGCAGAATTCCTTATGGGACGTGCTTTGAGCAACAACCTTATCAATGCAGAAATCGCTGATCAGGTAAAAGCTGTTCTTAAAGATATGAAACTTGATTTCAACAAGATTGAAGATCAGGAACCGGATGCAGGTCTTGGTAACGGTGGTCTTGGACGACTTGCTGCCTGCTTCCTAGATTCTCTTGCTACTCTTGACTATCCAGGACACGGATATGGTATCCGCTACCGCTACGGTATGTTTGAACAGAAGATTGAAAACGGTTACCAGGTAGAATATCCTGACAACTGGCTTGCACACCGTGATCCATGGGAAATCAAGCGCTCTGACCTTGCTGTTACAGTAAAATTCGGCGGAAACATTGCTTATGGAAAGACTCCAGACGGACGTGACCGCTACTATATTGAAAACGCAGAAGAAGTTACTGCAACTCCTTACGATATGCCTATCGTTGGTTTCGGTACAGGTACAGTAAACACATTGCGCCTGTGGCAGGCTTCAAGTCCAAACGGATTTGACCTTCAGCTCTTCAATAACATGGAATACAACCGTGCTGTTGAACGCCAGAACAGCGCAGAAAATGTATCTGCTGTTCTTTATCCAAATGATTCGGGTCCTTCTGGAAAGGCTCTCCGCCTTAAGCAGCAGTATTTCTTCTCTTCTGCTTCTTTGCAGGATTTGGTTCGCCACTACGTTGCTGACCATGGAACAGATTTCAGTAAATTCGCTGATCTTCACGTAATCCAGTTGAACGATACTCATCCGGTAGTAGCTATTCCTGAACTTATGCGCATCCTTATGGATGAATACAACCTCGGTTGGGATGAAGCATGGGATGTAGTGACAAAGACATTTGCTTACACAAACCACACTATCCTTGCAGAAGCATTGGAAAAATGGCCTATTGAAATCTTCCAGGGATTGCTCCCACGTATCTATCAGATCGTAGAAGAAATCAACCGCCGCTTTATGATTGAACTCCGCGAAAAATATCCAAACGATTACGGAAAGCAGAGCCGTATGTCTATCATCAACAATGGTAAGGTTTATATGGCATGGCTTGCAATCCACGCGGGTTTCAGCGTAAACGGTGTTGCAGAGCTCCATACACGTCTTCTTAAAGAAAAAGAACTTCATGATTGGTACGAATTGTATCCATCTAAGTTCAACAACAAGACAAACGGTATTACACAGCGCCGCTGGCTTCTTTCTGCTAACCCAGAACTTTCTAAGTTCATCACAGACCGCATTGGTCACGGTTGGGAAAAAGACCTTACATTGCTTAAAGGACTTGAAAAATTTGATTCAGATAAGGATCTCAAGGAACTTATTTCTATCAAGGAAAATAACAAGCGTCGTCTTGCTGAATACTTGAAGCATACTCAGAACGAAATGATTGATCCTGAATCAATCTTTGATGTTCAGGTTAAGCGTCTTCATGAATACAAGCGTCAGTTGATGAACATTCTTCACGTAATGTATGTTTACAACAAGATGCTTGAAGATCCAAGTTATAAGCCGGCTAAAAAGACTTACATCTTTGGTGCCAAGTCTGCTTCTGGTTACCGTCGTGCTAAGAGCATCATTAAACTTATTACAACTGTTGCAGAAAGAATCAACAATGACCGCCGTGTAAACGATCGTCTTCATGTTGTATTCGTAGAAAACTACCGCGTTTCTGTTGCAGAAAAGATTTTCCCTGCAGCTGATGTTTCTGAACAGATTTCTACAGCAGGTCTTGAAGCATCTGGTACTTCAAATATGAAGTTCATGTGTAACGGTGCTCTTACAATGGGTACTATGGACGGTGCTAACATTGAAATTGTTGAAGAAGCTGGAAAAGAAAATGCATTCATCTTCGGTCTTTTGACAGACGAAATCAAGAAGATTGAAGAAGAACACAGCTACAATCCACAGGATTACCTTGAAAGAAATCCGGGATTGGCAAAAGTTGTTGAACAGCTTATCGACGGTACATATGATCCAACTCATCAGTTGTTCCGCGAACTTCACGATTCTCTTGTATACGGAATCGAAGGTAACCGCGCAGACGTTTACTACGTACTTGCAGACTTTGATGACTACTGCCGCGCTCAGGATGAAGTTGAAAAGCTTTATGCTGATAAAAAGGCATGGGCAAAAGCTTGTTTGAAGAATATTGCTAATGCTGGCAAGTTCTCTTCTGACCGCACAATCGAAGACTACGTACGCGACATCTGGCACTTGAAAAAGGTTGCCCGCCCGGTAGAAGGTTCAGCATTTGCTACCCCAAAAGCAAAGAAAACAACAAAGAAATAAGTTGTAGATTATAAAAAAAGCAAAAAAAGCGGTGATTGAAAAATCACCGCTTTTTTTTATGTAAGATGAATGCTTGAATTAAATATAAATAAGTTTGAGTTTTCTCATAAATTAAAAAAAATAGCGGGAGTGAGAGAAACGGATGTAAAAACATTCTGCGATGCTGCCGCGGGAGCGGCAAACTGTATAGTTCCAAGGCATCGCAGCATGTAGCCCGCTAGCGGGTGGTTTTGACAGCCGTTTATCTACCGGTAGATGTTTTTTTAATTACAATAATATTAAACTCGAAATTAACGTAATTTACGCATTTTCAGATTCAAGAGTTGGGAATCTGTTGAAGTAATCATTTGTGGTGCGTGCTGCAACTCCGCTCAAGAGAATAAGAGCAATACAGTTTGGCCATGCCATAAGACCGTTTGTAATATCGGCAATTGTCCATACTTGGCTGATTGTCATGTAAGGTCCGATTGCAACAGCTGCGATATAGAGTACGCGGTAAATCATTACAAGCTTCATTTTGCCGTTAGAAAGATATTCAAGACAGCGTTCTGAATAGTAGTCCCAGCCAAGAATTGTTGTAAATGCAAAGAATACAAGACAAATCATAAGAAGGAACTGAACTGAATGTCCGTCTCCGCCAAGTACGCTATTGAAAGCTGCAGATGTAAGGTCTACACCTTTTAAAGCTTCTCCGGCTGCGTTTACAGGAAGGGTAAATGTTCCGTTGCTTGCAAATGCGATTACAATAGAAAGTCCTGTCATTGTACATACTATGATTGTATCGATGAAAGTTCCTGTCATTGATACGAGTCCCTGTGCAACTGGTTCTTCTACTTTTGCAGAAGAAGCTGCGATTGCGGCAGAACCAAGTCCGGCTTCATTAGAGAAGATACCTCGTGCAACACCTTTCTGCATTGCAACGATTATAGAACCAACTACACCACCTGTTACAGCTTTTGGGTCAAATGCGGCATGTAAAATCAACTGGAATGCGGCTGGGATTTTTGTAGCATTCATGATAAGTACGCTTACTCCAAGGAAAACGTAGAGTATTGCCATGAATGGAACTATAACCTGTGCGACTTTTGAAATGCGCTGAAGTCCGCCGATGATTACAAGGGCTGCAAAAATTGTTACGAATGCACCCGCAATTACTGTTGCCCATGAATAGTCGTTTCCAAAAAGATTAAATGCAATGTGCGCATTTTCCGGGTCAAATGCATTTTTTACAGCAGATGCAATACCGTTAATCTGTGTGAATGTTCCGATACCAAAAAGTCCTACGCATACGCCGAATACAGCAAAAAGAACGGCAAGCCATTTCCATGAAAATCCGGTTCTTTCTTTAAGGCCTTTTTCGATTGTATAGAATGGTCCTCCAAGAACATGGCCATCAGCTTTGTGTTCGCGATATTTTACAGCAAGCATACATTCTGCATATTTTGTTGCAATACCGACAAGCGCTGCAATCCACATCCAGAAAAGGGCTCCAGGACCACCGGCAGCGATAGCTGTTGCAACACCAACGATGTTTCCTGTACCAATTGTTGCTGAAAGTGCCGTACAAAGAGCACCGAAGCTGGAAACTTCACCTTTTTCTCCGTCAGATTTACGGAAAATAGACTTTAATGCGCGTCCCAATTTGCGGAACTGCATTCCACGCAGGCGGACTGTAAGCAGCAGGCCTGTAACAAGGATAAGAATGATTGTTGGAAGACCCCATACGATATTGTCGATGGTGTCTAGAATAGCGTCAAAAGTGTTCATGACGTACTCCTGTTAAAAAAAATAAGAGCGATTCCAAAAAGAAGCATCTTTTAGGAATTGCTCTCTAAAGAGTTTGTAGAACATTTTTTTTGTTTCTGTCCTTTTGCCTGAGATATCGGCTTTAATAGCCTTAACCCTTCGGCGTTTGCCACTGAGGGCAAAACTCTCCAGAGAATTATTGAAAGAAAATATCCGTCAATAACAGGGAAAGAATATCACTATTCATTTTTTCAATCAATTCAAAATGCCTATTATTTAACTATTTTTGTTTTTCCTACTTGATTAATGCGTCTGCTTTTAGTATAGTTCTACTCACTTGCTGCCTTAGCTCAGTTGGTAGAGCACGTGATTTGTAATCTCGGGGTCGAGGGTCCAAGTCCTTCAGGCAGCTTTAGGACTGTCCGATTTTCGGACAGTTTTTTTTTGTCTTGATGATTTTTCATCTCTAAAAATAATGTTTTTATGTGGAATTTATTTTTGACTTACATTATACTGACAAAAATGGAAATTATGTCAATTTGACATTCTCGGAGACTTTTATGTATTCAACTGTTCCACAGATGCTTTTTGAAAAAGCAATGGACATTCCTACAACTCCAATTCAGTATTCAAAAGACAGTGTTGGAAAGTTTCAGCCTGTGAATTATATAGATTTTGCACAGCTTATGCTCTATTTTGGAGCGGGATTGCTTTCTATCGGGAATGAAAAAGGCGGCCACATTGGGCTTATAAGTGATAACAGAAAAGAATGGTTTGTCTGTTCCATGGGAATTATGGCGGTCGGTTGCTGTGATATTCCGCGTGGAAGCGAAGCGACTGTAAAAGACTTGTCCTATATTCTTAGTTTTGCAAAATGTCATACTGTTGTTGTAGAAAGTAATTACAGTTATAAAAAACTTGTTGAATGCCGTGCAGAACTCAGGGAACTTAATAATATTGTTGTAATTGATCCAAAAGATATAGATAAAACTCTTGTTGATGTACAGGTGTATTCTTATGATGAAATAATTGGGCTTGGAAAAAATTATCGTGCTGATTTTCCTGGAAAAGTTGAAGAGCTTATGGCTTCTGGAACAGAAGACGATACCGCTACAATTATTTTTACATCCGGAACAACGGGAGTTCCGAAAGGCGTTGAACTTACTCATAAAAATTTTTTAAGCCAGATAAAAGATATTGCTGCTGTTTTTCCTATGAGACATGGTGATAAATCTTTGGCGGTTCTTCCTGTTTGGCATGTATACGAACGCCTTATGGAATATTATCTTGTTTCAATTGGAGTATCCATCTGTTATTCAAAGCCGGTTGTAAGCATGATTCTTAATGATATGCAGAAAATTCAGCCGCAGTTCTTGGCGTGTGTTCCTAGAATTTGGGATGGAATTTATTCAGTAATTGAAAAGAAGGCTGTAAATAAATCGAATGCAAGGAAGGCTCTCTTTAAAATATGTAAAAGTGCTACAACTGCAAAGCTCAGGCTTTATAATATAATCCGCGGAAGGAACCAGCAGTTTAAGCATAAACCGGTTTTCTTTAAGATTTTGGACAGGGTGCTTTATGTGCCGGTTTTCTTTCTTCTGCCGTTCAATCTTCTTGGGGAAATGCTTTTCTTTAAGAATGCACGTTCTGTGATGGGCGGCTCGTTTAAAATCGGTATGAGCGGTGGTGGCGGAATTGCACCTAAACTTGACCGCTTTTACAATGCAATAGGAATCCGCCTTGTAGAAGGGTACGGACTTACGGAAACTGCGCCAATTTGTTCCATCCGAAATTACCGGAATAACGTAATCGGTACAATTGGTGCGGCAATGCCGTATATTGAAGCGAAGGTTGTTAACCGCTATGGGGTTGAATGCGGGCCAGGTCAGCTGGGGGTGCTTTATGTTCGTGGTCCGAACGTAATGAAGTGTTATTACAATCAACCGGAACTTACTTCAGAGGCAATTCAAGAAGGTTGGTTTAATACCGGTGATCTTGTTGTGCGTACTGTTGGTGGTGAAATCATTGTAAAAGGTCGTGCAAAAGATACGATAGTGCTCCGCTCCGGAGAAAATGTTGAGCCTCTTCCTATAGAAAACAAACTTGTTGAATCACCTTATATTGCACAGGCGGTGGTTGTTGGACAGGATCAGAACTGTCTTGGTGCTCTTATAATTCCTAACAAGGAAGCAATAAAGAAATTTGCTAAGGAACAGGGACTTGATAGTGAAAATTTTACCGCTGTTCTTAGGAGCGATCAGGTTCATGATCTTATCTTCAGGGAATTGGAGCGTCTTATAACTCCTAAGACCGGATTTAAGCCATTTGAAAAAGTAGGAAAATTTATCTTTCTTGACAAACAGTTTGAACCAGGCATAGAGCTTAGTGCAAAAGGAACTATTATCCGGTATAAGATAGAAGAACTTTATAAATGGCAGATTGCTTCCATGTTCAGCGAATCGGTACTGGCGCAGAGCTTGAGCAGTCTTACAGGCAACCTTAAGGATCTTAGTTCTAGGACTTCCGGTCTTTTGGATAAAATTAAAAAGTAGCGGAATGAATGACACAAATGCAGATATTTAGTAAAATCGTTTTATTGTGAAAAATCTTTTTGCGTTTGCAGCAGGTTTTTTCTTGTGCCTGCCGTTTTTTGCTCAGACGAAGTTAAATCTAAATGAAAATATCTCTTTTTGGAGCGATCTGCCGGATGAACAGCTTGCTGATAAAATTGTATCTGAAATGACTGATACAGAGCTTTTGAGTCAGATTCTTATGTTCGGATGGGCTGGTGCTGAGCCGGAAAAACTTTTGTTCGACTGGGTTGACCGCGGATTGGGAAGCGTAAAAGTTTTCGGATGGAATACCGACGATATAAATCTTGTTGCAAAATCAATTACACGTCTTCAGAAAAAATCTGCGGAAGGTCGCTTTAAGATTCCTCTTTTTGTTGCAACTGATCAGGAAGGCGGATGGATCCGTCACGTTAAGGGAGAAACTGCAATCACTCCAGGAAACATGGCAATTGGTTCTGGCGGTTATCCTGCCGATGCGTGGTATTCCGCTTTTTATATAAGCCGCGAAATCAAGGTTCTTGGAATTAACATGAACTTTGCGCCTACGGTGGATCTTTTTACAGATCATGATTCTACAATTATTGGAACTCGTTCTTTTGGTGATGATCCCGAAAAAACCGGAATCCTTGGAAGTGCATGGGCGAACGGAAGTATCGCGGCTGGTATTATTCCAACAGTAAAGCATTTTCCCGGACACGGCGATACAAGCTATGATTCTCACATTCATCTTCCCACAATCGATGTTGATTTTGATACTTTTACAAAGCGCGAACTTGTTCCGTTCATGTATCTTATAAGACAGAAAGTTCCGGCTGTTATGAGCGGTCATTTAAGTTTTCCGAAAATAGATCCTTCGGGAACACCAGCCAGTCTTTCAAAGTATTTTCTTACTGATTTGTTGCGCGGGCAGCTGGGGTATACGGGACTTATTATCACTGATGATATGACAATGAACGGAGCTACTACATTTGCTGGCTCGCTTTCTGCTGCATTCAGGATGGCTATAGAAGCTGGAAACGATATTATAATTTCTTCGACTACGGCAAAACTGGGAGAGGCTCTGTGGACAACAAATCTTTCTAAGATGTCTTATGATCAGAGTTTCAGACAGAGGGTTTCTGATTCTGCGAGAAGGGTTATATTGGCTAAGCTTAAGTACTTTAAGAGTGGAAATGCGGCTCCTCTTTATCCTGAAATTTCGCAGATTTCTAAACATATTCCTGATCGTGACGGGCAGAAATTCTTTCTTGAGCAGGCATGCCGCTCAATTGCTATTGCCAAGAAAACTCTTGTTCCTCTAAATGAGGATAAAGCCGGTAAGGTTCTGCTTGTTGGTTCTCTGCCGTCATTTTTTGAAGAAGGGAAAAAGCGTTTTTCCGATACAGGGGATTTTAAATTTACCTATGAGATCGGACCTAACGAAACTCAATGGGTATGTGATAACATCGGAAAGATTGCGATTGCATATGATACGCTCATAGTTATGGTTTACAATGAGCGCACTGCTCGAATTGCAGAATGGCTTAGGCAGTATGGAAAAAAGACCGTTGTTTTTTCTATCATGACGCCTACAAATGCCCTGACTATGGATTGGGCGGATGACATTCTTGTAGGATACAGCTATTCCGATTACACTTTAAAGGCCATGTTTGGAGCCCTTGCAGGTGAATACAAGGCTGAGGGAGAACTCCCGTTTAAGGAATGACAGGGGCGGAAATGTACGATATTTCTTGGCTGAATGCAGCACATTATGAAAACGCAGCCTCACAAATTATGGGAGTTTAGCCCATTTTTTAGAAATTCGGAATTTCCTTAAGGGTGTTATATTTCCCATCCATGTGATGTATGTCCGGACGCAGACCCATTATGCGTTCATTTTCGGCACGAAGCTGGTTCTTGATCATTTCTTTAAAGACCGTCATAAGAGGTTCCGGATCTGCATTTTTATTTGCAAGTCCAATAGGCTGGAGTTCTTTGATAAGATAGTAGCATGTTTCTATAGTTGAAATATATTCCGGCCGCGGTTCGCGTTTAAACGTGAAAATTGAACGGTAACTGCCGTCAAAGGAGACTTTCGGCAGAGAAAGAAGCTGCGGATTGTGCTGAATTATCTTGCGGCTGCAAAACCATGTTGAATCAATTATCAAAGCAAGAATCGTGCGCCCGTTTACTTCCTGTGTAAAACCCGGTTTTGAAGCTGTCCATGAATCTTCTCCGGGATAAAGAAGAACCGGGTAATACTGTGGGTCATTTAAAAGACGGTTAAGTCGTATGTTTTCAGCAAAGTCGAGTCCTTCTATTATTTCGCAGTTTTTTAAAGAAAGACGTGTGATCCATCCGGTACCGGTTCTGTTCTTTTTTACCTCTTTCGGATGCATGAGCAATACGAATTTAATTCCTGAATCAACTTCGGTGATATATTTGCAAAGGCAGAATTCGCCTTTCTTCTGGCATCTTGGACATCGTGTATTCATAGAAAAGGATTATAGCTTAAAGAGAAAAAAAAATCTTGACGGCTGTACTTTTAGACAGTTATTTTTTAATGGTTGGAAAAATTATTCAGAGTGAATGTCGGATTTCATAAATAATCTGGATAGAAATTTTTAAATTCAGGAGATCAGATGCAGAAATTCAGTGTTTCGGGAATGAGTTGTGCGGCTTGTGTTGCTCGTGTAGAAAAAAGCGTAAGAAATGTTAACGGGGTAACGGAATGTGCTGTAAGCCTTCTTACGAATTCAATGACGGTACAGGGTACAGCTTCTTCTGCGGATATTGTAAAGGCTGTAGTGGATGCTGGTTATTCTGCCCGTGAAGTTGCTGAAGATTCTGCCGGTAAGGTAAATAAATCTGGCAATGGAGATAACTTTGGGGACGGATTTGATCAGCAGAAAGATGAAATAAAAGTTTTGAAAAACAGACTTTTATGGTCGTGCGGATTTTTGGTTGTCCTTATGTATTTTTCTATGGGACATACAATGTTGTCATTCCCGTTGCCTTCTTTTTTTGAATCGAATTGCGTGGCCGTTGCTCTTGTTCAGCTTGTTTTAAGCGGAATAGTGCTTGTAATAAATCAGAAATTTTTTATAAGCGGAATGAAAAGTCTGTCTCACGGTGGACCCAATATGGATACGCTGGTTGCTATGGGAGCGGGAATATCCTTTGTATGGAGCATTGTAGTTTTGTTTTCAATGACAGATTCCCTTGTTAAAGGTGAAACGGAAAAAGTTTTGCATGCTTCTCATTTTCTTTATTTTGAATCAGCAGCCATGATTCTTACTTTGATTACTGTCGGAAAAATGCTTGAAGCGGTTTCAAAAGGCAGAACGACGGATTCTCTTAAGGCTCTTATAAAGATTGTTCCTCAGACAGCGGTTGTAATAAGAAACTCTGTTTGTTCAGAAAAAAAATGTGGTCTTGAAGATGAGCCTGAAATTGAAGTTGAAATTCCAGCGGCAGAAGTTGTAAAGGGTGATATTTTTGTTGTCCGTCCTGGAACTCGAATACCTGTTGATGGAATTATCATAGAAGGAACGGGGACCGTAGATGAATCTGCAATGACTGGTGAAAGTGTTCCTATTGAAAAGTCTGCAGGAGATTCTGTTGCCGGTGGTACTGTGAACCTTAATGGATTCATAAAATGCCGTGCAGTAAGGGTTGGTTCAGATACTGCAATCAGCAGAATTATTGAGATGGTAAAAGAAGCGGCAGAAACAAAAGCTCCTGTTGCAAAAATTGCAGATAAGGTGAGCGGTGGGTTTGTCCCTGTCGTTCTTGCCGTTGCGGTTGTTACGGTTTTTGTGTGGATTATGTGCGGGGCTCAGATTGGTTTTGCACTTGCAAGAGGAATAAGCGTTCTTGTAATAAGCTGTCCCTGCGCTCTCGGACTAGCGACTCCTGTTGCAGTCATGGTTTCGAGTGGAGTTGGAGCGCGGAACGGAATTCTTTTTAAGAATGCCGCAAGCCTTGAAATTTCCGGCAAGGTAAGGGTTGTTGCACTTGATAAGACAGGAACTGTTACAAAGGGAATTCCTGTTGTAACAGACATAGCTGCATCTGACGGGTTCTCGGATGAGGAGCTTTTGCAGATTGCGGCAAGTCTGGAGGCTAAAAGCGAGCATCCTTTTGCAAAGGCTGTGGTTGCGGAGGCACATAAACGGAATATAAGCCTGTTGTCTGCATATGAGTTTAAAGCGTATGGCGGGAAAGGTATTTCCGGCGTTGTAGACGGATGTGCCGTAAGGGCTGGGAACGCTTTATTCTGCACAGATGCTGCCGGACGTACTGAAAAAGATGATGAAAATGCGGAACGATTTGCCCGTCAGGGAAAAACTCCGCTTTATTTTGAGCGGAATGGACGATATGCGGGCTGTATTGCGGTGGCTGATGTATTAAAGGAAGATAGTTTTGCTGCGGTGAAAGAATTTCAGCGGATTGGCGTTGAAACTGTTCTTCTTACCGGAGATAACCAGATTACGGCGGAAGAAATTGCCCGCCAGTGTGGAATAAACACTGTGATTGCCGGGGTTTTGCCGGGACAAAAGGCTGAGGTTATAAGAAAACTGAAGGCTCGTGGGGTTGTGGCTATGATCGGTGATGGAACGAACGATGCACCGGCACTTGCGGAGGCCGATATTGGAATTGCGATAGGTGCAGGTACTGACATAGCTGTTGACAGCGCGGATATAATTCTTGTAAAGAACAGTATAATGGATGCTGTAAAGGCGGTTCAGCTTGGGCGTAAAACTCTTAAAAATATAAAAGAAAATTTGTTCTGGGCGTTTATTTACAATATACTAGGGATTCCTCTTGCGGCCGGAGCTTATATTCGTGCATTCGGCTGGACTCTGAATCCTATGTTCGGGGCTGCGGCAATGAGTCTTTCCAGTTTCTGTGTGGTAACAAATGCGCTGCGTCTTAATCTTATGTTTAGAAAGAAAAAACAGATTTCTGAAAATATATATAATGAATTTTCTGGAGGTAGAAAAATGAAACGTACGATTAATGTAAAGGGAATGATGTGTGAACACTGCGAGATGCATGTTCAGAAAGCATTGGAAAAAATTCCGAATATTGAAAAGGCAAAGGCTGATCACAATGCTGGAATCGTTGAAATTGAATATTCCGCAGAGGTTGATGACTCTGCATTGAAGTCAGCTATCGAAGATGCCGGTTACGAAATGGACTGATGCAATTCCGCTTTCTTTAAAGAAACCTTATTGCGTTCAATCTGTTTTTTATCTAAAATTAGGTGCGGACTCTATGAAAACACTTTGCTTTTGTATTTTTGAATTCTGTAGATTCCGCCTGTTTTAAGGAATTATATGGCACTGCTGAAATGTAATAATCTTGCAATTGGATACGAAGGCAAGGCGATTTTAAAGAATATCAGTTTTGAAGTTAATGCAGGTGATTATATCTGTATAGTCGGTCATAATGGCAGCGGAAAATCAACTTTGATGAAAACCATTCTAGGCTTACAGAAGCCTTTGGATGGCGAAATTGAATTTTCTGACGGTCTTTTGGAAAATCAAATTGGATATCTTCCTCAGCAGACTCTTATTCAGCGGGATTTTCCGGCAAGCGTACAGGAAATAGTTTTAAGCGGATGTCAGAATAAACTAGGTTTTATCCCTCTTTATAAACCGGAACATAAGAAACGTGCACGTGAAAACCTTGAGCGTACAGGGATTCTTGCACTTGAAAAAAAATCTTATAGAGAACTGAGCGGTGGGCAGCAGCAGCGCGTTCTTCTTGCCCGTGCATTGTGCGCAGCCGAAAAAATGATCCTTCTTGATGAGCCGGTTACGGGTCTTGATCCGAAGGCAACTGCAGAAATGTACGAAGTGATTCAGGAATTGAACAGAAACGGAATGGCAGTAATTATGATAAGTCATGACATGGACGGCGCAGAAAAATATGCAAAACGAATCCTGCAGCTGAACAAAATAGAGGGTACTGTAAAATGGGAGAAATAATTGAAGTTTTTAAGACGATTGGGAATTATTTTCAGTATTCCTTCGTTGTGTACGCCCTTGTTGTCGGGATTTTTATTGCGCTTTGTTCTTCGCTTCTAGGAGTTACTCTGGTTTTAAAGCGATTTTCCTATATCGGCGACGGACTTTCACATTCTGCATTTGGAGCGCTTGCAGTTGCAACCGTTCTTAAGCTTTCGAATAATATGTATTTTGTGCTACCGGTTACGGTGCTTTTTGCTGTCCTCCTTCTTTGTAAAAAGCAGTCATCTGTAGTAAAAGGAGATGCAGCTGTAGGAATGATAAGCGTGGGATCTCTTGCATTCGGTTATTTGTTCTTGAATATTTTTGCGCCCCCAACGAATCTTTCAGGGGATGTATGTACGACACTTTTTGGTTCTACTTCAATATTGACGCTTACAAAGGGAGAAGTCATTCTTTCCGTCATTCTTTCTGTCATTGTGATTCTATTCTATGCTGTTTTTTATAATAGAATTTTTGCAATTACTTTTGATGAAGGCTTTGCCCGTGCATGTGGAACGAATACCCGGCTTTATAATTTTTTGATGGCTGTTATTGTTGCTGTGATAATTGTACTTGCAATGAATCTTGTTGGTTCGCTTTTGATTTCCGCCCTTGTCATTTTTCCTGCAATTTCAGCAATGCTCCTGTTCAAAAGTTTTAAGTCCGTAACAATTTTTGCGGCAGTGTTTTCCGTTGTCTGCACTTTGATAGGAATTCTTATTGCTATTGTTGCCGGCACTCCTGTAGGTTCAACTATTGTAATGGCAGACGTAATTGTATTTGCTGCTTGCCGTATAATAAACTCATACAGAAGGCATCGTGTTCTAAAATGACGTTTCGAAAGTTTCGTTTTTTTGTTTTTTTATCGCTGTTTTTTCTCTTAATAGGCTGTCCTGTTAAAAAATCATCTTCCGGTAATACCCTGGATTTTGAGCGTATGCCGGATTCAGAAAATGAAATCAACCTAGCTGTTGAATCTGATGATAAGCCTGTAAAATCGTCTGACGGTAAAAAAATTGATCTTGATCTTTCTAAATTAAATTATAACCTTGCTTATGCACAGATTTTTGAAATAATGATCAATATTGATAAATATTTGGGCAAAACTGTAAAAATAAAGGGTAACTTTTATTCTTCTTTTGATGAAGATCTTTTGGTCAGGCATTATTCTGTTTTAATCTGGGATGCAACGGCATGCTGTCAGACAGGGCTTCAGTTCATTCTGCGCGGCGAACATGAATATCCAGCTGATTATCCGGAAGAAATGTGTGAAATTGAAATTACAGGAACTCTCTGTATAAAAGATTTTAACGGCATGGATTATATTTATCTGGACGTTGAGTCTTTATAAGTGTCCCTTGTGCTGTTTGCATTGCTTTTTGTGACAAAAAAGTATATTTTGTCACAAGAGGTATTTTTTATGTATAAGCCAGAATTAGTTAATACAATCAAAAGTTATAACGGAAAGCAGTTCGTTACAGACTTGATTGCGGGTATTATCGTTGGTATTGTAGCGCTTCCTCTTTCTATTGCGTTTGCCATTGCCAGCGGCTGCAGCCCGGAAACAGGACTTTACACTGCCATTATTGCAGGTTTCTGTATTGCGGCACTTGGTGGAACACGCTGTCAGATTGGCGGTCCGACAGGTGCATTTACTGTAATTATTTATGCAATTGTAAATAATCCGCAGCTTGGAGTAGGCGGGCTTGCAACAGCAACTGTTCTTGCAGGAATTATGCTTATCCTTCTTGGTGTTCTGAAACTTGGCGGTCTGGTAAAATTCATTCCGTATACTATTGTAGTAGGATTTACTGCCGGAATTGCAGTAACAATTGCTACAGGCCAGATAGGGGATTTCTTTGGAATGCACCCGCAGTTTCCTATGACTGTTATGGGTACCGAATACGCAAAAATGCCAGGAACTTTTGCCGGTAAGATTGCTGTATACGCTAATTCTCTTTCTTCAATCAATTTGTATTCTTTGATCATGGCTGTTGTATGCCTTGTAATTATTTTTCTGTGGCCTCGTGTTACAAAAAAGGTTCCAGGTTCTCTTATCGTAATTATTCTTGCTACAATCGCCAATATCATAATTTCAAATGTTGCTGGAGATAATCCGGCATGGCATACAGATATTATCCGGGACCGCTATTCAATCCCTAATGGACTTCCTAAGCCGGCTTTGCCTGACTTTACGCTTTCAACAATTCAGACTGTATTTCCAACTGCTGTTTCTATTGCTGTTCTTGCTGCAATTGAATCTCTCCTTTCTGCTGTTGTTGCAGACGGTATGATAGGTTCAAAGCATGATTCAAATAATGAGCTCATCGGTCAGGGTATTGCAAATATTTTCAGTCCGCTTTTTGGCGGACTTCCTGCTACCGGTGCAATTGCACGTACAGCAACAAACATTAATAACGGAGGTCGCACACCAGTCGCTGGAATCGTTCACGCAATCGTCCTGCTGCTTATAATGATGCTGTTCGGAAAATATGTTGAATACATTCCTATGTCTGCGCTTGCCGCTGTTCTTATGAGCGTTGCTTGGAACATGGCTGGAATTCCTGCAATTCGCAAACTTCTTAAGGGTCAGAAATCTGATATTACAGTTCTTTCTGTAACATTCCTTATTACTGTGTTTATAGATCTTACTTATGCAATCGGTATAGGCCTTATTTTTGCTGCATTCCTTTTTATAAAGAAGATGATAGATGTATCGGAAGTTCAGGAAAGCCGCGGAACAATCGTTTCAGGTATTACTGGAGATGGACAGGAAGAAACTCTGGATGTTCCTTCTGGTGTTCTTGTTTACGAAATTGACGGTCCTTTGTTTTTTGGTACAGTCCGAAAATTTGAACTCGCCGTTGAACGGGCTGGTGCAGAATTCAAGGTTCTTGTAATCCGGATGCGCAATACAATTTATCTTGATGCCGGTGGACTTCAGGCTCTTGATCAATGTAAGGCTGCCTGCGACAGAAAGGGCGTAAAGATTGTTCTTTCTGGCATTCATACACAGCCTTACATGCTCTGCGAAAAAACTGGTATGGCAGACAAGATCGGCCGCGAAAATATTTTTGATAATATTGATGGCGCAATGACAAGAGCCAGGGAACTTGTTCAAGCTTAGCTTTTTATAAGCACTATTTTGCCATTTTGTCAATTAAAAAACTTTTTTTTATTTTTGCTTTTTGAGCATTTTTATATTGAATAAATCTATTATCAATAGTAAACTTCTAAATAAGCAGACACTATATCTAGTGTCTGCTTTTTATATAATTTTAGAAAGTGCACTATTAGTATAAATAAAAAGAAGAGGTGGGGAATCGTGAAAATCATAAAGCGAAACGGTGAAGAGGCTATCTTTGACATAAGAAAAATCGAAACAGCTATTTCAAAGGCAAATTGCGCTGTTCCTGAAAATGAACGTCTTTCTGAAGAGTATATAAAAGCCGTTGCAACAAAGGTTACTGAAACATGTCAGGCAAGCAAGGTGCAGATGAATGTAGAAGCTATTCAGGATCTTGTAGAGACTGAACTTATGCGCATCGGAGCTTTTGATATTGCCAAAGTATATATCACCTATCGTTACCGCCATGCCCTTATGCGAAAGCAGAATTCTACAGACCAGCAGATTCTTTCTTTGCTTGAATGTGCAAACGAAGAAGTTAAGCAGGAAAATTCAAATAAGAATTCTACGGTAGTTTCTGTTCAGCGCGACTACATGGCCGGTGAAGTTTCTAAGGATATTACAAAGCGATTCCTTCTTGATGAAGATATTGTACAGGCACATAACGAAGGTATAATTCACTTTCACGATGCAGACTATTTTGCACAGCACATGCATAACTGTGATCTTGTAAACCTTGAAGACATGCTCCAGAATGGAACCGTAATCAGCGGTACAAAAATCGATACTCCTCATTCTTTTTCTACGGCATGTAACATTGCTACACAGATTATTGCACAGGTAGCTTCAAGCCAATATGGCGGTCAATCAATTTCATTGGCCCATCTTGCTCCGTTTGTTGAAGTAAGCCGCAAAAAGCTTATCAAGGAATTGAACCAGACAATCGAGGAAACAGGCGTCGAATTTTCAAAAGAACAGTTTGATCACATTGTAGAACGTCGTCTTGCAGATGAAATTACTCGCGGTGTTCAGACAATCCAGTATCAGGTTGTAACACTTATGACTACAAATGGTCAGAGTCCGTTCGTAACAGTATTCATGTATTTGAACGAGGCAAAGAATGAACAGGAAAAATCTGATCTTGCCCTTATCATAGAAGAAGTTCTTAAGCAGCGTACAAAAGGTGTCCGCAATGAAAAGGGCTACTGGGTAACACCTGCATTCCCAAAGTTGATCTATGTACTTGAGCCGGACAATATCGAACCGGATTCAAAATATTACTATCTTACAGAACTTGCCGCAAAATGTACCGCGAAACGTCTTGTTCCTGATTATATTTCAGAAAAGAAGATGTTTGAGCTCAAGGAAGGAAACTGCTATACATGTATGGGCTGCCGTTCGTTCCTTACAGTTTACCGTGACGAAACAGGTAAGCCAAAGTTCTATGGACGTTTTAATCAGGGAGTAGTAACAATCAACCTTGTTGATGTTGCATGTTCAAGCGGCCGTGACCTTGAGAAATTCTGGAAGATTTTTGATGAACGACTTGAACTCTGTCACAGGGCCCTTATGCTGCGCCACAAGCGCCTTTTGGGAACGCCTAGTGATGTTGCACCAATTCTCTGGCAGAACGGAGCCCTTGCACGTCTTGCAAAAGGAGAAACGATTGACAAGCTGCTGTTCAACGGCTATTCAACGATTTCTTTGGGATATGCCGGTCTCTGTGAATGCGTACGTTATATGACAGGCAAGCCGCATACAGATCCTGAAGTAACTCCATTTGCTCTTGAAATTATGCAGCACATGAACGATGCCTGTGCTAAATGGCGCGCTGCAGAGCATATTGATTTCAGTTTGTATGGAACACCTCTTGAAAGCACTACATATAAGTTTGCAAAGTGCCTTAAACAGCGCTTCGGTGAAATTCCTGGCGTAACAGATAAGAATTATATTACAAACAGCTATCATGTTCATGTAACAGAAGACATTGATGCATTTAAAAAGCTTACGTTCGAAAGTCAGTTCCAGAAGCTTTCTCCTGGCGGAGCAATCAGCTATGTAGAAGTTCCTAACATGGAAAACAATATTCCTGCTGTTATGGCACTTTTAAAGCATATTTACGAAAACATAATGTATGCCGAATTGAACACGAAGTCAGACTGCTGTCAGGAATGCGGCTATACCGGCGAAATTCAGGTAATTGAAGATGAAGACGGAAAGCTTATTTGGGAATGTCCTCAGTGCGGCAACCGTGACCAGACAAAGATGAACGTAGCCCGTCGAACCTGTGGTTATATCGGAACCCAATACTGGAATCAGGGACGAACACAGGAAATAAAAGAACGTGTATTACATTTGTAAGGCATAAGAAAATGGTGGTCTCTGAGATCGCCATTTTTTTTTGGCGCATCCCTTCGTTCGTATAACTCACTTCGGACCGGGCTTTTCGGGGTTTCATTGCCTTCGGCAACGGCTGCGCCGCCCCTACAATCCCTTGCGCATCATCTATAAAAATATTGACCGCAAGCATAAAAATAATTTTTATGATACAATATTTCCCGGAAGGAAAAAAATGTATTACGGCAATATAAAGAATTTTGATGTTGCGGATGGCCTTGGCGTTCGTGTAAGTCTTTTTGTAAGCGGATGCAGAAACTGCTGTAAAGGCTGCTTTCAGCCGCAAACCTGGGATTTTTGTTTTGGAAAGGAATTTAGTTCCGATACAGAAAAAGAAATCCTTGAACTCTTGGCGCCTTCCTATATACAGGGTTTTTCGCTTTTAGGCGGAGAACCTTTTGAGCCTGAAAATCAAGCCGTTCTAGCGCCTTTTTTGGAAAGAATTAAACAAATTTATCCCGAAAAAGATATATGGTGCTGGACTGGATACGTTTTTGATAAAGATCTTCAGCCTGGCCAACGGAAGTACACCGAATATACAGAGCGTATGCTCCGTTGTATGGATGTTCTTGTAGACGGCCCGTTCATTCTTGAACAAAAAAATCTTATGCTTAAATTCCGCGGAAGCGAAAATCAGCGTCTGCTTCACTTAAAAAACGGTCAGATCACGGAAATAGAATAACCGTCAGGAATCATTTTTATGATTTTTTCAAAAAAAATTATAAAGTTATTATGAAAATTTGCCGATACTTGCAGTAAGGTTTATTTTTCTTTTTTTTGGAGAGCCGCATTATGGACAGAGATAGATTTTATGAACTTATAAAAAAGGTTCCAAAGGCAGAAATTCATCTGCATATAGAAGCTGTACCGACAATTAATTCGATTAAGGCACTTTATAAGAAGGTTAATGGTGTAGAAATCACCGATTCAGAAATCAAAGATCTTTTTACATACGAAGATCTCAATGGATTTATTCAGGCCTTCCTGAAGATTCAGGCGCTCTATAAATCCGAGGAAGATTTTGATTACATTTTTGACGATCTTGCTTCATATCTTTCAGAAAATGGAATCGTTTACACAGAGGCATTTTTTGCACCTACAGGTTTCCTTAGAAACGGTTTCAAATATGAAAATATGGTAAAAGTTTTTGACAAGAAGATTGCCGAAATAAAAGAAAAATACGGAATTACCGTAAAACTTTTAATGGACGTAAGCCGCACTTTCGGACTCGAGAATGCAATGCATAACTACGAACTTTTAAAGCAGTTTCCAAGCAAGAATATCATAGGTATTGGACTTGGCGGAGCAGAAAGCAAAGGCCCTTGCCGCGACTATCAGGCTGTCTTTGAACTTGCAAAAAAAGAAGGCTACAAGGTTGTTGCACATGCAGGAGAAGACGTTGGACCTGAATCAGTTTGGGAAGCAATCGATCTTCTTCACGTAGACAGGGTAGGGCATTGTATTTCATCTATTCAGGACGAAAAGCTCATGCAGGTTCTAAAAGAGCGGGGAATCGTTCTTGAAGTTTGCCCGACCAGCAATGTATTTACAAAAAAATATGTTAAGTCAATCGCTGAACATCCTATCCGAGCATTTTTTGAACGAGGTTTGTTCGTAACCGTAAATACAGATGATCCTGTTTTCTTCAAAGTAACGCTCATCGACGAATTGTACAAACTTCACACAGAGGCCGGTTTCTCTATGGATGAAATAAAAACTCTCATAAAGAACGGTTTCAAAGCAACTTATCTCTCTGATTCAAAAAAAGAATCGTGGTACAAAAAAATAGATAAGGAATTTGCCGGAGCATAACATAAAAATATAAAGGAGGGGAAAGCCTTCCCCTCGGCTCAACCCTGCGGTTTTCGCCTACCCCTTCCAGCGGCCAGGCGCCGCAACACCCGCACGCTAATTTATGACTAATATCGAAAAATACTACAATAAATTTAATGAAGATCACAGGCTTACAACCCGTCATGGAATTGTGGAATTCAGTGTTTCCATGCATCACATAAAACATGAAATTGGCGGGCGCACAGGGCTTAAAATCCTTGATGCAGGAGCTGGAACCGGACGTTATTCCATTGAGCTTTGTCATCAGGGACATGATGTTACTGCCGTTGAGCTTGTAAAGCGAAATTTGGAAGTGCTCCGCGCAAAGCACGAAAAAATCAAGACTTGGCAGGGAAATGCCCTTGATCTTTCTTTCCTTGAAGAAAATAAATTCGATATTACAATTTGTTTTGGCCCTATGTATCATCTGCATACAGAAGAAGAACGCTGTCAGGTGGTAGAGCAGCTTAAGCGCGTTACAAAAAAGGGCGGTACTATTTTTATTGCATACATTCTTAACGATTACGCAATCCTTCGATACTGTTTTGGCGAAGGAAAAATTAATCAGGCTCTGCATGACGGTTCAGTTTCTGCGGATTTTAAATGTATTACAAAGCGGGAAGACTTGTACAGTTATGTTACACTGGATGATATAAATAAAATCTGGCAAAAATCCGGACTTGAGCGCATAAAATTATTCAGTCAGGAAGGGGCTGCAGATTTTATGCGCCGTGAATTGAACGCCATGGATGAAGAAACTTTCCGTCATTTTGTGGACTACACGATAAGTATAAGCTGTCGGTCTGAGCTTCTAGGGGCTGGTACGCATATCGTAGATGTACTAAAAAACTAAAAACGGGGCGTGGTGCAAAACTATGACGCTAGTGCACTGTATGCCGTTTACGGTAATGGGATTATAAAAAAGGAGCGTGGGTGCGGTCACAAACAGAATGTTCATGACTGCATTCACGCTCTTTTTTTCTGTTTTATCTGAAACGTATATAACGAATATATAGTTTGTTATACCTTGAACTGATCGATCTGCATTCCGATCCTGTTTATAGAATCGTTTACTTTGCCAGAAATTTCCGAAAGCTGTCCGCTCGTCTTGTTCATTTCTTCGGCTCCGATCGTCATTTCGTTCATACCTTCCTTTATTACGCCCGTCGCATCCTGCAGGTTCTGGATTTCCGTAAGGATCGTGCGGTTTCCTTCCGCCATTTCCCGGGATGCACTTCGTACCTCAGAAGTATTGTCGTTCATAGTCTTAAGGGCTTCAACAATCTGCTGCGAGCCTTCCTGCTGTTCCTGCATTGCAGACTTGATCTGATTTACAAGTTCGTCAGTCTGCGAAATCTTTTCGCTTACGCCGGCAAAGCTTTCCGAACTTTCGCGCGCTGCAATTACAACAGACTCAATCGACTCGCTGATCTTATGAAGCTCTTCGCTGATCTTATGAGATTCGGCCGCAGAAGTTTCCGAAAGCTTACGGATTTCGTCAGCAACTACAGAGAAGCCCTTTCCAGCCTCTCCTGCATGAGCGGCCTCAATGGCCGCGTTCATTGCAAGCAGGTTTGTCTGGCTGGCAACGTTCGTAATGGCAACGTTAGCATCCTGCAATGCCTTTGACTGCGCCTCAATTTCTGCAACGTGTTCAGAAACCCTCTGCTGCTTCTGAATACCTACGGAAGTGCTCTGTTCAAGTGCATTGAATGAAGCCGCCATCTTTTCTACGCTGGCGTTTACGGAAGAAATGTTACCGATCATCTGCTCAACTGCGGCAGAAGCCTGTGTTACGCCGCTTGCCTGGCTCTCAATCATGCGCTCAAGGCTGTTGATATTCTCTGCAATCTCTGTAACGGCCGCAGATGTCTGCGTAACGGATTTTGTCTGGTTGTCAATCTGACCATGCATACTTTCGATATTAGAAAGGATTTCTGTAATGGAACTTGCAGCGCCGTCAATGCTTTCCTGCAGCTCAACCTTTACGCTTGTAAGTTCTTCCTTTGAATCCTTTACGTCACCGATAATGCCATGAAGTTTTGACATAAATTTGTTGAAACCTTCTACAAGGTCTCCGATTTCGTCTTTTGTAGTTGCAGCCAAGCGCTGGGTAAGATCGGCGTTTCCTTCTGCAATTCCGTTTACAGCAACATCAACAGATTGGATTGGTTTTACAATCTTTGATGCCATGAGTATTGTAATAAATACAGAAACTGCAAGTGCAAGTATTGCCATAATTATGATAAGAATAATATTCTTTTTCATCTGGCTGTAGATTTCACTTGATTTTCCGATAGTTACGAGAATCCAGCCGGTTTCGCTGTTTATAAGCTGTCCGGCAATGTAGTATCCGCCTGGAGCATCTGTATCGATGAAGAGTTCTCCGTTCACAGAGTTTTTATATTTTGACAGTGCTTTGAATTCGTCAAAGAAATTTGTATTAAGAATTTTGTCAAAATTTTCATTTGTAAGGTAGTTTCCGTTTTTATCAAGGATAAATGACTGTCCGCTTTCTGAAAGCTTGATTTTTCCTACAAGATTGTTAAGTTCTTTTAGACTGATATCAATACCTGTTGTACCAGCAAAGGAGCCGTCTGGTTTTCTTACTCCTATACAAATCGTAGTTACCAGCGACGCTGTCGGTATGTCCATATATGGATCTGTAATAACAATTCCGCTTTTGTCGCGAGCGTCAATAAACCACTGGCGTGAATATTTGTCATAAGAAGAATCTGGCGTCCATCCTCCGCTGTAATAAAAGTAACCGCCCTGATTCATTGGAACTTCATCGGCATAATACAATGCCATGATTGTCGGTTCGTCATCAATAAGCTTCTGAAAATCATCCTGTAATTTTTTAAGCTGTAACTTTGAATTTGTTACGTGGTAAGCGAAGTCTTTTACCATTCTGGCTGGTTTATCCAAAAAAGAATCAATGGTGACAGAGGCCGTTTCCATGTGAGCAGCAGAAACCTTCGTTATATTAGATTTCACTTCTCTTATCTGAGCCTGCAATACAAGGATTGATACTATAAGGATTGCTGCCAAGATCATAGCTGTAGTAGAAAAAATGAGTTTTAATTTTATGCTGTTCATATCCTTCCTAATCCTATAAATTTTATTTTTTTGAATTATTAAACTTTATCCGATACATGTGGAATAATAACCATATTATAATACTGTTATATTACAAAGAAAAGTTTAAAATTACAGATGAGGTTATTTTTGTGAATTTCATAAAAACGGAGCATAGGGAAGAAATGGATTTTCTTTCATATTGTGCCGTTTTGTTAGGTAGATAGTTTTAATGGATTTTCCTATGGGCAGAGTACTGTAAGTTTGCGCAGACAGACTCAATCTGTTTTTTTTGTAACTCCGACTGTATTTATATGGTTGAAACTTCTGTCTGTACAGTAATTTTATTACCGGCGGCAAAAGCGATTCCTAAAAGCAGCATTGCAATAAGAGCGAAAATAAATCTGTGATTTTTCATTTAATATTTTTCAGTTTCAGATTGATACCACAGATTTTTTTAAGCTATATTTTTTTCTGCTGGTTGAATCTAGTGTACGAAGAAACACAAGCTTAATTATCTTAGCTTAAATACGGAGAAAGTGTTGATAGGAAAAATTTGGTGGTTGTGATTCGGCTGGTTCAACAACCAAGCCTGTTGACTTGTAAGAGCTCGAAGTATATTACCAAATATCCTGTGTATAAATGGTCATTTCGACAAGCCCTTCGACAAGCTCAGGAAACACACGGAAAACACGCAATGACCGCGGCAATACTATTTTCTGACAGAGCCTTATCGTAAATATATCTGAGAGGAAGAGAGCTGAGGCGGCTTGCCTGATTTCGGATTGCCAATTGCCGATAATCTGAAAAACGGTTGAGTCAAAGCTTTAAGCATAGCGTGCCTTGACCAAGACGTATAATATAGAATATCTGAGCGCTATCGAAGATATACCTGAGAGGAAGCGAGCTGGCGCAGCTTCCTTGATAGATCGAATATTTACGTTGATTGAGCCCTTCGGCAGGCTCAGGAACCGCTTGCCGAAATCAACGTAAATATACCATTAGCAGCATAATATCGCTATTCCTGATTCCGCTTATGCGTTCTGCCTGCCCAAGGGTAAGAGGACGCACTTTTTCCAGTTTGTTGCGGCTTTCTGCACTGAGCGAAGGAATTGCGCCGTAGTCAAAGTCAACAGGAATGCGCACGTTTTCCATCTTGTGCATTTTTTCAATGCGCTTGTCCTGTTTTTCAATGTAATATTTGTACTTGAACTGAACTTTTGCATCTTCCCAAACTTTTTCTGGGTAGCCTGGGTTTTCCATGTGCGGCTTTTTAAGAAGCTGCGCAACAATTTCGTCAAGCTGGGCGTATTTTGCGTTTACCGCATCAAGCTGAGCCTTGGATTTTAGACCGGCATCAAAAGCGTATTTTGTAAGACGCTGATCGGCTGTGTCGTGCCGGAGCTTGAGCCGATATTCGGCACGTGCTGTAAACATTCGGTAAGGTTCCTTTGTTCCGAGCGTTACAAGATCATCAATAAGAACGCCGATGTATGCTTCATCGCGGCCAAGTACAAGCGGCTTCCATTCAGGAATCTTCCTGAAGTTGCTGTATCCGGCAACCTTCTGGTAGTCTTCTTCTACTTTGTTAAGGCGGATATTAACGCTTTCGCTTATTTCGTAAAAACGCTTTTCTTCTGCGGCGTTCATTACCGCCTTAGGGCAGAATGCTCCCGGTTCCTGGCTTGCTGCAACACCGTTAAGGTCGTGCGGCAGACTGCACAAAGGACCACAGAAATCTTTGTGAGCGCGTGCATAGTAACCTGCGTTGATTCCGGCAATAAGCCCCTGACCGGCAGCTTCTTCATAGCCGGAAGTTCCGTTTATCTGACCTGCATCAAAAAGACCTGAAACACGTTTTGTTTCAAGGGAAGGGTAGAGCTGAGTAGGTTCAACATAGTCGTATTCAACAGCGTAGCCCGGGCGGCTTTGAACGGCATTTTCAAAGCCGGTCATTGTACGCATGAAGGCATCCTGTACGCATTCCGGCAGGCTGGAAGAAAGACCATTCAAATAGATTTCGTCAGTTTCGAGACCTTCAGGTTCAACAAAAATCTGGTGGCGTTCGCGGTCGGCAAAGCGCATAACCTTGTCTTCAATGGAAGGACAGTAGCGCGGTCCGATTCCGCTGATTTTTCCACTGTAAAGCGGCGAGCGGCCAATATTTTCGCGGATTATTTTATGAGTTTCTTCGTTTGTATATACAATGTGGCACGGAGTCATCGGGCGGTCAACTTTTTCTGTTTCAAAGCTGAACGGAATAACTTCAGCGTCTCCATCCTGTAGTTCCAGTTTAGAAAAATCAACCGTACGGCGAAGAATTCTTGGCGGGGTACCGGTTTTAAGACGGCCTGTCGTAAATCCGAGTTTGTGCAGGCTTGCAGTAAGACCGTAGGCGGCTGGCTCCCCAATTCTTCCGCATGGTGCGTCGTATTCGCCTATAAAAATGCGTCCGCCCAAAAAAGTTCCCGTTGTAAGGACAACAGAGCGGCATGGGATTATTCGTCCGCGTTCGGTTACAATTCCCGTAACCTTCTGCCTCATGGAACTTTTCTGCTTAACGCGTGTTTCGCCCGGAATTGTTCCCGGTTCAGCGCTGCTGTCAGAGTCCGGCGGCAGCGGAGTTTCGCTTTCTACAGTAAGGATATCTATGACTGTGTCCATAAGGGTACACAGATTAGAAGTCGTTTCCAGAGTTTTTCTTGCTGTCTGAGAATAAGTGATTTTATCTGCCTGGCTTCTGGGTGCCTGAACGGCTGGACCACGGCTTTTGTTAAGCATTCGGAACTGAATCATTGACTTGTCTATGAGTTTTGCCATCTCGCCGCCAAGGGCATCAATTTCGCGGACAATGTTTCCTTTTGCAATTCCTCCGATAGAAGGGTTGCAGCTCATTCGTCCTATTGCATCCGGAGTCTGAGTAACGACAACGGTTTTCAGCCCCATACGGGCGCAGGCCAATGCTGCTTCAATACCAGCGTGACCGGCACCAACAACAGCCACGTCATAAAAATCATAAAATCCAGACATAGTGAGATGATTATAGTGATTTTAAGTCGGATTCTCAATATGTGATAAAAAAGGCAGGGAGGGGAAAGCCTTCCCCTCGGCCGCACTTCGTTACGGCCTACCCCTTCTCCTAAGGGGCTTACGAGCCCCTTAAAAACCCGCGGATTTTTTATACACCAAAATACGTATCAAAGAACTTACTCAAACGCTGAATGACATTCTTCTTTACTTCGCTCCTATTGCCGCCGCAAAATCGGGAAACAGGCGGAAGAATCTTATCAATATCAGTTCCGGTAGTTCGTAAAGTACCGTCACGGAAAGAATTTTCGATTAAGGTCTTGGTTTCTTCAGGTTTGAGCTTTTATTCTGCTGTGATTGTAGAAAGTTCTTCAGAAATTGCAATTGCAAATTGAACTAGTTCTTTTTGCTATGCTGTTTTTCTATATATTAAATCCAGTTCTTCTTCGAAAAGTTGAGCTGGAGTTTTATAAATTAAAATCTTTCTTGGAAGATTGTTCATACAGTCTTCCATATCTTCAATGAACCTTTCGTTATATTTATCAATATCTTTACCTTCGTATTTAGTACAGATGTTCATTTCGACAAGCCCTTTGACAGGTTCAGGAACCTCTCAGGGTACACCCTTCGACAAGCCCCAGAACCTCTCAGGACTGCTCAATAACCGCATGAACTGAACCTATTGGACATCTCCTTTCGTTTTTTATATTTCCCGCGTCTTAAAACATCTTCTTCAGCTGTTCAACAATATCCTTGAATGTGTCACATGCAGCCTGGACAGGTTCTGTTTTTTCCATGTCTACGCCGGCAACTTTAAGGCTTTCAATAGGGTATCTGCTTCCTCCGGATTTAAGGAATGCAAAATAGTCTTCGCGCTCTTTTTCTCCTCCGCCGGTAACGCGCTTTGCAAGTGCAAGGGCGGCAGAAATTCCTGTTGCGTATTTATAAACGTAGAAAGCACTGTAAAAATGCGGAATCCTCAATCCTTCCATGTCGCTGTTTTCTTCAAAATGCATTTCCGGACCAAAATACAGTTCCAGAAGTTCGCGGTAAGTCTTTCGTAAAAGCTCTGGCGTCAGCGGAGTTCCTTTTTCTACGTATTCATGAGCCTTTAGTTCGAATTCCGCAAACATTGTCTGGCGGTAAAGGGTTGCAAGAATGTCGTCGGCGCGCATTGCCAAAAGATATTTCTTTTCATCCTGGGACTTTGCGTTTTTCAGAAGGTATTCAAAAACAAGCTCTTCGTTGAATGTAGAGGCAACTTCGGCTTCAAAAATAGTGTAGTCATAAGACATGAACGGATTATTGTGAACCGAATACCAGCTGTGCATAGAATGACCGCCCTCGTGTGCCATCGTGAACACGTCGCGGATGTCGTCTGCGTCATAATTCAATAGAATATACGGGTTTCCGATGTAGCAGCCGCTTGAAAATGCACCACTCCTTTTCCCTGTGTTTTCGTAGCGGTCAACCCAGCCGTTTTTCAGTCCGTCGCAAAGGCGGTCAGTGTATTCTTTTCCTAAAGGAGAAAGCGCATTGCGGCAGATTTCCACTGCTTCATCATAAGAATGATGCATTGCAACAGATTTTACTAGCGGAACGTACACATCGTAGTGACGCAATTCATCTACGCCTAAGATTTTTTTGCGGAGCGAATAATATTCGTGCAGACTGTCCAGGTTTTTATGAACGCATTCAATAAGATTGTGGTAGACGCTCAAAGGTACCTTGTTTCCGTATAAAGCCATCTGAAGGGACGAATCGTAGCCTCTTGCGCGGACAGAAAAAACGTCCTGATTTACAGAACCTGCGTAAAGTGCAGAGATTATGTTCTGGAAGTCTTCAAATTTTTTGTAGAACTGTTTGTAAGTCGTTTCGCGTACCTTTCTGTCCTGGTTTTTAAGCAGGGTAGAAAAAGTTGTCTGCGTAAGAGGTTTTTCCTCACCGTTTACGTTGACTGTTCCAAACTGCTTGTTCAAATCTACGTTTTCAAGGACGCTGAACGCATTGTGAGGAGTCTGTCCCGGCTGCATCTGCAAAGAAAGAATGCGTTCTTCCTTTTCGCTCAGCGTATATTTATTGTAGTGAAGAAGTTTTTCAACGTAGATTTTATAATTCTTGAATTCTGGTGCAGAAATCCATTTTCTCAAAGTTTCTTCCGGAATTGAAAGAAGTTCAGGATCCATAAAGCTGAGTTCTGACTGCATCTGGGTGTAAGCCATCATGGCGCGGCCGTCGCGGTCAGTTGCTTCTGTGTCGTTTTCATCAGCTTCATGCTGGAGCGAAGCAAAATGATAGACAGTTTCCATCTTAATCTCGGCTTCTTCCAATGCCTTAAGCGCTTCAAGCAGATTTTTGGAATTTTCACCAAGTTTTCCCTTGAATTCAGTAACTTTTTCTGTAAGGGCCGGAATCTCCTTTAAAGCGGATTCCCATTCATTATTTGACTTATAAATAGAAGATAAGTTCCATTTGTCGCTTTCTGGAACTTCAGATCTGTTCGGAATTTTTGTACTCATACTTATAATATAACAATACAGCGTATAAAAGGCGAGTAAAAGGATTCTCAATTTAAAGTTTTCTTATTGCAATTTAAGAGAGGCAGGAATAGACTTGTAGATATGAAGAGAATCATATCAGTTTTTTTATTTATGCAGTTGTTTTTTGTAAGTGCTGAATCAAGCTCGCTTAGTAAAATTTCCGAAGAGCGTAAGAAAATTTGGGAAGAACAGTATCTGGCTCAAATATCCGCCGAAGCAGAATCTTATGCAGAAGTTGAATCAAGAAAAGAAAATTCAGCAAAATCTGTATTAAAAGGAATTGCAGATTTTTTCGGTACGATTTTATATGAAATTGCAAAGGATGATGCAGCAAATATTGAAAAAAATGCGTCCTGCTCTGATTGAAAGGCATGGCAGGACGCTGTGTAAATTTTTCCGGAAAATTTCCCATTCCCACATATTGCAGAAATTTCTCGTTCTGTATAATGTAAACGTTGGAAATTGATTTTACCATTGTAGCTGACTTGTGTTTTATCAATTTCTTAAGGAGTGTTTAATGAATGTATTGGTAATTGGCGGTGCAGGATATATTGGAAGTCATGTTGTAAAGGAACTTATGGCAAATGGACATAAAGTAACGGTTTTTGACAATCTTTCAAGCGGACTTCGCCAGAACCTTTTCCCTGAAAATGACTTTATATATGGAAATATTTTAATCCCGTCAGATCTTGACGCAGCTTTTGAGCGCGGTTTTGACGCATTCATTCATCTTGCTGCATTCAAGGCTGCCGGCGAATCAATGATTAAGCCGGAAAAATATTCAACAAATAACATAACTGGAACCCTTAACATTCTGAACAGTGCCGTAAATCACAACTGCCTGAACATGGTATTCAGTTCATCGGCTGCCGTTTTCGGTTCCCCGAAGTACCTACCGATTGACGAAAATCATCCTAAACAGCCGGAAAACTATTACGGCTATACAAAACTTTCTATCGAAGAGTTCATGACCTGGTATTCACAGCTCAAGGGACTTCATTTTGCGGCTCTCCGTTATTTTAATGCAGCCGGTTATGATGTAGACGGAAAAATTACGGGGCTTGAACAGAATCCAGCAAATCTTCTTCCAATCATCATGGAAACGGCAGTTGGAATGCGTCCTGAAATGAAAATTTTCGGAAACGACTACGACACGCCGGACGGAACTTGTATCCGCGACTACGTTCATGTAAATGATCTTGCTTCGGCTCATGTAAAAGCCCTCGAATACATTGTTTCAAAAAAAGAAAACCTCAAGCTCAATCTTGGAAGCGAGACTGGAACATCTGTTACTGAAATGGTAGAAGCCGCCCGTCATATAACAGGTCAGGAAATCAAGGCTGAATACGTAGAACGCCGCCCTGGTGACCCTGCAAATCTTGTTGCAACAAGCAGACTCGCTCATGAAGTTTTGGGCTGGAAAGCAAAATACAGTGATGTAGACACGCTGATCAAAACTACATACGAAGTATACAAACTTGCTGTCTCAAAAAAATAATACAAAGGGGCGCCTGCCCCTCGTTCCAGACACGAGTCGCTGCGCAAATGCCACCGCAGGCAGTGTCGTTTGCGCAGCTTGGTCGCGTCTTACACTACCCCCTCTAGCGGGGGAAGTTTATTCCGGTATGCGGTGCTGAATCGTTAAATTTCCTGATGGTTCTTCTTTTCTCCCCCGCAACGCCCCCTGAATTTGGAGCCAAATATGAAAGAAATTATCGAATATATTCATTCCTCAAAAGCAAAAATGGTAGAGCTCGAAACGCTCCTTACTGCGCATCCCGCCTTGGCCCCGGAAAACGGTGGTCACGGAGAAATAGAAAAGGCAGAGGCTCTTACAGAATGGCTTTTAGAAAACGGATTTTCAAATGATTCAATTCAGCGCTATGACGCACCCGATCCTCGTGCAAAAGGCGGAATCCGCCCGAACATAATAGTCACGGTGCCGGGGCACTCAGATGCTCAGCGTATATGGGTAATGGCCCATCTTGATGTGGTTCCAACCGGTGATCTTAGGCTGTGGAATTCTGATCCTTGGAAAGTCGTAGAAAAAGATGGAAAGCTCTATGGCCGCGGCGTAGAAGATAATCAGCAGGGACTTGTAAGCGGTGTTTTCGCAGCCCTTGCTTACCTAAAAAATGGTGTAAAACCTGCTCATACAGTAAAACTTCTTTTTATGTCAGATGAAGAAGTCGGTTCAAAATACGGAATAATCTGGCTTTTGAAAAATACAGATCTTTTCAAGAAAGAAGATCTTTTCCTTATCCCAGATGGCGGTGATCCAAAAGGCGAAACAATCGAAGTTGCTGAAAAAAATATTTTGTGGCTTAAAGTGCATGTAAAGGGGCTTCAGTGTCACGGCTCTCGCCCGGATCAGGGAAAAAACGCCTGCCTTGCCGCATGTGATTTAAGCCTCAAGCTGAACGGACTTCAGGGAGTATTCAATAAAAAAGATGAACTTTTTATGCCATCGTATTCTACGTTTCAGCCGACAATGCGCTTTTCAAATGTAGAAGGGGTAAACATCATTCCTGGGGAAGACGTTTTCTGCATGGATTGCCGCATTCTTCCGTGCTACACGCTGAATATGGTTCTCGGACAAGTAGAAGAATGCTGTACTGCGATCGAAAAGAAATATGGCGTAGAGATTTGTTATGAAGTAATTCAGTCAAGCGAAAGCCCTGCAACTCCGGTAGATGCTCCTGTAGTAAAAAAACTTGCGGCTGCAATCAAAAAAGTTCACGGACTGAATGCAAAAACAATCGGAATTGGCGGTGGCACAGTAGGAGCTGAACTCCGCCGCGAAGGCTATCCGTGCGTAGTCTGGTCTACAATGGACGAATGTGCCCATATGCCGAATGAATATTGCATAATAGAAAATATAATCAAGGATGCAGACACACTTGCAGCAATGTTCTCAGAAGAATAGGAATGAGTGTGCATTTATGAAAAAAAAATTGCTGAAACGATAGTAAAAATGTGGACAATGAGCCATTCTAAGGGCTGTTGAAATTTTTTGAAAAAAAATTGCGTACATAAAGTACCATGCAGCCTTAGCCGTGGCGAATTGGACGCATTTTTGCGATAGTGTAAGCAATTTTCATTGCAGAATAATCAAATGCGCCTCTATATTTTAATTTTCTTCTAGCGGACTTTAAAGAAGATTCCAATCACTGCAACCGTAATCAAAAGCTGCATAATCATGAATTTAAGCAGAACCTGTGTTGCAGACCATCCGCGGTTCTTTCTCATGTGATCATGAAGAGGGAATCTTGTATTCGGGAAAATCTTGATTTTAAGGAATCGCAGAAGAGCAACTTTTAAAAGTCCCATTCCGCCGTTAAGGAAGATAACTGTAGAAGTTGCGAAAAGCAGCAGCGGGTTTCCGGTAATCAAAACTGCGCACCCAATAAAAAATCCCAGGGCACGGCTGCCGGCATCTCCCATAAGTACATGACTCGGGAATGCATTGTGCCAAAGATAACCTGTAAGAACTCCTGCAAGTGCAAAAGTCATAACAGCCCAACGTGCTCCGTCTGCAAGGTGCGGAACAAGAAGATATGCGGCTATATCTTTGTGTCCAAGAATAAAATAGAACAAAGTTCCCAATGTTATAAGGGCAATAAGTACAAGTGTTCCACTTAAGCCGTCAACGCCGTCGGTACAGTTTGTGGTGTTAATGGAAACCCAGATTAGAACTGTTCCAATTGCTGTATAAATTACAGGATGAATAAGAATCGGATGGCGTGCAATTGGCAGCCAGTAATATACGTTCCCGTCTGCAGAAAGCTTCTTGCTTGTGTAATAAAGAAGGACGGAAGCCGCTATGCTAAGTATAAGGTCAAGAGCGGCTTTTCTGTATTCTCCCCAGCTAGTTGTACTTCTGTCATCAAGAAAGCCTGTAAGCATCGTAAGCCATGTAAGAATAAGGATTCCTGTGTGGGCAGGTTTTAGAGGAACAAAAAGAATGCAGAGAATTGCAAAAATCGTTATGAATACAGAGCCCGCGCCGGTAGGCTTTCCTTTTGCGACTTCGGCTGTAAGCGTAAATTCCCGTCCCCTGTCATGAGGAAGCAGATCGTAAAATTTTGGCAGCACCAGATATGTAAGTGCGTAACCGCTGTAAAGTGCAAGTGTAATAAGAACCGTATATGACTGCAAAAGTCTTGCAGGTCCAAAGAAATTCTGAAGATAGGCTCCTAAGTAAAAAAGCATAATGACCTCTTAATAAGCAGTATCAGGAACAGCCGGATTTGGTATAACGTCCTAAATAGACAGATGCTGGATTCCTGTAAAAACCATAGAAATGCCGTGCTCGTTGCAGAAATTAATGAATTCTGCATCGTTATCAGCTCCGCCAGTTTGAATTATCGCTTTTACACCAATGTCTGCCAACGATTTTGTATTTTCATCAAAATGAATAACGGAATCGCTCACAAGAATTTCGGCATTTCTGTCACTTGAATTTACATTATTCTTAAAATATTCTGAAGCGTTGTCCAAGGCGTAGTGAATTGCTCGGCTGCGGCTTGTGTTTCCGGTTGAGATCCCTACAGCCGCAAAATCGTTCAGAACAAGAGCTGCATCTGATTTTGCAATCATGGCAAGCATCATTCCGAAGGCCATTGAATCTGCTTGAATTTGGGTAGGTCTGTTTTGCGTAACGACTTTCCATTTCTTGAATATTGTCCAGTCCGGTTGCTGGACAAGAAGTCCACCGTCAACGGTTCTGGCTTCGTAATAGTCACTGATTGGTTTTGACGCAATCAAAAGCCGCATGTCTTTTTTCTGAGAGAATATTTCTTTTGCTTCCCTAGAAAAATCCGGTGCAATAATAGCCCTCAAGTCTACCTTTATGATTTCTTCGGCAGCTTCCCTGTCAACCACAGAACTGCATCCAAGGGTTGCTCCTTCAAAACTGGATGGATCACAGGAAAGGCATTTTTTAAAGGATTCAACCAAATTTGAACCGAGTGCGGCTCCTATAGGATTTGTATTCTTTACAGCAATCGAGAAAACGGAGCCTGCCGCAGGGGTGAATTGTGTAGTAAACGGGTAGTTGTTGCAGTCCCAGCTGTCTACGGTAAAAGGATTTTTGATTATTTTCAAAAACAGGCTAGTACATTTCCATGCGCTGAAACAGTTTTCTATCAGATTAAAGTTAAGTTCTTTTCCCTGAATTTTTTTTATTCCGCTTAAAGCTCCGATCTGGTCATTTATAGAATAGATATATGAAGTCTGATGTTCGTTCATCCCGTGACGCAGGTGTGCAGTTCTTTTGAATGGAAGCATGTAATAGTTTGGATATCTGATTCCTTCGCTTTGGCTTAAAATAGAGGCGGCACATGTTGCGTCATAGGCGGATGTAAGATTAAGAGCTTTCCCTGCAAGATAAAGCCTGAATTTTGTGGAAACACTGTCCGTTTTTATCTGGATGATTGCCTCATCGTAATCTGCCGGATCTGTAAGAATTATGACATTATTGTAATTTTTTGCACCTGCTCTTATAAGGTTTATTGTGTTAAAATCAATGCAGTTGTCTGATTTGTCAATTTCAAGAAAGTCATTCAATTTTTTTAAAGAAGGATTAATGCTTACGCAGACAAGATCAATGAAGGCTTCTGAACTTGAATGACTGGATTGGATTGCCCGTCCTTTACCAAGAATCATGTTTAAGATTTTTATATAATTCTCATTAGGGATCATTGTGTCTTCGAGTGCGCGGTTTATGGTAACGGCTATGTTCTGGTTTTTTAGAAAATCCGCGGTCTGACCGGCAGAAATGATTTCCCAGTTTTCATGAACCAAAGTCTGGGCTAAGGTTGCAAGTTTTTCAAAATTTGGCGTATACAGAATGGCTTTCTTTTTCATACATAGATGATAACAGAACGCACAAAAATCTGCTATAATTAAATCGTATGAGCTTTTCAATTTCGTGGACAGATGTGCCGGAATCTGGTGATTCTGAACCTGTTTCTTCTTTTTTTTCGCTTTCTGACGCCCCGGAGAAATCCATTCCTGCAAAAAAAGGGGCGGAGCATTTGTTTGTTTCGGGTGATAATTATCCGGTTCTGAAATTTCTTCTCCCGGAATTTAAAGGAAAAGTTGATTTTATCTATATAGATCCGCCGTATAATACAGGAAAAAAATCATTCACTTATAATGATTCATTTGAAGTTGATGCATGGCTTTCTTTTATGAAGCGCAGACTTATGCTGGCCCGCGATTTTCTTCGTCCGGATGGATGTATTTTTATTGCTATCGGGCAGGATGAACTTTACCGTCTTAAGCTGTTGTGCGATAGTATTTTTGGTGAAAAGAATTTTATAAATGATTTTATGTGGCTTCACGGGAAAGGAAAAAAAGACTCTTTTTCAAGAACCATGCAGCAATCTACGCTTTGCTATGCAAAAGACCGTAAAAAACTGAGGCCTTTTGAAGATTATGAAGTGACCGGCTGGGCAGAAAAAAATGCTGATGGGGATCCCCGCGGAAACTGGTTCAGCGGGAGCATAAGTTTTTCTGAAAAACGGTCCAGTCCTCTGCATCCGAATTTTTTTCAGATTGTTTCTCCTGGCGGCGTAAAATGGGAGCGCCAATGGCTTGTAAACAGAGAAGAAATGCAAAATCTTATAGAAGATAACAGAATTTATTGGGGCAGAGCTCCTGATTTTGCAAATGTACCCCGGGAAAAGATATTTAACGGGCAGAGAAACAAAATAATTCCAAAAAATATAGTTGATACCTCAGAAACAACGAGGGCGGCGCAAAAACATTTGAATTCTCTTTTAGGACAAAAAAACACTTTTGATAATCCTAAGCCTGTAAGTCTGATAGAGCATTTTCTGAAGATTGCAAGGGTTCGCAAAGACGCTGTCATTATGGATTTTTTTGCAGGGAGCGGAACAACTTTTGAAGCTGTTGTAGGAATGAACAAAAAGGACGGCGGAAAAAGGCGGTGCCTGATGGTTCAGAAACCAGAAAGCATTCTGCACGGCGGTCCGGCTTTTTCTACGATTTCTGAGCTTTGCTATGCGCGCATAAAAAAAGTGATTCCGCCGGAGGACGGAATCACTTTTAAAGAATGCAGGGAACTTTAGTTCTGATTTTTGTTTTCGTTCATCTTAGAAAAAAAGCAAAAATGACCGGATCTGCTTTTTTACCGCAGGCGTTGAACGATATTTCATATTTTCAGAATCTTGTTCTGCTAGAATAATTTCCTGCATTCGAGATAGAAACGCTTTTCGTCAGCTTCGCCCATACTGAAGCTCTTTCTTGGAAGAGGACCTCTTCCGCTGATAGTTCCAAAGAAACTGTCCTTCGCTACTGGTGGTAGAAGTATTCCTGTTGCTCCTGCTTTGTTTCCAAGACGCAGCACTTCAGCATCTCCGTGGATATAGTCAATTTCAGGATTTTTCCCGCTGTCTTTTTCTGAAGTAAGGTATTCGTCAAGGGCAGGCTGCAATCTGCTTACGGCTAGATCTGTAATTTTTGTGCTCAGAAGGACATATTTCTGCTTGTCTTTGTCCATAAAAACAAACCCGAAGTCTGCCGTGCTTTTCTTTACGGCTTCTTTTAGTTCTTCTGCTGATGAAAGTTCTTTCTCTTCTGCCAGAAGATCTTTTTTTAGCTTGCTTATAAGGGCCTTTGAGTCTGTATTGAACAGAACTCTATGAATAGGCTCGAATGTCAGCCCGCTGTCATAAATGTTTACGATTTCTACAAGCGCATAGCGTACGCTGCTTTCCTTGTCTTCTGGATGCGCGGCTTTATATTCGTCCCATACGGCCTTTGCTGTTGCAAGGGAATGATTTCCGTCTCCCACCGCAAAAAGGAATATAGATCCGTCCTTCTGAGTGTTTGCAGCAGCAAGCTTATTGAGGGAAGTTTTCACGTATTCAAGATCAGATTCGGATTTTACCGCCCAACCTCGTATACTTCCTGAATTCTGCATCATTTTACCTGCATAAAGAGTTTCGTTCTTACGTACTCTGTCTCCGGTTCCTTCTACTAGAATATGTTCCGGATCATTTACTAAAAGCATAATGTGCGGCAATTCCAGCGGTGCGTTGCGCCTTATTTCCATGCGCGGAGGAATCCTTTCTACAATAGTTGCTTCTGTGGCGCGGATCAATGCTTTGCTAAAAGGTTTCCATTCGTAAGTCTCAAGGTCTACGGCACATACAAGTCCGTGTCTTACACGTCCGTAAGCGGTTGTTCGTTCAACATAAACGAATTCTTTTTCCGGTGAATCAAAAATTCCGCTTTCGATATATTCTTTCATGATTGAGCGTATTTTTTTAATTCTCTGCTCTTTGTCGGCATCATTAAGGTAAACTTCCGGCAGAATGATGTTCAAGGTGCTCGGTTTTCCATTAGCTGTGTTTTCTACGTTTTTCCAGTAGTCTCGGTCCTGAGTGTATTGGTCACAGGCAACTACAGACCATGTTTCAACATCAAGATTTTTTGGCAATAAAATTTCAGGGATTTTAACTCCCATTTCTTCAAATGTTTTCATGTTGATATGATAGCGCATTTGCTTTCTTTTGTTTAGATAGCCTGAATGACAGGTTTTATGAAGATAATCAGAATCTGCGTTCGCTTATACAGAAAAAATATGCTATAATCCAATGCATGGCTCTCTTAGGGTTAGGGCAGGTTCAGAAGACCTCTCAGGTACAGACACAGAAACTTTCTCAGCGTCAGATCCAGTTTATGAATATGCTTGGAATGAGTAGTTTTGATCTGCGCGGCGAAATTTTAAAGGAAATTGAAGAAAATCCAGCCCTGGAGCTTGTTTCTGATAATTATTCAGATGGAACTTCAGTTCTACGAAAAAAAAATGATTACAAAGATCCAGTGAGAACAGGAACTGTTTCTGCAGCCGGAGTTCAGGCGGCTCAGGATTTTCAGTCCATGATGGAAAGTTCTCCGGCTCCTGAAGAAACTCTTCAGGAACATCTTCTGCGTCAGCTTAATTTAACTGATGTCTCGGATTTAAAAAAGAAATTGTGCGAAAAATTAATTCAGAATCTTGATTCAAACGGTCATCATATTTTTGCGCCCGATATTTTTCTTGATCCAGCAAATCAACTTCATACGCATGAGATGCTTCTGGAATGCGAGAGGCTTGTCCAGTCGTTTGATCCTGCCGGTGTATGCGTAAAGGACGTTCAGGAAAGTCTTTTCGTGCAGGCTAAACTAATGGACAATGTTCCTGATCTGGTGCTTTTCATTTTGAACGGGCATCTTGAATTCATTGTGCCGCCGGTAGCAGAAAAAAGCCGCCGCAAAATTCTAGAATATATTGAATATAAGAATACTCTTTCTTTTGGTGAGAACGAAGAATTCATTCCTGAGAAAAAAAATGTTACGCCTGGCAATATTGAATCTGCAATAAAATTTATTCAGTCTCTTGATCCTTATCCTGCACGTGGATTTGGAGTTTCTGATTCTATGTATATCCGTCCCGATGTTTATGTAAGACATGAACATGGCAGTTTTGATCATGATGATTTTGAAAAGGGATTCGTAAACGACGGTGAAGATTTCTATTTTCAGATTATTCCTGCGAATGATACTATTCCTGCTATACGGCTTGCTCCTGATTTTAAAAATGCGGCATCTGCCGTAAAAGATAAGTCTCAGAAAGATTTCTTGACCTCTCAGATAAAGGCTGCATCTGCTTTTATTGACTCAATAGATTTCCGCAATCAGTCAATAATCAGTGCCTGTTCAAGGCTTGTAAAAATTCAGGCTGATTTTTTTAAGAATGGACCGGGGCATATAGTTCCTCTCACTCAGCGTCAGTTTGCTGAAGAAGCAGGGGTTCATGAATCTACGGTTTCCCGTATTGCGGACAGTAAATTCATTAATTGCGACTGGGGAACTTTCCCTGTAAAATATTTTTTCTCAAGTGCTATAAAAAAGCAGGTCACAATAGAATCTGTTGCAAGAAGTGATATTTCTACAGAAGTTTCCTCTGATACGGTCAGAAAAGAAATAGAAAAAATCCTGGAAGAATATAACTCACAGGAAAAACGTCTTTCTGATCAAAAAATTGCAGATCTTCTTTCTCAAAAAGGATATAAGATTGCCCGTCGAACTGTTGCAAAATACCGTTCTCAGCTTAACATAGGTTCCAGCTACACCCGCTAGGCAGTTTATCTTATTTTCCCTATTTGTAAAATCTGTCGAAAGACTCGCTTGAAGTGTTTTTCAGGGTACCTTATATTGCGTTTGTTTTAAAAAACTATGAACATCAGTTGAAAAAATTACATTCTATTAGTATAGTGAATTGTATGCTCGAAAAGAAACTTACGGTTCTTGATCTTTTGGATCTTGATCTGCCAGGACATGATTCACTTGAATTAAAATGTATTGCCGGGCGGCGGGGGTTGCCGCGGGCGATCAGTGTACCGGATATAAATCGTCCGGGGCTTGCGCTGTCGGGTTTTTTTGATGCTTTTGCATACGAGCGTGTTCAGCTTTTCGGACGAGGCGAAACAGCATATCTTCAAAAACTCCATAATGAAAATTTTTGTGAAAATCTAAAGACTCTTTTCAATTATAAAATCCCATGCTGTATTTTTTCTTCAAACCGAGAGCCGACTCCAGAGTTTCTTCGGTTTGCCGAAGATTCCTGCTGTCCGATTCTTCAGACTTCCCTTGATTCAACAGATTTTTCCAGCAGGCTTCTGCGCATTTTTTCAAGCGCATTTTCTCCTAAGAAAACAATTCATGGCGTTCTTGTTGAAGTTTATGGTGTAGGTATTCTTATTACCGGTCATTCCGGAGTAGGAAAGAGCGAAACTGCCCTTGAGCTTGTAGAACGCGGACACCGTCTTGTAGCTGATGATATCGTAGAAGTGCGTTGTGTAAACGGAAACTTCATCGAAGGCCGCGGTGCAAACTCTCTTATTTCTCACCACATGGAAATTCGCGGTCTTGGAATCATAAATATTTCAAAGCTGTACGGAGTTGGTGCAATCCGCTATCAGAAAGAAGTTCAGCTTGTTGTGCGTCTTGAAGAGTGGGATTCCAACAAGGTTTATGATAGAATCGGTGTTGATCAGAAAGATGTTGATATTCTTGGTGTAAAAGTGCCTGCAATAGATATTCCTATTCGTCCTGGCCGAAACATGCCTATTATTATAGAAGCTGCCGCCATGAACGAACGCCTTAAAGAAATGGGCTATAATTCCGCAAGGGATTTTAATCAGAATGTCCTGAAATGGATTGAAAATGGAGAAGCTCAACGCGTATTCTCCGGTAATGATGATAGATACTAGAAATATTATAAAACAAGGAAAAAGATTATGACTGAAAAACTTCTTACTGTAAAAAACCGGGCCGGAATTCATGCCCGTCCGGCGGCTATCATTGCTCAGACAGCAAACAAATTTGCTTGCGAGGTTTCTCTTTCTCGCGACGGAACAACTGTTAATGCAAAATCTATTATGGGTGTTATAACAATGGCTGCCGGATACAATACAGTGCTTACTCTTCATACAGAAGGAAGCGATGAAAAAGAAGCAGCAGAGGCAATACTTGCTCTGTTTGATTCTAAATTTGAAGAAGAGTAGCTGCAAGAATCGATATGAGACAGATAACAGACAGACAGAAAGAAGTTTTATCATTCATATCTGAATTTACGGAAGAAAATGTCTATCCTCCGACAGTCCGTGAGATCAGCGATCATTTTAACATATCTTTGCGTGCTGTACAGGATCATATTGCTGCTCTCCAAAAGAAGGGCTACTTGGTTACGGAACAAAAGCGTTCCCGCTCTATAAGAGTTCTTGTTGATGAACGCAAAAAAGATGACAGGCTTTTTATAAGTAAAGTACCTCTTTTAGGAACCGTTGCGGCGGGCAAACCTTTACTTTGTGAAGAAAATCTTGACGGTTATGTCAATCTTACAGAACCGTTTATACGTCCGGGTAAAAGTTATTTTGCACTCCGTGTCCGCGGAACAAGTATGATAAATGCCGGGATACTTGAAGGTGATCTTGCCGTAATAGAACAGGCTAATACTGCTCTTGACGGTCAGATTGTAGTAGCAGTCCTTGATGATGCCATAACCCTTAAGCGGTATTATAAAGAATCTTCGCGGGTAAGGCTTCAGCCGGAAAATCCTGAAATGCAACCTATATATTGTCAGGATGTCCGCATTGTAGGAATTCTTTCAAACATAGTAAGAACATACTGATGGCTGCACCCGTATATTTGTTCACTGGACCAGAAACAGGTGGACAGAACGAATCCGTTCAGAAAATAAAGGCTTCTCTAAAAAAACAGTTTGGTGAAATTGAGGAATACTCTTTTTTTGCTATGGAAACTACGCCGGCAGAATTTCTTACGGTGCTTCAGAATGAATCTCTGTTTGCGGCTGCTACTTGTGTTGTCGTAAAAAATGCAGAAGTAATCAAAAAAAAGGATGAAATTGAACTTATCCTGAATTGGATAGAATCTGCTTCGTCATCCGCAAACGTTCTGATTCTTTTATCAGATGAGGTTTCAATTGATTCGAAAATAGAAAAGGCTGTTCCTCCCGCAAATAAGAAAATCTTTTGGGAACTTTTTGAAACCGATAAGATTGCCTGGATAAATAATTTTTTCAATAAAAATAACCGAAGCATAACTTCCGATGCAGTTTCCTTGATTTTGGAAATGGTCGAAAATAATACGGCTGTTCTTAAAAACGAGTGCTCCCGCTTTTTCGTGCTTTTTCCAGAAGGATATCAGGTCACTGCGGATGACGTGGATTCAGTTCTCTATCATAGCAGGGAAGAAAATGCATTTTCTCTGTTTGCCCAAATGGCAGATTCTTCCTCTGCTCCTGAATCAAGGCTTGCAAAATCCATAGAGATTCTTCAGAAAATCCGCCTTTCAAAAGAAAATTCATCATTTATGATTATTGCAGGGCTTACTTCATGTTTCAGAAAACTTTCTTTATGGATAAAATTAAAATCCGAAGGAATGACAGACGACTTCAACTTGAAAAGGAACGGGTTTACCAGCAGCAAGCAAAAAACGCAATATTCTAATGCCTCCAAAATATGGACAGCAGGTCAGGTGACCGCAATTCTTGCAGTGCTTGCTTCCGGAGACATGGCAATCCGTTCTGGCGGAAGCGCACTTGAGGATATTCTTCTTCAAAAAATGATTTATGAAATCATCATAAAAAAAGGTGCAGCCTGCTCTTCTTACGATTTTCCCTTGGATTGAATGGGAATTTGTTTTAACTCTGAAGTTCGTTCAGTGTGTTTTTAAGAGAGTTCAATTCTTCATCAGAAAGGGTTATGCCTTTTCCCATTTTCTGATGGTCGGGAGCCCAGCTTCTTAAATCATATTTTGCCGGACGACCGCCCCAGCTTACTTTGTTAAGTTCGAGCGTCCATCCTGCCTTGCTGGTAGAAAGAACTGCAATTTTTTCTGTAATTTCAAAAGAAAATTCATCGGCCATAAAATCATCTCTATATACATTCTAATTCCTCAACGCCATAAAATCAAATTCCGCTTTGCAAAATGGATTACCTTAAATCTCGCTTGATTTCAATAGATTTATTTTCGATAATAGAATATAATTGATTTATAATAAATTGGAGGTCGTATTTTGAAAAAAAAGTATATTGCTTTTTCTTGCGCAGCAGCACTGTCTTTGATTTTAGCATCCTGTGCATCAAAACCAAAAGTTGAAGAGCCGGTAAAGCAGGATCCAAAGCCGGTACAGAAAGTTGAAGAAGTAGTAGAGGAGCCTGCCGTTGAGGAACAAGAAGATAATTCTTCTGCACTTGAGGCGGATGCAAATGCCCGCGCACAGGCTGACGACCAGTATCAGAAAGCACTTCAGGCAAAAGCAAAAATCGATGAAAACGGTTTTGCCTCGTACAGTCAGGATGATTATGACAACGGAAACAGCCTGCTTTCAGAATTTGAATCAAAAAAAGATTCGGAAAATGTTTCCGGTAAAGAACTGCTTGATCTTGCAGATTCAGCATACGGAAAATATCAGAATGTCCTTTTTAAGGCGTATAAAAAACTTGCAAAAGATGCGCGTGTTGCAGCATTTACAGAAAAGAAAAATGCAGATTCTGTAAAAGCTGCCGCTGCTGCAAAAGCTGAATACTCTTCGGCTACAGAAGAATTCAAAGCTGGTGATTCGAACTATGCAATGCAGAATCCAGAATCAGCTTACAATCACTATATTGCTGCAAAGGAAAAGTTTGCTGCTATGTACGCATCAGTTTCTGTAAAAAGAGCAGAGGCTCAGAAAGCAATTGATGAGGCCAAGGAAAAGGTTTTGAACTCAGAAAACTATGCAATCAGTGCAGATCATGAAAAGCCTCTTGAAGGTGACAATATCGAAGGTATCGAAGCAGAGGATGCAGTTCTTCTTGAAGCCGATAATTACGAATCTTCAGAAGCTCTTGAATCAGAAATTCCGGCAGTGATTGATGAGCTAGAAGTAGAAGAACCGGCAGCATCTCCGGAAAAATCAGAAAATGAAGCTGACGCGCAGGCAGAGGAGACTCCGGTTGAAAACGAATCTGCTGCAGAAGCAGTTGAACAGGAGGCTGAGTAATGAAAATATTAGTAACTGTAATGGCGCTGCTTGCAACTTGCGCTTCGTTCTTTGCCGTAAGCTATAAAGATAACACATATCAGAAGCTTGCTGATGAATACAATAAAAAGGCGCAGATTGCTTTTGATGCCGGTCAGTATGATGACGCTGTGGAGTATTCAAAAAAAGCCGCTGAGAATGCAGAGCTTTCAAAAGCTTATATTGATATGATGATGGCTCGCTATAATGCAGAAAAAGAGCTTAAGCTTGCTGAAAATCGTATCAACTGGGCTGAAAGCGTTCATGCGGATAAGACATACCCGATGGCGTATACAGCTGCAAAAGAGGCCTTTGAAAATGCAAAAAGTGCATATGAAAAAGAAGATTTTCCTGCAACTATTGATTATGCAAAACAGTCTCTTGCTGCACTTGACGGTGTAACAGAAGTAACTCCGCTGCCGGAATATTATATCGTTCGTCCGTGGGCAGAAACAAAAGACTGCTATTGGAATATTTCTGGTCGTCCTTATGTGTATAATAACCCGTTGCTTTGGGAAAATCTTTATCAGGCAAATAAAAATTCCATGCCTAAACCGGAAGATCCTAATCTTATAAAGCCGGGAATGAAGATGAAGATTCCTAGTCTTACAGGTGAATACCGAGAAGGTGTTTACAGTCCGTCTAAAAAATATGATGCATACGGCTCTTCTGAAAAATAAATCTGACGGATAAGGCTACTGAGTCTCTGTAAAATCAAGGTTGCCGTAAAAGTGTAAAACATTTTACATTTTCCGGCAGCCTTTTTTTTGACATTATAATTTTTAGGACTTAAAATATAGATATGCAGCGATTTACAGGGAAGGTACATTCTCTAAAAACTTTGTCTTTTAATCCGCCGCTTAATTAATAATACCTTTTAAAATTTTGGAGGAATCATTATGTCTATTATAGCAATTTCAAGGCAGGTTGCATCTTTGGGAGATGAAATCGCTCGCGCAGTATCAGAAAAAACAGGATACAAATTTGTGACTCGTCATGATTTGGAAAAACGTATTGTTGATCTGGGTTTCCCTCAGGAAAAACTGAAGAAATATGACGAAAAGAAACCGGGTTTTTTTGCTTCTCTTGTAAAAGACCGTGATGAATACCTTAATTATCTTCAGACCGCCGTTCTTGAAGCTGCTGCAGAAGGAAATTGTATTCTTATCGGGCGAGGAGCATTCCTTATTCTTGAAAATTTACCTAATCTTATTTCTCTCCGTTTTGTTGCAAAAAAAGATGTGCGCATTAAGCGTCTTATGGATGAGTTTGACTGGAACGAAAAACAGGCATTGCAGCGTATTACGGAAAGTGATACTAACCGTAAAGGCTTCCACAAGAGTTTTTTCAATATAGAAAGTGATGATCCTTCTCATTTTCTTATGGTTCTTAACACAGGTGTGCTTGATGTTGAAAAGGCTTCCGATTCAATAGTAATGATGAATAAAACTCTCATTACTCCAGAAAAAGAAAATGCAGGAAAGGAAAAACTTGATGAGCTTATAAAATGTCAGCATCTGGTAAATAAGCTTATCTTTGAATATAAACTGAATATAGAATTTCTTCGTGCCGTCATAGACGGAAAGAACCTTGTTCTTCAGGGGGTTGCGGATTCTTCTGTTCTTGTAGAGCGGGCCTTGAAGATAAGTGCTGTCGAGCTCCCGGAATACAATGTAACTTCATCTATCAGTGTAGTTCAGGATTTCAAAACAAGAATTTAGTTGTATTTTGTCACTTGCAGAGTTGCTGTAAATAATAAAATTTGAACGTTGCTTTAATTGACTTTTCTATCAGAAAGGTCAATACTTGTATATTATGAAAACATCTAATAAATTCACGTTAGCCCGGGTTGTTTTTGCTCCGATTTTTTTCATTATGTATTACCTTCCTGTTTTGACTCATTGTGATATGCTGGCAAAAATTTCCGCATTTATTATGATACCTTTGCTTGCCCTTGCACAGCTTACGGATTATTGGGATGGTCATTATGCCCGAAAACGCAACGAAGTGAGCGACTTCGGAAAACTTTTTGATCCTTTTGCCGATGTCATGCTGAACCTTACTCTTTTTCTTTGTGCTCAGGGATCAGTTACAGGAAAAGGCTATATGCCGATCTTTCTTTTTGTGCTTATTCTTTACCGTGAATTTTCAATGAATTTTCTTCGCATGGTTGCCGTTTCAAAAGGAACTGCAATTGCAGCCCGTAAAGGCGGAAAATTTAAAACAGTTTTTTACATCGTATCTGGATTTTTGATGCTGACATTGGAATCTTTGTTCCGTCTTGGATTTGCCGAACAGATTTCCGCTTTTGTTCCGGTTGTCCGCATAATCCTCATAGTGATGTTTTATATCTGTGTGCTTCTGAGTTATCTTTCCTTCTTTGACTACATAAAAACCTTTTCAAAAGTCTTTTCTTCAAAAGATTGATTTGTTTTTCTGTAATTTAAGAGGCTTGGTATGTCTTGGCCGCTCCTGCATCTTCTGCTGCGGCTGGCCGCCCTCTGTGCTTATTTGTTTGTCTTTAAAAACAATTTTTTGAATCATTGCATTCGTTTTTATAATAGCTTCACCCGCGAAAAATGCGCAGGGTTTATCATGGGCGCTGGCGTCTGCATCCATTCCGCATCATGCACCCAATACATCTCACTGATGTTTAGCTGATGCCCGCGCTCATTGAGCTGATGTCACTCGTTCACCGAGCTTGTCGAAATGACTGCCCCTGCTGTCTAAGTCGTACGTCCCTGTTCATTGACTTTGTTGTTGCCAGAGAGGAATGTAGCAAGAGGCTTTTTTGTTCCATGATCCTGTCCTGGCACCCATTGGATTGCTTGCTGGTGCATGCTATTTGCTTTGGTTCTGTTCTAGGGATCCGGGGCTCCTGTTTTTTCTATGTCCGGCGTAATAAGGCAGTTATTTCGTGTTCGGCCACGGCTTCGTACCTCTCCAACACGGCGTTCCTTCGTTTCCTGATGTCCTGCAAGGAAATATGAGAAAAAACAAAAAAATATGAAAAAAATGAAAAAAAACGGAATTCAGTGTTGACACAGTGCGCGCAAAGTTATATATTCATTTTCACCGTCGCACGACAGTGTGACACAAAAGCAAAAGTTGTTTGACATATCAGGGAAGGAAAGAAAGATAGAACAAAATAAGGTTCGTACGGGTCGTGGTCCTGAGCAGGACGGCGACC
>Ga0256405_10000338_pt1 | contig 155188 bp, 133 predicted proteins | sample RumenRJG_02DNA_FD_189096 | JGI IMG/M metagenome (GOLD analysis project Ga0256405, IMG submission 189096) | Bovine rumen microbial communities from Lethbridge, Alberta, Canada - RJG_02 | ecosystem: Host-associated > Mammals > Digestive system > Stomach > Rumen | place: Canada: Alberta... | reverse complement strand
AAAAGAAACAAGAAAAATTATCAATAACAAGTAATGTATAACAAACTTTTTGTACCTTTGCAGCACTCAACCGAAGTGGTATACTTTTAGATTATTATCTGGTATACTTTTGCGTTATCATTTACATCTGCTTGTAGAGACCATATGAAAGATAATGCAACAATTTGGATTTCAGGTACACACCATAACATTTTCAGCGTTCAGCAACAACTTCTGAAGTTGGACTTCAAGATACTGAATGTGATAACATGGGCTAAAACCAATCCACCACCAAATATATCATGTCGATATTTTACATATTCGACAGAGTTCATTATCTGGGCTAGGAAGTCGCAAAAGGTTGCTCACTATTACAATTATGAGTTGATGAAGCAACTTAATGGCAACAAACAAATGACAGATGTGTGGCAGTTACCAGCCATTGGTCGTTGGGAGAAGTCATGCGGCAAGCATCCGACACAAAAGCCATTAGGAGTCTTGGCAAGATTAATTCAAGCCAGTACTCAACCAGGGGCATGGATCCTTGATCCCTTTAATGGAAGTGCGACAACTGGTATTGCGGCCAACTTACTTGGTAGAAAGTACCTTGGGTTAGAAATAGTAGATGAGTTCCTGTCAATCAGTAAAGCCAGAAGAGAAGAAATCGAGAATAGTGCTATTCGTAGTAACTATCTGGAAAGATTAGCTAAGGCTAAAATTATTTTACCACCTGATGATTTCTTCGTGGCGGACGAAGTGAAATTAAACTATGGAGTCCCTTGGCTTCAAGAATAGACGTAAATCATCGCGATGCATGGTATATTAGGATTTGTAATCCTATAATCGCATTGCAAATGCTTATATTCAAAGCATCACCACGGGGACAAGTCTCCAAAGGTGCCCTGTCCCCATAATTATTTGTAGACTGTCTCTTTGTCGTGGACAGGGCCGCTACGCATACCTGTCCCCGAGTGCATTATACCTGTCCCCGAGTGTATTACATTATTTGATTAGTACCTTCAGATATTCCATTTGTAAGGCCTTACAAATGGAATTTACGCCTTGTTGAACTTCTCCTTCGGGCGTTTGCAGCGAGGACATTTCCAGTCGTCGGGAAGGTCTTCGAAGGCGACACCATCGTGCTCTGCCGGATCGTATACATAACCGCAGATAGAGCAGACATACTTGCCGGAGGCTTGCTGGGCAGAGAAATCCACCTCGGCCAAGACGGTAGGTACGGGGTTGTTGAGATCCATCACACGGCGGGCCTCCAGGTTCTCATAGCCCTGGGGGGAGTGGGTGGAGCAATACACGGTGGGGTGCTGGCTGATGAACGCACGCACACGGTCGAGCGTCTCACGGGCGGCAACCAGATCATCAAAGACCACCGAGAGCTTGTTCTCATACAGGGCCTCGTCGACATAGGTGATATCGCCGTGGATCATGTAGAAGAGTCCGTCGTTCTCTACGATGACAATGCTGTTGCCATTGGTATGGCCCTTGGCCTTGATGAGATAGATGCCGTCGGCGATCTTCTGACTCTCAGGGAAGTTGTAATAAGCGCCGTCGGTGAAGCTCACAGGCACCAGGTTGGTCAGTCCCTGCAGCTCAGCGGCAGTCAGCTCATCCTGGTTCACATAGACCTTGGCATTGGGGAAGGAGCGCAGCTCGCCGCTATGGTCTGAATGACGGTGTGTAAGCAGGATCTTGGTGACCTGCTCGGGCTTGTAGCCCAGGGCTGCCAGAGCATCCATATAACTGCAGATATCCTTACCGGTAAAAGCTACGGAGTTCTCATCGGGCACCTCCTCGGGGGTACCTGCGGGAAGACCGGTGTCCACCAGGATCACCTCCTCGCCTAAGTCGATGAGGTAGTTCTGCAGACTGCCGCGATAGCGGATGTTCTTGTCAAACTTGTCTGTTCCCTCTTCACCGCCGAAGGCAAAGGGCTGGGTGTAGAAACCGTCTTTCCTGAATTTTACTGCTTTTATTTCCATGATGTAATGATGTTAATGTAAGTCATTTGAAATGGTTAGGGTCAAAATCATAAATATCATTTACCGTAAGGGGCAGGGGTAAGCCCTGCCCGGTATTTCTTTGTCGCAAGAGATCCCGGATCAAGTCCGGAATGAGGGGTTGCATCTTTATTTTGCGGGCTCCCACTTGCAACGTACGGGTGATACGATGGCACCCTCTTTCTTCAGGGCTGCAAAAGCCTTGTCCACTTCCTTGCGATCAGCGCCTAATGCCTTGGTCACATAACCTGCTGATACGGGCTTGCCAGCTTCGCGCATGGCCTGTAATACTTGTTCTTTCATGATCTTACGGTTTTATGGTTAAACTTGTGTAAACAACCAGTTCTGCTGACCGATGCACTCGATCATCTCCAGGGCACCCTGACTCCAGTAGAGGTCTTCTTCCTCGTCTGCCAGATAGGCCTTCATGATATCATAGGTGGTGGGGTCGTTGATCAGACTCTCACAGCACTTGTAGAGCAGGTCTACGCCGGCCTTCTGGATCTCGAGGTCTTCCTTGATATACTCCACGGGGTTGCTAATCAGTGGACGAGTCTTGGCGCCCTCGAACTTAATCTCGCCACCGAGGTCGATGATGCGCTCCACGAATTTCTCTACCCATCCCATCTCTTCGTTGAAGTGGTAGATATATTTCTCACCGAGCTTAGAGAAGCCCTGTGCCTTGAAAATCTGTCCTTGTAACTTGTGTACCAATGCACCTTCTGTCAGTCCTGTAGCAAAATACTGCAGTGCCTCAATTGATTTCTTTGCATCCATGATCTTGTTGTTTTTAAAAGATAAACATGTTGTTTTGCAAAGTTAATGATAATAATTGATTAAAGCATAATAAATGAAAAGAAAATGTATCTTTAAATAAGATACTTTCGTTCGGAAATGAAAAGAAAATCAGGCTTTTCTTTTGCATTTCTCTCACTTATTCGTATCTTTGTCGGATATGAAAGAATTGAGATATCATATTTTCAGGACCTGGCTGCTGATCGTCTTCTTAGCTATCTGCGGAACGACCAGCTTTGCCTCTTGCTCATCCGACGATGATCACCCCTCCACGACACCTACCATCGACCATATCCGGCAGCGGGGGAAGATTCTTGTAGGAACGACGGGCGACTACCGTCCTCTGTCGTTTCGTGAAGCCGACGGCACCTACTGGGGGTTCGGCATCGAGATGGCCCGTGAGATAGCTGCTCAGATAGGGGTGGACATTGAGTTTGTGAAGACCTCGTGGCCCACGCTGAGTGCGGATGTGCAGGCAGAACCACAGATGTTCGACCTCGCCATGGGTGGCATCACCATCACCGATGCCCGGCGCGAGACTATGCTGATGAGTGAGGGTTATCTGGCGAATGGCAAGACGATCCTCTGTCGTGCCTCTGAGGCAGATCGCTTTCAGTCATTGTCCGATATCGATCAACCGGGTGTGCACGTCATGGTGAACCCCGGAGGACTGAATGAGAAGTTCGCCCAGGCCAACCTCACGCATGCCACTATCATCGTGCATCAGCAGAACGAGGAGATACCTACGCTCGTGGCGCAGGGAGAGGCCGATCTGATGATCACGGAGATCACCGAGGCGCCTTACTATGTGCAGACGGATAGTCGACTGGCAGCACCTCTGTTGAGTGCCCCGTTTACCCACGGGCAGATCGGTGTGCTGATGCGGAAGGGGCAGGAGGATCTGCTGGCGCTCGTCAATGCCACCATCCAGCGGATGAAGTCCGACGGTTCGTTGCGACGGTTGCACGAGAAGTTTGGACTGGTGTATGATTTATAATGTTTCTTATGTTCTTCTCTCTGTTTTGGCAGAGAGAATGAACCAAGAGAGACCATGTTGCACGCTCCGGTCAGAACAAATCCGACTCTTCAAAACTGTGCTGCGGAACTCGCTTCGCTCAAACAGTCCTCGCACTGCCTGAAGGCACCGTTTTTCAATCGTCGCATTTGTTGCCTTCCCTCTCGCTATCGCAACCTTTTAAGGTCAAAGGGACTCGGTCAAAGGTCAAAAGCCTAAGACCCTCAGTCAAAAAACTAAGTTCACCTCGCCCCTTTAGGGGAGAGGTTGGGAGAGGGGAAATAACAATCATGCCGCCCCTTTGATGGGGCGAGCATACCATAATGTAAGAGCGACGAGTAGGAGCGGTTACATCCCTCTCCTGGAGAGGAGAGGGCGTGGGAGTGGTTGAAGCCCCTCCTTATGGTAAGGAGGGGTTGGGGTGGTTGAGAATATATAATTAATAATTGAAAATGAATAATTAATAACTCTATAGTATGAAACAGACAATTCTCTTTTTGATGGCCGTCATGATGTCGGCTACAATGAGTGCTCAAGTGGATGAGCAAACCAAGGAAGGTATGCAACGTATGTCGTGCACCAGTATCATGGTGGGAAAGAAGGCATCGACAGACGGTTCTGTCATTACCTCGCATACGTGCGACTCGTGGTATCGTACATGGATGGAGGTGGTGCCCGCAAAGGACTACAAGAAAGACACGGTCACCGCCATCTACGACGGAAGGATGCACACACAGAGTGCCCTCGACAGTACGAAGATGTACCGTAAGGGCGTAATCCCGCAGGTGCGCCACACCTACCGTTACCTCGACACGGCCTATCCCTGTCTGAACGAGAAGCAGTTGGGCATCGGTGAGACCACCATCTCGGGGCGTGACACCCTGAAGAACAGCAAGGGAATGTTCAAGATAGAAGAGTTGGAGCGCATCGCCCTGGAGCGTTGCAGCACTGCCCGTGAGGCCATCCGACTGATGGGAAAACTCGTTAAGGAATACGGTTATGGTGACAGTGGCGAGTGCCTGACGATCGCCGACAAGAACGAGGTGTGGATCTTCGAGATCTATGGAGAGGGCCCCGACAAGATCGGTGGGGTATGGGCTGCCGTGCGTATCCCCGATGACGAGATTGCCGTGTCGGCCAATATCAGTAGGATCTCCACCCTCAACCTGAAGGATAAGGACCGTTATATGGCCTCGGAGAATGTCTTCGACGTGGCCAAGAAACTGAAGTTGTGGGACGGCAAGAGCGAGTTTTCCTTCTGGAAGGCTTACAGCGGGGAGAACTATTTCCATGAGAAAAAGAACTATAGCGTGAGGGAGTTCTTTATCATGAACACCTTAGCACCCTCGCAGCATCTCAGTGATACGGTAGAGAACCTGCCGCTCAGTGTGAAGCCGGATAAGAAGGTGAGTGTAGAGGATGTGATGCGTCTGCTCGGCAGTTATTATGAGGGTACGCCGAAGAACCTGAGCGGCCGTCATCTGATTCCTAATCCGAAAAAGAAAAAGAAGGATGGCACGATCGTAGAGAGTGAGCCCGACAGTATCGTCTCTCCGTTCTCTAATCCCTGGATGCGCCCCGATGAGATTAATATGTACTATGCCATGGGTGACTCGGTGATGAAGAATATCCGTACGGTGAGTGTGCCCTGGTGCGCTTATAGCACGGTGATACAACTGCGCTCGTGGTTGCCTGATGCCGTTGGTGGCGTGGCATGGGTGGCACTGGACAATCCCGGTGAGAGTCCGCGATTCCCCATCTTCTGCGGAACAACGAAGCTGCCGAAGCTCTTGCAGATCTGCGGACAGCATGTTGACCGTGATGATGCCGCGCTGTGGCATTACCGTAAGGCCAACCGACTGGCAACCGTGCGTTGGGGTACCTATCGGAAGACCTTAGAGCCCTTGCGTGACTATTTTATCGAGAAGGGTATGCGCGAGTTGCCATTCGTAGAACAGATGTATAAGGATCTTGTCACCACCGATAAGGATGGCAAGGAGGATACGAAGGCTGCCACGAAGATGCTCAACGGTTATACCGCCGACTTCTTCGGTGCTACTATCCAGCGATGGGATGAGATGGCACGCACCCTGTGGCGCCAGACGTGGACGGGATTCTAACGTTAACGTTAACGATAACGTTAATTGATAATTGAAAATTGATAATTGATAATTAACTATAAATATTACTCGCTCTTTGCTTCGTCGCCGTTAAGTGCTGACAAAAACAAAGAGCGAGATATAACTGTAAACTATTAACTATTAACTATTAACTATACTAGTGTGTTGCTTTCCACCAAGCAGTGGATGAGAGGGCATTAGCCACATTCCTGTGATTGGTGGGATCGGAGATGGTGATACCCGTAAAGACGGTTGTCGGAGTCTTCCTCTCGTTATAATAAGAGTAGAACTGTCCGGTTGTCCGCTTATAGGTGATCATCTTGTTCAGTTGACTCCTTGCTTCTGACAACAGAGACGCATCCTTACAAAGGTAGGTCAGGTAATCGCCCATGTCGAAGAAGACAGTCGGTTCGTAGCCGTCCATCACCTGGATCTTCTCTCTGTCGTTCGTATCAAACTGATAACGGCTATTGATGGTCTTCATCACCGATGCCATGTTGTCGATCTCCTTACAGTTGATCACGGCAATGGTGCCGCAAGAGTAATCCTCGGTGTATCCGTCGCTGAAGGTGTAGGTATAGTCCTTGTAGTAGTTGTAGAACCCGTCGCAGATACCGTTATAGTCGCCTCTCAGCAGGTTGCCTCCAATCGTGGCGTAGGGCATACCGTCGCCCATCACCTCGGTAGGAGAGGCAATCAGGTAGTCGGTAACATCCTTCAGATCATACGCCACCTCGATGGTTGACATATAACAGTCGTCGAAGAGGATATAGTCGGTATGTCCGAACGACTGTTGTATGGCTTTAGCCAAGCTGCTCACCTCGGTCTGATAACGGCGGTCGCCGGTACTGCCGAAGATGCGTGTCACAGGCACATGGCGCCGCGTGCCCACAACCTTGCTGTAAGCAAGTGTACTCAGGTTGGTTCCCTTGGGCAACCAACCCAGTCCGTGACAGCCCACTACCAGTCCGTATGACTTAGCCGGGGCATTGCTCTTCACCTTGTTGAACAGTTCTACGATGCCCGATGTGGTGGTATAGCTGGGTTCTATCGTTCCGAAAGCCATGCTTTCCAGCGTATCCCTGACACACCTGCCGTTCTTGTATTCCACGTTGATGAGCATTCCTCGGGAAGGGGTGAAACAGATGAAGTACATCAGTCGTTTCTTACCCAAACCACCGTTGTTCTCGATAGCCGTCTCCATAGCGTTCATATTCTTCAGCAGGAAAGGATAGAGATCATCTCCTGCCCAGGGCATGTACATCAGGATGGTCTGGTCGACAGGACCAGAGATGGGATCCGGTTCGGGATCATCATGTCCGCCACAACCTATGAACAGTGCGGCGACGACCATCAGTAACAACGATAATTTTCTCATGACTGTTTCTTCTTTAATTCTGCGATATTCTCTTTGATGGCAGCGATCTTCTCCTCAGAGTCATGCTGCTTCTTACGCTCCATGGCAACGACTGCCTCGGGGGCATTTGCCACAAAACGCTCGTTAGACAGTTTCTTCATGATACCGGCCAAGAAACCCTCTAAATGAGTCAGTTGTGCCTCGAGCTTCTTCAACTCAGCCTCTACGTCGATCAGGTTTCCTAAAGGTACTGCATACTCAAAGGTACCGATCATGAAGCTGGAAGCATCGGCAGTCTTTTCGGCAATGATATCGATGGCAGAAACGTTGGCCATCTTTTTCACTACCTCATCATATTCTGACAGATGGTTCTCACCGATAACCTGCAGGGTGAGGGCCTCTTTCTGTGCGATATTCTTCTGGTTGCGTACGGCACGGATACCGCTGACAAGCTGCTTCACCTTCTCGATATCGTCTACCAGGCGATTCTCCTCTTCTGTAGATGGAGCGATAGATACCACCTTCACCATGATGCTCTCACCGTCTTTGCGGTCATAGAGATGCTGCCACAACTCCTCGGTGATGAACGGCATGAACGGATGCAGCAGTTCGAGCAGTTGTTCGAAAAAGCGCAGGGTAGCATCGAAGGTGGTGCGGTCGATAGGCTGCATGTATGCGGGTTTGATCATCTCGAGATACCAGCTGGAGAACTCATCCCAGAACAGACGGTATACAGCCATGAGGGCCTCAGAGATACGATATTTAGAGAAGAGATCATCGAGCTCTTCGTTGACCTTCTTGAGTTTTGCCTCAAACCATGCCACGGCAATCTTGCTGGAAACGGGCTGTTCGATATCTGCGGTCTCCCATCCCTTTACCAGACGGAAGGCATTCCAGATTTTATTGTTGAAGTTACGTCCCTGTTCACAGAGTGCCTCGTCGAAGAGGATATCGTTGCCGGCAGGGGCAGAGAGCATCATACCCATACGTACACCGTCGGCACCAAACTTATCAATCAGGGCGATGGGGTCGGGGGAGTTGCCGAGTGACTTCGACATCTTACGACCTAACTTATCGCGTACGATACCTGTGAAATACACATTCTTGAAGGGATACTTACCCATGTATTCCTCACCGGCCATGATCATACGGGCCACCCAGAAGAAGATAATATCCGGACCGGTTACCAGGTCGCTGGTAGGATAGTAGTATTTGATCTCCTCATTATCCGGGTTGTTGATACCATCGAAGAGTGAGATCGGCCACAACCATGAAGAGAACCAGGTGTCGAGGGCATCCTCATCCTGCTGCAGATCAGCATCTGTCAGGGTGTCGTCGTTCATCTTCTTTCGTGCCAATGCCAAGGCCTCCTCACGAGTCTCAGCCACTACGAAGTTCTCTTCTTCACCTTTTATATAATATGCCGGTATGCGATGTCCCCACCAGAGCTGACGGGAGATACACCAGTCTTGAATATTCTCCAACCAGTTCTTATAGGTATTCTTGTATTTCTCGGGGTAGAAGCTCATCTCACCTTCCATGACCGGTGGCAGGGCGATGTCTGCAAAGTGCTGCATACGGAGGAACCACTGCATACTGAGACGCGGCTCGATAGCGGTGTCGGGGTTACGCTCTGAGTAGCCCACCTTATTTATATAGTCCTCCACGCGCTCCATCAGACCGGCTTCAGAGAGGTCGACGGTGATCTTCTTACGACAGTCGAAACGATCCATGCCTACATACAGCGGACTCTCCTTGCTGATTGTTCCGTCGGCATTGAAGATATCAATGGTCTCCAAGTGGTGTGTCTTACCCAGCATGTGGTCATTGGTGTCATGAGCGGGAGTAACCTTCAGACAGCCCGTACCGAACTCGATATCTACGTAACGGTCCTCGATGACAGGAATCACACGGTTTACCAGTGGCACGATTACCTTTCTTCCGCTCAACCATCTGTTCTTCGGGTCTTTGGGGTTGATACACATGGCGGTATCACCCATGATGGTTTCCGGTCGGGTAGTGGCCACTACGGCATAATAACCCTTGGCATCCTTATGGATCACGTTGCCTTCCTCTACCAGTTGCTCTTCATTCTCCAACTGCTCCAGGTCGGCCACATAGTATTTCAGATGATACAGTTTGCTGTGCTCCTCTTTATAGATCACCTCCTCGGTAGAGAGGGCGGTAAGTGCTTTCGGATCCCAGTTGATCATGCGCAGACCACGGTAGATCAATCCTTTGTTATACAGATCTACGAACACCTTGATAACACTCTGTGAGCGTTTCTCATCCATGGTAAAGGCTGTGCGGTCCCAATCGCAGCTGGCTCCTAAGCGGCGCAACTGCTTCAGGATAATACCACCATGCTCGTGTGTCCAGTCCCAGGCATGCTCCAAGAACTGATCACGTGTCAAGTCGTGCTTCTTGATACCCTGTTCGTTGAGTTTCTTCACCACCTTGGCCTCTGTAGCGATAGATGCGTGGTCGGTGCCTGGTACCCAGAGGGCGTTCTTTCCCTTCATACGAGCCCTGCGGATGAGGATATCCTGTATGGTGTTGTTGAGCATGTGTCCCATGTGGAGTACACCCGTCACGTTGGGTGGAGGTATCACGATGGTGTATGGTTCACGGCCGTCGGGCTTTGAACTGAACAGTTTGTTATCCATCCAATACTGATACCATTTTGACTCTACTTCATGTGGATCATACTTTGATGCCAATGCTTCTTTCTGCATAGTGTTATTATCCGTTGTCATCTTTATATTAATTAATATTTTTCACAACCTCCCCATCCCCTCCTTACCTAAGGAGGGGTCTCTAACCCTCCCAAGGCCCTCCCTTCTCAAAGGGAGGGATGCAACCGCTCCTACTCGTCGCTCTTTCATTGAGGTACCGCTCCCTTAAAGCGGTCGCGGTGAATAATTTATGTCGGATGGTGTTTATTGGGTGGCAAAGGTACGGATAAATACGCATAACGCAAAGAAAAATATATTTTTTCTTTTTGTATTGTTGAACGAGAGTTCCATGAACGCCACTTAAACCTTAAATTATTATAAAATATATTTGTTTTAAGAATTTATTTGTAAATTTGCCGCTGTTTATTATAATCTATTAAATATCTACTTAAAACAAGGAATGAAAAAGTGGTATCTCTCCACATTAAATCAATTTATTTGATTACTATTTGTGGCGTTTATCGTCATATATTGAGAATGAAGGTGCCTGATAAAGGACATTTAACCTAACTAATTGTATAACATTAACTTAATTAATAATTAATTAATCTATGAACAAGATGTTTTAATTGAGCAAGCGTCATTCCCGTGCTTTGCGTAGGGCGTGCTTTGCAGCAATTGCCATTCCTGTTGGTTTGCTGTTGGCTTCCTGTGCGAGAGGTTTTGACGAAGAAGAGACATTCGCAAGTAATGTCCATGATTCTCAGCTTGCATCACCAGAACTGTCGAAGAGTAGTTTCTCTTCAGTAGTGAATGCCGATGGTACTGAGAGTATTCGTGTTACATGGGATGTTGTTCCTGGTGCTGGTGGTTACTACTGCCATGTTGACAATGTCGATGATCCTGCTAACCCTGTTGAGGTATTCGACGGTGAGGTGGACGGTGTATCTTTCCTTTTCGACAAGGCAGATGATACCAAGTACAGTGTAAGTGTACGCACCTTAGGTAACGAGAAGCTGAACAACACAGCTGCTCCCGATCCAACAGTTTACGCTTACAGTACGATGGTGGAGGCACAGACTATTCCTGTTGGCACAGACATTGCCGAGTTTATCAACAGTCATCTGATTGACACCGAAGACGAGCAGGCTTTCGAGTTGGAGGCTGGCGCTAATTACACTTTGAATTCTGAGGTTAACTTCGGCACACACAAGGTAACCTTCCGTGGTAACAAGGTTCGTCGTCCTATTGTTACTATCGGTTACGACGGTGTGATCCGTACAGCTGCTGGATTAAAAATCAAGTGGATCAAGTTTGATTGTACCGAACAAAATTCAAGAGGAGCAATTGAATGTTCTAGCAATCCTCCAGCCTCTCTGGAAGGCCCTAACTTCGGTTGTCCTGATAAGGCCTATATTTTGAAAGATCCTATTATCATTCAGGAATGTTGGTTCAAGAATATCAAGTGGTGTTTATTCTTCACCGGAGACCATTCATGGGGGTGTGAAGATGTGCGTGTAGATGATTGTATCGTGCAGATGAATAATTCTGGTAATTGGGGTGATGCTGCTTTTATTTGTGGTTATACTAATGGTGGAATTTATAAAGATGGTGCTACATGGAACGGGGCAGTTCGTAATGTTACAGTAAAAAATAGTACTATTTATAATATTGTAGATAATTCTAAGAATCGCTTCATACGTTTTACAAACAGTGTAAGAAGTAAGTTGAGTGCAGTATTTGATAGTGATTATGGAAATGCCACATTAACTAATAATACAATTGTAAAGGTTATGAGCGACAAGGAATTTGCAAATGCGACACCAAACAGCTCAGCTTATTCAATTACAAGTAGAGGTAATATTTTCTATGATTCATGGAGATTACAAAAATTCATTCAGGGAAATAATACCGTAAATAGTGACTGTTTAACTAGTAATACGATATGGGGTTTGAAAAATGCTGTAGATGCTACAGATAAAACAAAGTGGGCTACAGAAGAAAATGCATTTGGCTTTACCGACGTTGAAGCATTGAACAGTTCTTTGAAGGAACTTGATCTAACAAAGGAAAATGGAGGCATTAGTTTCAAACCATCAGGCGCTATCTCAAGTACAATCGGTGACCCACGTTGGTTGAAATAATCAGTAACACTCTAAAACAAAAAGATTATTATGAAGAAAAATAAATTATTCTATATCTGTCTGGTGTTACTGATGTCTATCGTTTCACTGAATGCATCAGCACAGACTACAGTTAAAGGTACAGTTGTAGACGAGGCCGGTGAGCCTATCATCGGTGCTACCGTACAGGTAAAGGGTTCTACAACCGGTACAATTACCGACTTTGATGGTAACTATACGATCGCTGTTCCTGCAAAGGGCCAGTTGGTAGTTTCTTTCATCGGTTATATCTCTCAGACCATCACTGACATGAAGAATGCCACGAAAGTGGTATTGAAGGAAGATGCTCAGATGATTGAGGAAGTGGTTGTCGTAGGTTATGGTACACAGAAGAAGTCACACTTGACAGGATCTGTTGAGACTGTTCCTGTGGAGGAGATCACCGACCTGGCTACCAACGACCTTACCGGATCACTCCGTGGTTTGATCAATGGTGTGAGCATCAGCAGTGGTGGTAACCGTCCGGGTAGCACCTCTTCACTCACTATCCGTGGTGCCGGTGATCTGTCTGCTATCGGTGTGAATGCCCAGTCTCCTTTGTATGTAATCGACGGATTCATCCTCGACTCAGAGGCATTCAACAACTTGGATCCTAACTCTATTGAGAATATCTCTATCTTGAAGGATGCTGCCGCAGCTGTATATGGTGCACGTGCTGCTAACGGTGTTGTCCTCGTTACTACCAAGAAAGGTAAGGAAGGTGCTCCTCAGATCTCTTATAGCGGTAACTTCGGTTTCACCGACGCTGTGAGCACTCCGAAGATGTTGAGTACTTACAACTATGGTCGTCTGTGGAATGCCGTACGTATGGCTGATCCTACTGAGACCAATATCAACCAGCGTTATGATCTCTTCCAGGCTGATGAGCTTGAGGCTATGAAGAGTCTGAACTTCAACCTGCTTGATGACCACTGGAAGATGGCTGTTACCCAGCAGCACAGTGTGAACATCAGTGGTGCTACAGAAAAGGCTAACTACTATGCAAGCATTTCTTACTTCGATCAGGAAGGTAACCTCGGTAAGTTGGATTACGACCGTTGGAACTTCCGTGCCGGTGTTGATGCAAAGTTAGGTAAGTGGTTGAAGGCTTCTCTGCAGGTGTCTGGTGACTACGGCAAGCAGAATAAGCCGTTGATGAAGGTACAGAGTACTTCTTCTGATAAGGACTACAACATGTTGCTGTCTCACCCGGGTTATATCCCCGAGTACCTCAACGGTTATCCAATGGCAGCCTATGGTCTTACCAATGGTGAGATCGCTGCCAACCAGAACTACAACTATGAGTATCTGCAGAATTCAAGCGACTATATGCGCTCTATGAATTCTAACCTCTATATCAGTGGTGCTCTTGACTATGACTTTGGTTGGAGCAAGGTACTGAAAGGTTTGAAACTTCGTCTGAGTTATTCTAAGGCTATCAAAACTGATAAGGCAAATGAATTCGGTACAGCATTTGCTGTATATCGTCTGAACCAGCGTTCAGGTAGCGGTGAGCACCTCTATACCCTCGTACCGGGTCAGGAGGATTTCTATAATAACACCGTATTGGCTGACAATAACTTCTTGATGGGTCATAACAATGCGAAGATTTCGAATGGAGTTGACGGCGGTTATATCCAGCGTACCATGAGCCGTTCTGATAACTATCAGCTGAACTTCACCGTTTCTTATGCACGTGAGTTCGGTGATCACAGTGTAAACGGTTTGTTCTCTATCGAGAAGTCTGAGAGTGAGTACGAGGATTTGCTCGGTCAGGGTACCAAGCCTTATGAGTTCTCTACCGGTCAGTCAAACTCTCTGAATACCAGTGCCGGTGGTGATACTAGTTCTACATGGGGACGCAGCGAGTCAGGTACACTCTCTTATATCGGTCGTCTGAACTACAATTATGCTGACCGTTACCTCTTGGAGTTCCTGATCCGTTCAGATGCTTCTCAGAAGTTCCACCCGGATAACTATTGGGGCGTATTCCCATCACTCTCTGCTGGTTGGATCATGAGCGAGGAGAAATTCATGAAGGGCATCAAGTGGCTCGATTTCTTCAAGGTACGTGCTTCATTCGGTTTGACCGGTCGTGATAACATCTCTGCTTGGCAGTGGATGCAGACCTATAACGTTACTGCTGACAAGGGTGCTATCTTCGGTGAGAACGGTATTGCCGGTAGTCATATCACCGCTAACAACGGTGCTCGTATCAACAAGGACGTTCACTGGGATAAGTCATACAAGGGTAACATCGGTTTCGACTTCAGTGTGCTGAACAGTCGCTTAGGTTTCAATATCGATGCTTACTATGTATGGGATCGTGAGATGTTGCTTGGCTTCAGTGGTACTATTCCTACAACTGTTGGTGCCAGCGGTGCTCCACAGAACTACGGTAAGATGGACAGCTGGGGAACTGAGATCTCTATCACCTGGCGTGATAAGATCGGTAAGGACTTCAAGTATAAGATCCAGTTGAATACCGGTACTTCTGACAATAAGGTGCTCTTGATGGAGTGGCCTACCAGCAACTACTACAAGGCTATCCGTGAGGGTGAGCGTACAGACCGTGGTTCTTGGGGTATGCAGTGCATCGGTATGTTCCGCAGCTTCCAGGATATCGAGGAGTACTTCACACGTTATAACATCACCAGCTACTTAGGTATGACTAAGGATCAGGTTCGTCCGGGTATGTTGATTTATAAGGATATCCGTGGTTCTCTGATTGAGGGTACTCATGAATACAATGGTCCGGATGGTATCATCGACGGTCTTGATGAGGTACAGCTCTCTCATCGCAGCAATCCTTACCACTTCTCACTCAATCTGAGTGCCGACTATAAGAGTCTGTCAGTATCTGCACAGTTGGCAGCAAGCTGGGGTGGTTACAGTTCTATTCCTGGCAGTGCCCTGGCACCAAGCGATGGTGTGGCATCAAACAACAGTCTCGGTTATAAGATGCTCGAGTATGTCAACATGCCTTCTTTCTGGAATCCGGATGAGATGTTCGTATACAACGATATCTATGATGCTTCAGGTAACCTGCTGATGTCAGCCAACCGTGAGGCTTACTATCCCAACATGCGCTACTCAAGCGTGAACAACAAGGCATCTACCTTCTGGCGTGTCAGTGCCGCTCGCGTGAGCCTGAACCGTCTGACCGTAGCTTATAAGTTGCCGAAGAGTGTATGCAAACTGTTGTCTGCTCAGTCTATCCGTGTAAACGTGACTGGTCAGAACCTGTTGAGCTTCTACAACCCGTATCCAGACAACTTCATCGATCCGATGATGAGTTATGGTGTATATCCTGCTTTGCGTAAGTTTACCCTCGGTGTTAACGTAACCTTCTAATGATAACGACAATGAAAAGAATATTTAATATAGGTGCCATCTGCCTCTCAATGGCAGCAGCAACATTGATGACCAGCTGTAGTGATCAGTTCATCGAGGATAAGAAGAACTACAGTAATGTATCATCAGAGATTTACAATTACTACAGCGGTGCCAACGGTCGTTTGAACGAGTGCTACCGTATTACCCTGCCGAATATCCAGGCCGGTGGTGCCCAGATATGGCAGTATAACAGTTTAGGAATGGCTGACAACCATTCTCAGTCTACAGAGGAGTATCGCGGCTTCAGTAGCTTCGTGAATCCACAGGTAGAGATGAATACCGTTAACGGTACCTCTGGCGCTCCTGGCTACTTCGGTTCTTCATGGGCACGTATCCGTGAGATCAACGAGACCATCGCCGGTATAGAGGGTGGATCACTGTCTGATTCAGAGAAAGATGAACTGCTTGGTCAGGCTTTCTTCCTCCGTGCATGGTGTTACTATCTGTTGTTCCGTTACTATGGAGCAGTGCCTATCGTAACAGAGGTGCAGAATCCTGTTCCTGAATCATTCACTCCGTGGTCATCCGCTAAGGAGGTATATGAGTTTATCTGCTCTGAACTCGACAAGTCAGCTGAGATGCTTCGTAAGAAGACGGTGGAGAGCTCATGGTCAGCAAACGACTGGGGCCGTGTTACTACCGGTACCTGTCTGGCATTCAAGCATCGCGTGATGATCCTGTGGGCAAGTCCGTTGTTCAACCGTGACAATGACAAGTCTCGTTGGACCAATGCTTATGAAACTATTAAGAAAGAACTGCCTACCATCAATGCTTGTGGTTATGGTCTGGCTAATGAGAATGATCCGGGTAAGAACGGTTCCGGTTGGGCAAAGATGTTCTTGCAGATTGTAGGTAACCCAGAGGCAGTGTTCGTATCTTGCTACAATAAGAGAACTCCCGACCTTACTCCTGACTATCAGCGTAACAACCTGTGGGAACAGCAGATCCGTCCGGCTAATACCCTTGGTAACAATGGAAAGACTCCTACAGACATGATCGTTGACCTCTTCCCGATGAAGGATGGTAAGCGTCCGAGTACCTACGACTCTTATACCAAGTTAGAGGCTTCTTCTATTGCATACGATGCTGAGCATCCGTTCATGAACCGTGACCCGCGTTTCTATCGTACCTTCGCCTTCCCTGGTGAGTACTGGCGTTTCAAGGGTGATCCCAACACAAGTTCCAGCACCAACCCCTACACCGGTGATAAGTACATCCTTTGGAACTATGTATGGTATAACGATAAGGCAAATTACAATAATCCGATGAACAGTGATCATTTCGGAGCTGATAACCTCTTGACTTCTGTACATGGTATGTATATTCGTAAGTTCTCTGATGATCTGGACGTGAACGCTAATCCAAACTACAACTTCAATACTGGTGGTAAGAACGTTGGTTTCCGTGAGTGTATGACCTCTACTATGGAGATCCGTTATGCTGAGGTATTGCTGAACCTGGCAGAGGCTGCTTGCCAGACCGGTAACATGAGTGAGGCTGTGGATATTCTGAAGCGTATCCGTGCTCGTGTTGGCTACACCTCTGAGAATAACTATGGATTGCCTGCAAATCTTAATTCTGATGAGGCAGCTTGTATGGCAGCTATTCTCTATGAGCGTCAGATCGAGTTCGCATACGAGGGCAAGCGCTTCGAGGATATGCGTCGCTGGTTGCTCTTCGACGGTGGTAAGGACTTTGCTTCTGTTGGTTGCAAGGCACTGACCGGTTGGGGTGGTAATACCTGTACTTACTTAGGCTTTAAGCCATTTGTTGGACAGCGTCGTGATGAGTTCGTATTCCGTCTCCAAGATAAGTATAACTACACTGACGGTACCAGCGGACGAATATGGGCAATGCCAACTCCAGATCCCAAAGATCGTAGAGACTGGACGACTATAAAAGATGATACAAATCCAGATCCTATCATTTTCGATAAAGCGGATGATAATGGCAAGCATAAAAAAGGTTATATGACGCGTGCGCATCGTGATTCGTTTGCAATAGATTTGTCAGAATATGTAATATTTGAGGAACCATTAGAAACACAGTTGAATAGGTTAAAGACTTTCTACGATACTTACCTCGTTCGTAAAAAGATCAAGGGTGATCCATACGACTCTAACAATACTCCTTTGACTATGACATGGCACCCACGTTACTATATCTGGGGATTGTCACAGAATGAGCAGATCGCTAACCCTGACCTGCCACAGACAGTAGGATGGGAAGATTACTATCACAATGGTTCTAACGGAACATACGATCCATTAGCTGAATAAGTTTTCGTACTAAAAGGAGGTGCTTCGGCACCTCTTTTTAGTTTATAAAACTCGGGGACAAGCTCAGTAAGGTGCTTGTCCCCGTCTGTGACACGCCATAACCCGTCTCGGAATGAAAAGAAAAGCAAGCTTTCCTTTCGCATTTCACTCGACTTTGCGTAACTTTAAATAAGTTACAATGCACTCGGCATAAAAAATAAGTAACTTATTTTGTTCTGCTCTCGTTTTTGCGTAACTTTGCATCAAAATGAATAATATGTTTAAGTATCGGAAGATTATCTTACCTCTTATATTAATCACCATCATCCTAATGATGAACAGTTGTATCACCGCAACGGTAGGTGGCAGTTTCTATATGGTAAACTATGCCCTGAAGCCCACCAAGAACCGTGCGGATACTGCACTGAAATTCAAACAGGTATGTAGGCATTACCCCGAGGTGAAGTCCTGGATGGACAGTCTCAGGCAGCACCATGCCATCACCGACACCTTTTTATATATGTCAACCGGAGAACGGCATCATGCCTATGTAATACGTCATACTCCAAATAATACGCGGCGGGCTGTCCTCATTCATGGTTGGCGCGACCAGGGAATGGGTATGATGATGATTGCCCGTATTTATGAAAAAGAGTTAGGTTATGATGTGTTGGTGCCAGATTTGCATGCCCACGGACTGAGTGAGGGTAAACGCATCGGTATGGGATGGAAAGAGCGCAAGGATGTCTTGGAATGGATGGAGCATTTCAAAACCGATACGATGGTGGTGCATGGTATCTCCATGGGTGCCGCTACCACGATGAATGTGTCGGGAGAACCGATGCTCGTAGGTATCCGCTCGATCAAGTTTGTGGAGGACTGCGGATACACCAGTGTGTGGGATGAGTTCAAGCATGAGATGAAGTCACAGTTTAAGTTACCGCCTTTCCCTCTGTTATACGGAGCAAGTATCGTTTGTGGAATGAAAGATGGTTGGCGCTTCAAGAAAGCGTCCCCACTCAAGCAGGTGGCGAAATGTCCGTATCCCATGTTGTTCATCCATGGAGATAAAGACCGTTTTGTGCCCTTTGAGATGGTGCACCCTCTATATAATAATAAAAAAGGTGAGAAGGAGTTGTGGGTCACCAAGGGCACCGTCCATGCCTGGTCGTATCATGATTACCCGGAGGAGTATGTCGCGCGGCTGAGAGCGTTTCTTGGTAATTGATAATTGATAATGGAAAATGGAGAATGGAGAATGAATAATTGAAAATATTAATATTATTTGTTTATTTCCATATTTTCTTGTATTTTTGCCCTTGTTATTGATGTAAAATCGATTATGCATACAAAAGAAGAGAAATTAGCTGCTTTTGAGAAACTGTTGGATGTGCTTGATCAACTCAGGGAGAAATGCCCTTGGGATAAGAAGCAAACCAATGAGAGCCTGCGGCCGAATACGATAGAGGAGACATACGAGTTGTGTGATGCTCTGCTGAAAGATGATAAAAAAGAAATCTGCAAAGAACTGGGTGATGTGCTGATGCATGTACTGTTCTATTCGAAGATAGGTAGTGAGACCGATGATTTTGATATTGCTGATGTGTGTAACCAGCAGGCTGACAAACTGATATTCCGTCATCCGCATATCTATCATCCTTCACAGGTGGGGGCCAAACATCCCAAACCCTTACCTTATGGGGAAGAGACTGAGGGACGTGAGTTTGCTGATGCCAAGACTTCCGACCAGGTACTACAAAACTGGGAGCAGATCAAGTTGCGTGAGAAAGATGGTAACAAACGTGTGCTGTCTGGTGTTCCCAATGGTTTACCGGTGCTGATCAAGGCATTCCGTATTCAGGAGAAAGCCCGTAATGTGGGCTTTGATTGGGAAGACAAACAGGATGTATGGAAGAAGGTGCGTGAAGAACTGGATGAGTTGGAGACAGAGGTACGTAAAGAAGACAAAGAGCATTCCACCCGTGAGTTGGGTGATTTCCTCTTCTCTGTGATCAATGCCGCCCGTCTGTATAAGCTCAATCCCGACACTGCTCTGGAATACACGAACCAGAAGTTTATCCGCAGGTTTAATTATGTAGAGGATCACTCTATCAAGATGGGTAAGCCGCTGACGGAGATGTCACTCGAAGAGATGGATGCGCTCTGGAATGAGGCTAAGGAAAAAGAAAACCAAGAAACAGAATAATATGAAGAGAGGATTTGGTGTTTTGTGTTTTGCGATGCTCCTTTTGGGTATTACCAGTTGTAATGACAAGAAGTGTGCCCCGGTATCTGATATGCTGTCAAACGACACGATAGAGGTGGTTGACACCACATTGTACGGACGTTGTGGTGATGGCAGTGCCATGCATACCCTCGAGTTGATCACTGATGATAACGACACGCTGATCATCATGGTGAATACCGACTCGGTGATGTCTGTACGCGGTGGTATGGCAGTGGGCGATCGTATGGCAGCGATTGTAGAGACCGACGAGGATGGTGTGCTGCGCTCCAACATGGTGGTGAACCTCACGACCTTATTAGGCAAGTGGGTGGCACTCGACCGTAGTTTTGAGATTATGGAAGGTGGCATTGTCGAAGGGGATACCCACGAGCCGCATCCATACCGTGAGTGGAAAATCAACAATGGTCGACTGGTCCTCTCCAGCGATACCTTCAGCGTTTATGAGTTGGGTGTAGATAGTTTGATGCTGGAGAACGACCGTGGTATCTATAGTTATAAACGACTGAGGTAATCTTGATGAGCAGTACGTTTAAGGTTCATATCTTAGGTTGTGGCAGTGCTCTGCCGACACTTAAGCACAATGCCTCTTGTCAGATCGTAGAGATACGTGGTAAGTTTATGATGGTTGACTGTGCTGAAGGGGCACAGACGATGCTCCGTCATACACACGTGCATTTCTCCAAACTGCAGTCGGTATTCATCAGTCATCTGCATGGCGATCATTGTTTTGGTTTGATCGGCTTGATCAGTACGTTCGGTTTATTAGGGCGCACCAATCCCCTGCATGTCTATGCTCCCGTAGCCTTGGAAAAGATGCTCAATGAGCAGATCACCATGTTCTGTCCGCATCTCTCCTTTGAGGTGGAGTTCCATGCCGTAGACACTACGAAGAATGCTGTGATCTATGAGGATAAAAGTATGACCGTGACCTCGATACCCCTTGAGCACAGAATGCCTTGTTGCGGATTCCTCTTCCGGGAGAAACCGCTGTTGCCTCATATCCGCAGGGATATGATTGATGCTTTCAATATCCCCCTTAGTCAGATCAACAATATCAAGGCGGGTGGGGGATGGACCACAGAGGATGGCACGGTGTTGGAGCATGAACAGTTGGTGACACCTGCCGATCCCGTAAAAGCCTATGCCTATTGTTCTGACACAAGATATATCCCAGAGTTGTATCAACTGTTACAGGACGTGAATGTGCTTTATCATGAGAGTACCTATGCTAATGATCAGATCGAGAATGCCAAGAAATACTGTCATTCCACGGCAGAGCAAGCAGCGATGGTGGCGCGCGACGCCAAGGTGGAGCGACTCTATTTAGGGCATTACAGTTCGAGGTATGAGGATGAGAACATTCTCTTGAATGAAGCCAGGGCTGTTTTCCTGGAGAGTTTTCTCAGTAATGAGCGGATGGTGATTGAGCTTTAATGACCTTAAGGTCTTTAAAGTCCTTAAAGTCCTTAAGGTCATTAAGGTCCTTAAAGATTAAATATTTGCGCAAATATTTGCATTTTTCAAATAATCTTTGTATTTTTGCAGAAAATGTGTGCTTATGGTAAGAAATATACTCAAGATAATACTTCCTTTATTCCTCTTGCTGTGTATCCCTATTCATACACAGGCTGCTACGGCAGTAGAGATTATTGAGGCTGATTTTCAGGAGGTTACCGTTTCTTTTAAGGATAACGTATTACATGTTTCAGGTGCTACCGGAGAGATGCTTTATGTATATAATCTCACGGGTGTACGTGTCATGTCAGTAAGAGTAGAGGGTGCTGACCGACAGTATGAACTGAATCTGCCGAAAGGATGCTACATCGTAAAAGTAGGTAAGGTTGTTCGAAAGATATCTATTAATAAATAGTTCCTTATACCTTGTCAAGTAATAAAGGGCTCGTTTTCTTTTTATTCGCTGTCATTCTGTTAATGTCGTGTGAAGAGAAAACAGAGTATCCATATAGAAAGATCACATTGGAAGCGTTTTCATCACTGAAAACGCCTTCTTTTGTTATCACCCCCTCTGAAATCCGTCACCACCTGCATCATATCGTCAAGGCAGATACCAGTAAGATGATGTCTGACCGACAGGTACGTGCCTACTATGGAGATAAGAATCCGTTTCTGTGGATCAATCGTCATGGTATTGATGGCAGGGCCGACTCACTGTTGTCGTATCTCGAAAGAGTAGGAGAGACCGGTTTGAAAGAAGCGATGTTCAGGAAAAGACAACTGGCAGCTGATATAGAGAGAATACGGAATCTGGATACCAGTGAGCAGGATAATATCAATGCCCTGATGGCCCGACTGGAGTATAACCTCACGCGGGCTTTCCTGAAATATACCGCCGGACAGAGATATGGTTATATCAATCCGGATAAATTCTATAATAATCTGTGCGTGAAGGATTCCGACTCTCTGCATGTCACTTACTTCCATGTCTTTGACATTCCAGTGGAGCATGCCGGGGAACAGTTCTTCCAGCAGGCATACCGCAAGATTCGTAAGGACAGTGTGGCCTCATTCTTAAAAGAGGTACAACCCAAGAATAAACTGTATTATCAGTTGGTTGAGTATCTCAAGCAGACGGCACCAGGCAGCAAGGAAGAGATGCTGGCACAATGTAATATCGAGCGTTGCCGGTGGCAGTTGAAGGATTATCCGCAAGATCATAAGAAATATGTATTGGTGAATATTCCTGCTTTCCAGGCGATTGCCGTGGATGGAGACAGTGTGATGACCATGCGTATCGGTTGTGGATCGGTGAAGACCAAGACCCCTTTGTTGACGAGTAAGATCATGCGGATGGATGTGAATCCCAACTGGATATTGCCGAAGAGTATCGCTGAAGATGTGGTGTACAAAACGGGTTATCTGCGGCGTGAGAAGATGTACATCGTAGACAGGAAGAAAGGTAAGGTGGATCTCTCTGAGGCTTCCTATACGAAGATAAAGGAAGGACAGCAGTATATCGTTCAGCCAGGTGGACCGGGTAATTCTTTGGGTAGGATTATCTTCCGTTTCGACAATAACTTTGCGGTCTATCTGCACGACACCTCCTCGCCCTGGATCTTCAACAAACAGAACAGGGCCGTGAGTCATGGATGTATCCGACTTCAGCGCCCCTTTGATATGGCTGTCTTCCTGATGAATGACAAGGATGATGAGCTGATCGAAAAGATCAAATACTCCATGACCACCGATATCAGTGTGCTGTACGACAAAGAAAATAAAGAAGAGAAAAAGGATCAAGAAAAAATAGAGATCGATAAGGATAAGTTGATAAACAGGGTGGAGGTAGATCCCCAGGTACCTGTCTACATCACTTACTATACGCTCTATCCTGATAGTGAGGGCGCTTTGCATTCATACAATGATGTGTATGGCTATGACAAAGCCCTGTATAAAGAACTCAAACCGTTTATTAAATAACGTGATTGAATGAAAGAATATGATGAGAAACGGGTGACTGCCATGCTCTCTGACCCCAAGACGGTGCGTCAGGGATTCAGCATGATCGTCAATCAATACAGTGAGTCATTGTATTGGAAAATCCGTCATATAGTCTTGGATCATGATGATGCGAACGATATTCTGCAAAATACTTTCCTTAAAGCATGGAATAACCTCGGTGATTTCGAGAACAAGTCGAAGATATCCACCTGGTTGTACCGCATTGCCATTAATGAGAGTCTTGATTTTCTGCGACGACAGAAGAACACGGTGAGCACCGATGCTACGGCAGTATCTGTGAGCAACCATCTTCTTGCAGACGAATATTTTGATGGTGACTCCATTCAAGCCCTGTTGCAGGAGGCTGTAGCCCAGTTGCCAGAGGTACAGCGGATGGTCTTTACCATGAAATATTTTGATGAAATGAAGTATAGTGATATCAGCAAGATTCTCGGCACTTCAGAGGGTGCGCTCAAGGCATCTTACCATATAGCAGTGAAGAAAATCAGCGAATATGTGCATTCGAGGGAATAAAAAATGAATTTTCATTAAACCTTTTATAATAGATAACGTCCAAATAACAAAATATTTACACCATGAAGGAAGAAGACCTTATACGAAAACAGTTTGGTAACACTAATCCATTCCGTGTGCCGGAGGGGTATTTTGATAACCTCTCCCAGAAAATCATGGATAGTCTGCCCGCACAGGAAGTGGTGTTGCCAGTAAGGAAGACAACATTATGGTATCGTCTGCGCCCCTATTCCGTAGCCGCTGCCGTATGTGCTGTCGTATTTGGTGTAGGTGTCATCGGCTATCACAGTCTGCAAACATCTACTCCTTATGCTGAGGTGCAGTCTACCACTGAAGAGTATACCATCGATCAGGTGGCAGAGTACGCCATGGTCGATAATGTGTCTATGTACCGTTTTATTTCAGATGAATCTACAGACAATAACCACTAAAAGATGATCAAGAAAAGTATATTATTATTAACGGTCTTAATATTCTCCATCAGCATCAATATCAGTGCTCAAAATAAAGACAACAGACGGTTTAACCCTGAGCGCTATCAGGCTGATATGGAGCGATATATCATAAAGAAAGCAGACCTTTCCGCTAGTGAGTCAGCGGCTTTCCTGCCTGTTTATCGTGAGATGAAAAAGAAGCAGCGCGCTGTGTTTGAGAACAATAACAGGAAGTTTAACAGGAATTCTGATGCCGAGTGCAAGAAGTACATCCAGCAGCGTGATGCCAATGAGCTACAGATGAAGAAGTTGCAGCAGCAGTATCACAATAAATTCCTGAAGATACTGCCCGCCTCAAAGGTGTATCAGTTGTTGCGGGAGGAAGAGAATTTCCACAGACACGCCTTCAACAAAGCACTGGAGAATAGGAATAAAAGAAACGATCAGCGTAAGAGAAACGAAAATAAAAACCGCAATTAGGAGAGAGGCTTAGGCCTCTCTTTTTTGATTTAATGGCCTTAATCCTTAAGGTCTTTAAAGTCCTTAAGGTCCTTAGGATCATTGGGGTCCTTAAGGTCGTTCTCCCTGGAAGATGTGATGCTCTGCCAGATACTTATTCAGGCGATCGGTAAACTCATGGTTCTTTAATCCCCACTGCGGGGCGATGAGCAACGCTTTCGGACTCTGAGAGACAAACCGCTCCAGAATCAGATCTTTTCGCAGATAGGGTAGGTAGTCACCGATCAACCGGATGTACTCATCGACATCATATAACTGACAGATCGTAGGATCAGAGAGATACTGCTGAGCTAAGGGTGTATCCCTGATGATCTGCATCTGGTGTATCTTCAGGATATTCAGGGGTAATGAGGAGATGACAGGTGCTTGTCGAATAATATCCTCTCGTTTCTCACCCGGCAGTCCCATAATGATATGTCCACCACAAAGGATATTTCTTTCGGCTGTCTTCTCAACGATTCTTTTCGTGCAGGCAAAGTCATGTCCCCTGTTGATTCTACGTAGCGTCGCGTCATTGGTAGACTCAATACCATATTCCACCAACACAAACATATGCCGGTTTAATACCTCCAAGTAATCCAACAGTCCGTCCGACATACAGTCAGGACGGGTACCGATAACCAAACCGACAATATCCTCCACTGACAGTGCCTCCTCGTACTTCTCTTTCAGTTTGTCTAATGAGTCATACGTGTTGGTAAATGCCTGGAAATAGGCCAGGTATTTCATTGTGGGATATTTGCGAGCGAAGAATGCCTTGCCCTCTGTGAGTTGTGCTGTAATCGACTTGCTGCGATCACAGTAGGAGGGGTTGAAGGTCTTGTTATTACAATATACACATCCCCCTGTAGATATCCTTCCGTCACGGTTCGGACAACTGAATCCTGCGTCTACAGAGAGTTTCTGTACACGATAAGGGAACTGTTGTCGGATCCAATGACCGAAATCGTTATAATGCATTTCCATGATTATTGCAAAAATACATATTTTTTTAGGAAGACAGGCTCATGTTCCGAAATAATTATGTATTTTTGCAAGTAAATGGATAAATGCTAAAATAACGATGAATAAAAGATCAATTTTGTCTGCTGTCTTCATGACAGTAGCACTCACACTTATGGCTGCCGGTGAATTGACTATCAAGGATGTCACTGGTGGAAAGTATTATGCCAAAACTCTAAGTGCCGTAACCCCGTTGCCTGACGGTGACAGTTATGCACAGATCAGTTTGAATGGCAAGCAGATAGTGAAATATTCTTTCAAGACTGGAGAGCAAACGGGCGTACTCTTTGATGTTGACAATACGTTGACGGAGAAGGTTGACCGTTTCGATGGCTATATCCTCAGTCCGGATGGCACGAAGATGCTGATTCAGACCAATACCCAACGGATCTACCGTCGTTCAGCTACTGCTGTTTATTATATCTACAATATTGCTACGCGCAGGATGGAGAAACTCTCTGAGTATGGTCCTCAACAGTCTCCGATATGGAGTCCCGATGGTACTCAGGTGGCTTTCGTTCGTGACAATAATATCTATCTGGTGAAGTTATTGTATGGCAATGCAGAAAGTCAGGTGACCAAGGATGGAAAGCGTAATGAGATCATCAACGGAATACCCGATTGGGTATATGAGGAAGAGTTTGGTTTCAATACCGCTATGACCTTCAATGCTGATGGTTCGATGATCTGCTGGATTCGTTTTGATGAGTCAAAGGTGCCCGAATATCAGTTGCAGATGTTTAAGGGACAGTATCCCGCCTATAATCAGTATGCTACCTATCCCGGCGTCTATTCCTACAAATACCCGAAGGCCGGAGAGCAGAACAGCACGGTGACGGTGCATAGCTTTGATATCCAGAGTCGTCAGACCCGACAGATCCAGGTGCCACTGGATAAAGACGGATATATTCCACGTATCAAAACTACCGAGGATCCTGAGAAGATTATCGTCTATACGATGAACCGCCATCAGGATGAACTGAATATCTACGGTGCAAATCCCCGTAGTACGATCGCACAACTGCTTGTCAAAGAGAAGGCAGACAAGTATATCTCTGAGGATGCCGTGGCTGGTGTAGCCTTCACCTCACAGCATATCATTGTGCCCAGTGATCGTGACGGACATATGCAGTTGTACCTCTATTCGCTTACCGGAACCCTCCAGAAGAAACTTACGAATATTCCCGGTGAGGTAACGGCTCTCTATGGTTATGATGAGTCAAACGGCAATGTGTATTATCAGGCAGCCGGTAAGACTCCGCTCGAGAGAGAGGTATATGTCACTTCCAAGAATGGTAAGACTCAGCAGTTGACGAGTCGCACAGGATGGAATGACGCCATCTTCAGCAAGAATTACAAATTCTTTATCAATACCTGGAGCAACTGCGATACCCCTTACCGGGTATCTCTCTGCAACCATCAGGGAAAAGAGGTGAAGGCTTTGCTTGATAATGCTGGTTTACGGGCAAATCTGTCAAATCTCAGTCTCCCTAAGAAAGAGATGTTCCAGTTTACCACTTCTGAGGGTGTGGTGCTGAATGGTGTGATGCTAAAGCCTGTCAACTTCAATCCTTCAAAGAAATACCCGGTGGTGATGTGGCAATACGGTGGTCCGGGCAGTCAACAGGTGAAGAATGCTTGGAGCATGGGTAGTATGGGTGCCGGTTGTCTGTATGATGCTTATCTGTGTCAGGATGGATTCATCGTTGTCTGTGTCGACGGTCGTGGCACAGGTGCCCGTGGTGCCGACTTTGAGAAGTGTATCTATAAACGACTGGGAGAGCTCGAGGCCCGTGATCAGGTAGAGACAGCGATCTATCTGGGTTCTCTGCCTTATGTAGACAAGAACAATATCGGTATCTGGGGATGGAGCTTCGGCGGTTTCAACACCCTGATGAGTATGAGTGAGGGTCGTCCGGTCTTCAAGGCTGGTGTTGCTGTAGCACCTCCCACCGACTGGCGTTTCTATGACACGATCTATACCGAGCGCTTCATGCGTACACCTCAGGAGAACCCATCGGGTTATGATACCAATCCAACGATCCGTGTTGCTAAGATGCATGGTGCCCTATTGCTGTGTCATGGACTGGCTGATGATAATGTTCATCCGCAGAACACTTTCGAGTATACGGAGGCACTGGTACAGGCTGATAAGGATTTCCGTATGAATGTGTATACGAACAGGAATCATAGTATCTACGGTAATAATACCCGTAATCACCTGCTCCGTCAGATTGCCAATCATTTCATTGAGAATCTGAAATAGTTTAGAGTTTAGGGTTTAAAGTTTAGGGTTTAGAGTTTAGGGTTTAAAGTTTAAGGTTTAGAGTTTAGAGTTAATAATTAAGATATGAGAATTAGTAAGTTTTTTGTGGCACTGACATGGAGTGCACTATGTTTCTCACAGCAAGTATCTGCCAAGGATGTGGTGGTGACTGTGACGAATGATGAACGTGTACAGCGACAGGAAGTTGTCGAGGTAGATGTCAATAAGGTATATGCGAAACTGGGTATTAAGTCAAGTGAGCAGTTTATTGTCAAGAACGCATTGAATCAGGAGGTGGGTTATCAGATTACCCATGATGGAAAGTTACTGTTGGACGCAGCCGTACGTCCTTGTGGCAGTGCTACGTTTACCATTACAAAGGGTACACCGCGTGAAAGCAAGGTGTTTGTGACTGGTCGTCAGTATCCCGAGCGTGTGGATGATATCGCCTGGGAGAACGATCGTACGGCGTATCGTATCTACGGTCCGGCTCTTCAGCGTAGTGGTGAGCGTGCCTTCGGTACAGATGTGTGGGTAAAGAATACCCCTGATCTGGAGGTTGAGAAGCGTTATGATGTAGAGTTGTCTAACCATGGCAGAATCCAAGAGTTGAAGAAAGCCGGTAAGACTGAAGAGGCTCATGCCGTGGAAGAGGCTACCACTTACCATTATGATCATGGCTATGGTCTTGACTGCTATAAGGTAGGTCCTACATTGGGTTGTGGTGCTCCTGCGCTGATGAATGGTAATGAGTTGATTCTTCCTTATTGCTATAAGGAGTATCAGATCTTAGACAATGGTCCTCTGCGCTTCACGGTTCATGTGACTTATAATCCCGCTACGATCAACGGACAGGAGGGTGTTGTAGAGCACAGGATCATCAGTCTTGACAAAGGCTCTAACTATAACAAGTGTACCGTATGGTATGAGGGTCTGAAGAAAGCCACGAATCTGGCCATGGGTCTTGTTGTGCATCAGGAAGATACAGAGAGCATGATCTGTGATAAGGATATGGTGCTCTATGCTGATCCGACAGATAATCCTAATGCACAGAACTTCCAGATTTATGTAGGTGTGGTATTTCCCAATGGTGTTGACAGTACCAAGCCGCTGTTACTCAAGGAAGCTGCAAACGGTATTGCCGGTCACGCTGTAGGTATCGTCAGTTACCAACCGGGCACTAAGTATACCTATTACTTCGGTTCTGCCTGGAGTAAGAATGATGTGCGAACAATGAATGAGTGGAAACTACGTTCATCAGAGTATCTGGATGCACTCCATACTCCGATGAAGGTAGCCATCAAGTAGAAATAGTGACAGTCGTATTAATCAGTTACGATGTCGGCCTCTTTCCATTGCCCTGCGAGATATGCTGAGTCTTGCAGGGCAATGTCGTGAGATACCTCATACTCTTTCATCAGCAACTGAGCCATATCCTCAGTTGTGAATGACGGCATCTCCTGTAATGCCTTCCAGAGGTAAGCGGCCGGCTCATTCAACTGGATGATATTACTGAAATCGATATTCTCAATACCTTCTGCCACGATAGCCTCCTGGCCGCAGATGGTACGTAGGTTGAATCCTTTCTTTATCTTCATTGCTTAAATATTTTTATCCATATCCGACGGTAGAAGGCCAAGAGATAGCGACGTATAGGAAAGAGTCGCATCCACAACCATGAGTAGGTCTTCCATTTCCATCCGTCTGTCTTGTCTAATTGCTTTCTTCCTTTCCGGTAAAAGCCTGTGGCTATACCTTTCACATCCTGCCTGCGGCAAGTCTCCGTTGTGAGATTACCATCACCTCTTAATATCACCTGTTCATCATGAATGGCAATGATACGGTGTAGCACATAAACTCCCTGACTGATCTCTGCCAAGACTGGGTCACCCACGTGTATCTCATCAACGGCCTTCAGGAGTGCTTTGTCACGCTCATTCTCCAAGAACGGACGCATACTGAAACCTTTCAGTCGCAGTGTCACGGTATGTCCTTCATCCAACAGTTTGACAACCTCAGGCAACAAGATGGCGTTAGCAAACTGTACTTCTTTTATCTCGAGATTTCTTTGTGGCATATCTCTGCTGCTTCTTGGTCGGGAAGACAATGGAGGGTATAACAGTTGGTCAACTCGATTACCCTTGTTACAGTGTTGCAGATACCATGGAAGATATCCTTATCCCATTTCATGTTGGAGCACGAGGGTAGGAGAGAAGCGAATGCTTCGATGGGAGATAACTTCTCTATGCTGTTCTTGGGAGCCCTGTCAATACGGGTGATGGCTCCTAATGGAGCCTTTATCTGTCGGTAGCAGGGGGTCTTGCCACTCCACGGACTACCATAGATAAATGCCTGATCGCCAATGACGCGAACGATAGGATTATCATCGTTCATCAACTCAGAACCAGGGATGTGCTTGATCCATAATTGGGTGTGCGTGCTCTTGCCGGTTCCGCTCTTTGCGATAAAGGCATAACCGTAGCCATTGTTGAGAATGGTAGAAGCGTGGATAAGGAGTGTCTGCTGGAAACTGCCCGCAAAAGCATAGACAATCATCAGTGCGTTGGTGATACCAAAACTGCGCATGTCTTCATTGCCATTGAGTGCACAACGGCAGTCGGAAAACTCTTTGTTGGTCTGTAACAGACAGCACTCACGGTCGTAGATATCCTTGATGATATACTGATAGCCACCATCCTCCAATCGGTCAACGACGGTCATACCGTTACCAGAATCAAAACGTCCCACACGTTCACGATGATCCTTACCGATAACAGGAATCTCATCATCAACGGTTAACTGAAACAATAAAGAATCCGTTGGTACTTCCTCCTCTACAAACGGTTGCATGGAGGAAAGAAGATGCATGCCGTTATGCTTGGATTCCTTAAAGAGAACCCTTACATGAAAATCGGCAATACAGAAATGATAACAGTTGGATGTCATTGTGTGGCTTACGATCTTTTCTTCTTGTCTTTCTTCTTTTTCTTATCTTTCTTTGTAGGAACAGCTTCCTCCTCAATTATCTCGTTTGGTTCTACTGCATGGAAGACGAAATCAGTCTTAGAAAGATATCGTATATCGAAATTACCCTCCTTGATGTATTTCTTTTTCATCTTCAGGTATTTCTTCTCTATATCTTTCTTTTCCAAAGCGAAGATAATCATGCATGTGCGGTTCTTGTCACCCTGTTGTGCAAAATATTCCTTCAACTGATAAGAGTAACTGTCTCTGTTCTCCAGGAATTTTGTCTTTGTTTCTATCCATGCACTGTCAATCTCCTGAATCTCTGTAAAATAGGCTACAGAGTCGGTGAATGAAGCTGAGAAACCATATGCGTAGATCTTCTGCATGGTTGATTTCTGTGCGGAGATATGGAGTGAAAGAACGATCGTTAATAAGAGGAGGATGATTCTTCTTTTATTCATCACTAAAAAAATACTATATAATTAAAGTCCTAAATATGATTTAAGCATTTTGCTTTTTGTATTCTGACGCAGTTTGCGGATGGCTTTCTCTTTGATCTGTCGTACACGCTCACGTGTCAACCCAAACTTCTCACCGATTTCTTCGAGGGTCATCTCCGTTGTCTGATTGATACCGAAGAAAGCCTCGATGATATTTCGTTCACGTTCGTTGAGAGAGGTCAGCGCACGGTTGATCTCCTCGCGCAATGATTCGATAACTAACATCCTGTCAGCCATCGGTGCATCGTCGTTCACCAGCACATCCAGCAGACTGTTGTCCTCACCATCTACAAATGGGGCGTCTACTGATACATGACGGTTGTTGACGCTGATGGCATCTTCGATCTTCTCGAAGGGGATGTCTGTCTTTTCTGCTATTTCATCCACACTGGGGCGACGCTCGTTCTCTTGCTCGAACTTGTTCATCACCCGATTGATCTTATTCACACTGCCCACTTGGTTGAGTGGAACACGGACAATACGACTCTGCTCTGCGATAGCCTGGAGGATACTCTGACGGATCCACCACACAGCATACGAGATAAACTTAAATCCTCGTGTCTCGTCAAACTTCTCTGCGGCTTTGATCAGTCCTAAGTTACCTTCATTGATAAGGTCGGGCAGACTGAGTCCTTGATTCTGATACTGCTTAGCAACAGATACGACAAAACGGAGATTAGCCTTGGTAAGTTTTTCCAAAGCTTCTCTGTCACCCTTGCGTATACGCTGTGCCAGTTCTACTTCCTCGTCAACAGTAAGCAGGTCTTCATGCCCTATCTCTTGAAGATATTTATCGAGAGAAGCACTTTCACGATTAGTTATAGATCTGGTAATTTTCAGCTGTCTCATGTGTGTAATCAATTTATGCAGATGCAAAAATACGACTTTTCATTTATATGAACAAATATTTTATAGACAAATATATTTCAATTCAATGAAAAATTCTTACTTATTTGTGGTCTATAAAGTGTTGTTTGTTCAAAAAGTCATCATTTTTAATATAAAAGGCCGGAGACACCATAGAATGCCTCCGGCCCACATATAATCATTGAAATTAGTCTTGCAGCATTACTACGTAGTAGGTACGCTTGCCAGTTGGGAACATTGCCTTGATGTAGATAACAGGATCTTTGCTGGTAGATGCTACCTTAACTGCCTCCTGCAGATCGTCGATGGTCTTCAATGGCTTATCATTGGCTGTCAACAGAATGACACCGTCTGGAACATTTGATTTCTTGAAGGCACCACTGTTCACCTTCATCACCTTCAGACCATAGTTGATCTCGAGCTGCTTCTTCTCACTGTCGTTAACAGGACGGAAGGTTGCACCTAATACATCGAGGTCTGCACTCTTCACTACACTGGTATTACCTTGTGTGTTCTTCAGGGTTACGGTAGCAGACTTCTTCTGCTTGTTACGCAGATAAGTGATGGTTACCTTGTCACCCGGGCGCTTGCTGCTGAAGAGATACTCCTGCAACTCAGCCATCTTGCTGACCTTCTTGTTGTCGATCTGTGTGATCACATCACCTTCCTTCAGTCCGGCTGCTGCGGCAGCACCATCCTCATTAACCTTAGCTACGTAGATACCCTCGAGCGTACCCAGGTCAGGAGCATCCTTACCATTAGCCTTCTCACGGTCGATATAGTTGTTAACATCCGTACCCTCGATATTCAGGATAGCACGCTGTACAGTGCCATATTTCTTCAGGTCGTCAACCACGCGGTTCATGATGGTGGTAGGAATGGCAAAACCATAACCGCTGTAAGAACCAGTCTCAGAGTACAACATCGCGTTGATACCTACCAACTCACCATTGGTGTTTACTAATGCACCACCAGAGTTACCACGGTTGATGGCGGCATCGGTCTGGATGAAGCTCTCTACGCTGTTCATTCCCATACCACGAGCCTTGGCACTGATGATACCGGCAGTAACCGTTGTTCCCAGTGAGAAGGGGTTACCGATAGCGAGTACCCACTCACCGATACGCAGTTTCTCACTATCGCTGATGGTGATGGCTGGTAAGTCATTACTGTTCACCTTGATGAGGGCCAGGTCAGATGAAGGATCTGTTCCGATAACCTTGGCAGAGAACTCACGGTTGTCTGTCAATACGACGGTGATTTCATCAACATCAGCTACCACGTGGTTGTTGGTTACGATATATCCGTCTTTAGAGATGATCACACCTGAGCCACTACCTTGGCGCTTCGGGGTCTGTACCTGACGTTTCTGTTTATTGTTTTGACCCGGGTTGCCAAACCATCCGAATGGATCACTGAAGAAATCTCCGAACGGATCCTCTACCTCGACAGTCTGTGTTTTACTATTCTGCACCACTCTGATCGTTACGACAGAGGGTACTGCTTTTTCAGCAGCGAAGGTCAGGTCAACAGGTTGTCCTGGAGCCGCTGATGATGATGTTACTGATGTGAGCGGTGTCTTGTTGGCATACACCTTTACGAAAGAACTTGCAGAAAATACAATGGCGAGAATGCTCATTGCATAAACCAAATAGTCTGATACTTTTTTCATATTCATTGTTTTATTGTTTTACTGTTTTTTACTCGTTTATTAATGACATTGTCATGATTCCCAAAGGACAATGCAAAAATAGGAGCAAAAAATGTAAATCTGTCAATTTGTCTGTTTGTTTTGTTCTCTTTTAACACTATTGTAAGAGGTATTAAAAGTTATTTGCGTGCAAAACTGTTTTTTTTACATTCATTGAACTATTATTAATTTGACTACTTTTAGTTAATTTTTTTATTTCTACGACAGTTTGGCACACTGTCGCTGTCTGACAGCCTCGAACAACAGGATGGCAGTGCTTACTGACACATTCAATGAATCGATCTGTCCTAACATCGGAATACGGATATGCGCATCGGCAGCCAACCGCCACTGTTGTGTCAGTCCGGTGGATTCCGTTCCCATGATAATCGCCGTCGCTCTCTTCATGTCGATATCATAATAGAGGTGAGAGTCTTGCAACTGGGCGGTCAGTATCTGGATGTCATGCTTTTTCAAATAAGAGATACATTCTTCTGAGGAACAGGCCACGCAGGGCACGGTAAAGACTGCTCCCACCGAACTGCGAATGATATTCGGGTTATAGATATCTGTCAGTGGGTCACAAACGATCACAGCATCGGCATGGGCGGCGTCGGCACTGCGAAGGATAGCGCCGAGATTACCGGGCTTCTCCACCTTCTCCAAAACGATGATCAATGGCGATTCCGATAGTTTTAGGTCATGCAGGGATAAGGTCTTCGTCTCTACGATAGCCATCAGTCCTTCTGTACTTCCTCTGTAAGCCATCTTCTCATACACCTTCTCGGCTACCTCTATACATTGTGGTGCTTGAGAGAGCAGGGCAGAATAGTCTTGATCCCACAAAGAACGACAGTAATATAAGGTAATGATGGGCAGATGGTTGTTGATGCAGTGGGTAATCTCCTGACAACCCTCCACGATGAAGACCCCCTCTTTCTTACGTTCTGCCGATTTCTGTTGCAGTAACATCAGGTGTTTTACCTTTGGATTCTGTGTGCTTGTGATTATTTCGTTCATCATTGAGAAAGTATCTTTTTATTTATAAAACTGCCGTTCATGCACTTTTCTTGTACTCACAGAGAAATATTTTTTTGTTTTTCAATTATTTCCTTCTTAATTAGCCAAAAAAATTGTATCTTTGCATCCCGGTTTGTAATCTTTTGTTTTTCATTCGTGAAAGGAATAGATTATTCATTCCACCTTATTTTAATAATTTATTCAGTCACTCAAAAGAAATCAGTATGCAAATAGGTTTTGACAATGACAAGTATCTGAGAATACAGTCGGAGCATATCAAAGAGAGGATCGCTCAGTTTGGTGATAAACTCTACATGGAGTTTGGTGGAAAACTGTATGATGACTATCATGCCAGCAGGGTATTACCCGGTTTCCATCCCGACAGTAAGCTGCGCATGCTCATGCAGTTGCGTGATGATGCCGAGATTATCATTGTCATCAGTGCGGAGGATATCGAGCGTAATAAGGTGCGTGGCGACCTTGGCATTACCTATGATAAGGACGTGCTGCGCCTGCGTGATGTGTTCACGCAGAGAGGACTGTACGTGAGCAGTGTGGTGATTACCCATTTCAACGGTCAGCACAGTGCGGTGGCTTTCCGTGAGCGACTGGAGCGTCTCGGTAAGGTGAAGGTGTATTACCATTATCTTATCGAGGGTTATCCCACGAATGTAGAACTGATAGATTCTGATGAGGGCTTCGGCAAGAATGACTATGTGGAGACCACTCGTCCGTTGGTGGTCGTTACAGCTCCAGGTCCTGGCAGTGGTAAGATGGCTGTCTGTCTGAGTCAGTTGTATAACGAGAATCGCCGGGGCGTGAAAGCCGGTTATGCGAAGTTTGAGACGTTCCCCATCTGGAACATCCCTCTGAAACATCCCATCAATGTGGCATACGAGGCCGCCACGGCTGATTTGAATGACGTGAATATGATCGACCACTTCCACCTTGAGGCTTATGGTAAGACAACCGTCAACTACAACCGTGACATAGAGATCTTCCCCGTGTTGAATGCCATCTTTGAGGGTATCTACGGAGAGAGTCCTTACAAGTCACCCACAGACATGGGTGTCAACATGGTGGGCTTCTGTATCTGTGATGACGAGGTATGTTGCGAGGCGTCCCGTCAGGAGATTATCCGCCGTTATTATACAGCCCTTTGTAATCTGGCAGACGGACATGATAATGATCAGGAGGTGAATAAGTTGGCCCTTCTGATGAAACAAATGAAACTGAGCACGGCCGATCGCCGTTGTACGGTTGCCGCGTATGAGCGCAAACTGCGTTCAGGTACTCCTTGCTCGGCTATCGAACTGGCTGACGGCACGTTGATTACTGCCGAGACATCTGATCTGTTAGGTCCGAGTGCAGCCCTCATCCTCAATGCCATTAAATACTTGGCTGGTATTGAGCATAGCTTGAAGTTGATCCCTCAGGAGATGATCGAGCCTATCCAGCGGATGAAGACCTCGATGTTGCATGGTAACAATCCTCGTCTGCATACGGATGAGGTGCTTATTGCTCTGGCTGTTCTCAGTCAGACGGATGAGAACTGTCGTAAGGCGCTTGAGTGCCTACCATTGCTCGATGGTTGTCAGGTGCATGCCACCGTGATGCTCAGTGAGGTTGATCGTAAGATCTTCAAGAAGCTCGGTTGTGGACTGACGACCGATCCTGTGAGAAAATAGTTTTATCTCCAAAGCAAACGGAGCTTGCAAAACTTGAATTTTAATAATTGTCCATCTCCTGATAATTTGCTTAAAATTGAGTTTGCCTTCATAATTTGCATAAAGTATTAATAACCAATAGCTTGTACGTATGAAGGCAAATTTTTTGCCTTCATATGCCTTCATAAGACCAAAACAAGTTGTTTTGGTTTAGAAGAAGTGACTTTTCCCATGGGATTATATCCCCTTTTCCAGACCAAAACAACTTGTTTTGGTAACAAGATAGTGATAACCTCATGTCATAATGATTACTACTTCATGTGGAAATGATGATTATCTCCTTCTATCTCCCTTTATCTACAAGGCAAGCGAACTTGCAAAAGTTAAATACCAAATTTCTACATTCTGCAGCGAAAATCCCGGAAAAACCTTGAAATTATGAAGGCAAAAATTTTGCCTTCATAAGTCTAACGCATTGACCGATAGATTATTACGCCAATTATGAAGGCAAATTTGTTTTTTGATAAAAAGACAGGAGCGCATCATCAGAATGTCGAGAATCAAACTCAGCGTGGATAAGGTGTTAGAGATTGCAAAGACATGCTCGACAATTAGGATGACGCATTGACGAAGTCAGGAAATAATGGTATAGTTGCAAATCTCCACCTAATCCTCTATTATTTTTTAATGAAGACCAAAGTAGAGATCAGGTGGGGTTCAGTTGTGGATTTGTATCATTTCAGCCCTGTCTAGCTTTGATCCCTTATTCTTTTATGGCGACCTTCAAGGGTAGGGTGCCGCTGACAACTCTTCCACGACTGGTAACACCCTCCACACGTACAGTGTATGTGGTGGGGATGTCTGCGCTGTAGAAATCAAGGTGCATAGGGGTGTCTTTCACCATACGCAGATAGGGATTCCAGTAGATGGTGCGTCGTACATCGGGTAACATATCTGAGGGCTTGGAACCTTTCGGATACCTCGGGAAGTAATACTCTGCCGGGGCCTGATAACCCTCCAGACGGACAACCTTATTATTGAAGACATTACTGGTTGGGCGATGGACACCTCCTCGCATGGTAATATCTACTACACCGCCTTCTGTCACACCGAAGATCCAGGCACGGTTTCCTAAATAGAGATCCACACGGTCGACATCAGCCAATTCTATATCCTCGAATGTGGCGTTGGGCACTTCTGATCCATTGACATACAGTTTGATGGTAGGCCAGTTTTCTGTCGGACTGACGCTGTCTGCCGCCGCGTTACCCACTAGGTTGAGTTTCTCTATGCTCGTGGCATAGGCAGGGTCCAACTTGATGACCTCATTCTCATAGTCCATGTATAGGAAGTTGGTGGAGAGCAGCAACAGGGCAAGACTGCCGTATTTATCCTCTTTGATCACATCACGGTCGAACGACACGTTAGGCTGGTCAACGATATAGGTGGGGGCATCACCTTTGATGACCACCTCATCCAACAGTTGACCATCTCGGGCATACGACTCTAAAAGATCCTTATCCACATCCTTCCATGGAATCCACTTGGCTGCCTGTCTGATCAGCCACAATGCCGGGGGAGGAACGACGGATGACTTATCCAACTCGATCAGGCACCGACGGTTATTCTTCCGCATGGCGTAGACAAAGGCATTGGCATTGTCAGTGAAGTTCAGATCCTTGAACTCAAAACGTCCCAAAGAGTCGGTGGTCGTCTGGTCAACAAACTTCTGTTTCATGACTGCCAACGTCACCGGCACATCGTTAACCGGCTGGTTCTTGAATACAGCCCGCACTCTTCCTTTCACACTCTGTGAATACTCATGTTCCACCGTGGGATGTGTATAACTGCCTTGTAATACGGACGGCATGTCATAGCGCCGCCAGCCATTGACCATCATCAGCAGATCGAGTCTATCCGTCTGCCACACAGGCGTAAAGTAGTTGTCTGGATGGGCGATATTACCTTGTATATCAGAGGATAACAGGAGTTGGCTCCACAAAGACTCACTATGACTGCCACGGGTAATGCCGTCATCGGTAACACTCAGTGAGAGGAAGGCGAACTCTTCGTTCTTCAATCCCTCGAGAGACAACTGCAGGGGTATGCTGTCACGAATGCTATATTCCTGTTTATTACTCTTGATGGTGAGGGGCATACGACTGTCGGTGTTGGCAGAGAATACCAGTCGTTCACTGAGTACATGGGCCTCATCGTCGATCAGCAGGATACTGTTGACACCCGCGGGCAATGAGGTGGGGGAGAGATGATAGACAGATCCCGGACGGATATCCTGAAAGCTGACGATCTGTCCACGGCAATGCACCAGGAGATGTAATGACTTGGAGGTAAACGACCTTCCGCTGTTCACCATCACCTGTATGTCGTTGGTGCGCTGACGACATTGCAGACAGGCCACGTCATTACGACTCTGTGGAAGAGGGAAAGAGAAGGTATGTCCGTTGGCATTCCTGCAGACAGCCGTGTATCGCTCGCCCGCCTCTACCGACAGGGGGAATCTCCCCAATCCATCATGAGAGGTAGAGAAATGACTCACCACCTGTCCCCCTTTGTTCACCACCTCACCGGAGATACTCAGACTGTCGCCGTCTTTTGTGGATGCCTCAAAGCCCACCATACACACGGCTCCCTCTACCAGATAACCCCCTTCGGGGAAAAAGCGCAACTGAGGGATGATCGTCTTATTGACACCTTTCTTATCGTCTTCTGGCTTCTCGGTACCTATCTGGATGGGCACCATACAGTCGTAGTTCTTCAACTGGGCGGAATAGAGGGTATATGCCCAGAGATAATAGATGCCCGGCTGTTGGTCGTGGGGCAGATTGATATGTCCGGTATAGAGGTTGTTGGATGCGATCAAGCGTTTACGTTGCACTGACTGTTGTTTGCTGTCGAGGAGTTCTACATATACAAACTGACTTTTCAAGACGGGCACGAGGGTGGCCGCATCGGTGACATACACCTTCATGCAGACACTGTCACCCGGCAGGAATACCGTGCGATCCACATGCATGCTGACTTTCTCTTGCGGAAACACCGTCAACTGTCTTTGCATGCGTGATACCACAGAGTCGGCCAACTCTTGTGAGCAAAGGGTCAATCCCCCGTATATCGTGAGTAGGAAACACGTCAGTAGTCTCTTCATAAAAGCATCACCTTATTATATATTACACATCGTTGCAAAATTAACTATTTTATCCGAATAGAGAAATATTTATTACAATTTTTAATGATGAGCCTGCTGATATCGAATAATTATCACTATCTTTGGATTTATCGATAATAATTATTATTTTTGCAAAAACAAAATACATTACATTATGGATATCAAGAAGAAAAGAAATCTTTTGTTAGGACATAAGATTATAGAGAATCTGAGAAAGCGCCATTTCGAGGCCTATTATTGTGAGGATGCTCAGGAGGCCATCAATATGGTGTTGACGCTGATGCCCCAGGGCAGTAGTGTGACATGGGGTGGCTCGGATTCCATCCGGAAGATGGGACTTACGGATGCCCTCCATGCTTCAGACTATCAGGTGTTTGACCGTGACCTCGTGCAGACGGCAGAAGAGAAGCAGGCCATCTATGAGCGTGCCTTCACTTGTGACTATTACCTCTCGAGTGCCAATGCAATCAGTGAGGATGGCGTGATTGTGAATATCGATGGCAATGGGAACCGTGTGGCTGCCATTACGTGGGGACCCAAGCGGGTGATCTTCGTGATAGGCATCAACAAGGTGGCGCAGACCGTCGACGCGGCCTTAGCCCGGGCAAGGAGCACGGCGAGTCCTATTAACGCGGCACGCTTTAATATCAATACCCCTTGTCAGACAGACGGCGTGTGCCATAACTGCAAATCCCTTGACTGTATCTGCAACTACATCCACTTCCTGCGTCACTCACCCAAAGGAAGACATATCGTTGTCATCGTGGGTGAGGATTTGGGATATTAGTATGCTCTATGTGGGGCATTACCCAGGAATATTGTTATCACGGCTGAGAGTCCTAGTACTCCGGACTGGGAGTCCCGAGTACTAGGACTATGAGTATTATGTACTATAGGTATTATTTATAGAAACTATAGGTACTATAGATATTAAGTATAGGCTCTCTCCAATTTAAACTAAGCAATCTCTGAATCGTCATACATGTAAACGTTTTTGATCATGAAAATATTAATAATCGGTGGCACGGGGACGATCAGCAGTGCCATTACCCGACAGTTGGTTGCTGCTGGACATGACGTGTGGCTGCTGAATCGCGGTTCGCGGAATGCCAGTTTACCTGAGGGCATAAACGTACTTGTCTCGGATATTCATGATGAGGAGAAAGTGCAATCCTTATTAGGTGACACCTGTTTTGATGCCGTCTGTGAGTTTATCGGTTTTGTTCCTGCTGATGTGGAGCGTGACATCCGTCTGTTCTCCGGCAGAACGCGCCAGTATGTCTTTATCAGTTCGGCATCGACCTATAACAAACCAGTGCGCAACTATCTGATAACCGAGGGAACCACGCAGGCCAATCCTTATTCTCAATATGCCCGTGAGAAGATGGCATGTGAGGCTGTGTTGATGAAAGCCTATTGTGAACAGGGCTTCCCGGTGACGATTATCCGCCCCAGTCATACCTATTCCGAGACGGGCATCCCTACCAGCGTCAGGGGACTGAAGGGCGGTTGGCCGATCGCCAAGCGCATGCTCGAGGGGAAACCGGTGATCATTCAGGGTGACGGCAGTTCACTGTGGACGATGACGTGGTGTGAGGACTTTGCTCGTGGGTTTATCGGACTCCTGGATAATCCCAAAGCCATCGGTGAGGCCTTCCAGATTACGAGTGACGAGTCGCTCACCTGGAATCAGATCTATCAGGCGATAGCGGATGCCTTAGGGGTAGAGTTAAAGGCCTACCATGTGTCATCCGACTTCCTGGCTGCTGTCTCTCCGAAAGAGTGGAAGTTGGAAGCTAACCTTACGGGTGATAAGGCGGCCACGGTGGTCTTCGACTGCAGTAAACTGAAAAGGGCTGTGCCCGGCTTCTGTGCCAAGACCCGTTTCTCAGAGGGAGTGCGCAAGAGTGTCGCCTATATGTTGGCTCACCCGGAGTTGCAGGTGGAAGAGCCCGACTATGATGCTTGGTGTGACCGCGTTATTGAGGCCATAGAGAATACGAAGAAATCATTTATCCAGCAATAGAATCCGATGAAGAAGTTATTCCTCAGTATGTTGATGCTCATCATGGGCATACAGCTTTTCGCTCAACCGGTGGGATGGGCCTCTGTCGATGTCGTTACAGATGGCGGCAGGGGAGAGAATCCCGTGGTGGTCAGTTCGTTTGAAGAACTGAAGAAGGTCCTGAAGAGAGGTGATACCACGCGACAGACCATCTATCTGAAAGGACGTATCGATGTGCCGGGACTTTTCCATGTCAGGGATGTGCAAAACAAGTCGATCATCGGATTGTCGGGGTCTGTGCTTGCCAATGATAAATATACGTTGTCGAAAGACTCTACGGGAATCCTCGCCCTTGAGAATTGTAAGAATATTATCTTACAGAATATCACCTTCAAAGGTCCTGGTGCTTTCGATCGTGATGCCAGCGATAATCTCTCGATGTCACACGCTGAGCATATCTGGGTAGATCACTGTGATTTCCAGGATGGTATGGATGGTAATTTCGATTGTAATCAGGGTTCCGACTATATCACCGTATCCTATTGTCGTTTCCGTTACCTCAGACAGCCATGGCCTAAGTTGGCAGATGATCAGAATGATGATCATAACAGCGATCATCGTTTCAGTAATCTGTGGGGATCGAGTGATCGTGAGGGTGCCAGGAGTGCAGGTAAGTTGCGTACTACCTTCGACCACTGTTGGTGGGATGAGGGTTGTCGTATGCGTATGCCCTTTGTGCGTTTCGGTCAGGTTCATCTGCTCAATTGTCTGTATTCCAGCAGTGTGGCCTTAACTTATATCCAGGCGCGCTATCAGTCGAATATCTTGGTAGATGCCTGTGCTTTTGTCAATATGCCGAAGGATATTCATATATACCAGACTTCCGCAAAAGGGCGTGAGGGATATCGTGATTACAACATCCGTTTCCGTCATTGTCTGGGCGCAAAGGATATGGAAGAACGTTATGGCGATACTCCCTATTTCACCCCTCCTTATCGTTATGCCGCTGAGAACAGCAGTTTGGTGGAGAAGGCTGTAAAAACATCTGCCGGAGCAACCCTGAACATTCGTTTGGATCATTAACAAAAGAAATCTTGTTATTTCTAACGCAGGGACACGGAGTGACAACGTATTTGTTTCTCCGTGTCTTTGTATATCTGTATCTGTGTTGGAATATCTTAAAACGCACGAATAAATAACATAAAATATTGCGGATTCTAATTTATTTGTGTACCTTTGTCAATTGCATTAACAACTAAAACAGAATGATATGATTCGAAGATTAATCCCTTTTGTGTTGCTGGTAATCATACTTGCCGGTTGCTCAAAGAATGACGGTGACTGGGATCCCATGAAATGGAAAGCCACATCCTCCGTGAAAGAGGAGAAAGGAAACTATATCGTTGAAGCCTCAGGAGCCACCCTTACGTTTACATGTAAGAATTACCCAAATCCATGGTTAGATGGCGCCCGCATCAACAATACAGATTACGTATATCCCGATCGTGAGGGGGGTGATGTCAGAAATCTCAAAGGACCGTGGTTTACAGCTCATATCCAAGGCAATAACCTTGAGATCGTGATCGCCGAGAACAAAACATCCATGGCCCGTGCTTTCCTCCTGCATGTCACGGCCGGGGATATCTTCCATACCTTCTCTATCGTACAGAAAGCTCCTTGAGTAAACAGCGACAGTACATAGCCATCGACCTGAAATCATTCTATGCCTCTGTAGAATGTGTCGACAGGGGATTAGATCCTTTGTCGACCAATCTTGTTGTGGCAGACAAGAGCAGGACAGAGAAAACGATCTGCTTAGCGGTCTCTCCCTCACTGAAAGCCTACGGGATAGGAGGCCGTGCACGTCTTTTCGAGGTGGTGCAACGGGTAAGAGAGGTGAACCAACAGCGGCAGATGCAATGTGGCGGTCGTCTGAAAGGAAAGTCCTATAATGATAACGAACTGAAGCAACATCCCGACTGGGAATTAGACTATGTGGTGGCGCCACCGCGTATGGGGCATTACATGGAGGTGAGCAGTCGTGTCTATCAGACATACCTTAAATATATAGCTCCCGAGGATATCCATGTGTATAGTATCGACGAGGTGTTTATGGATGTCACCAACTACCTTGACAATTACAAGATGACGCCCCATGAGTTGGCCATGACGATGATCCGTGATGTGTTGAAGACCACGGGTATTACGGCCACGGCAGGTATCGGCACGAATATGTATCTCTGTAAGGTGGCCATGGATATCGTGGCGAAGCATATCCCCGCAGATAAAGATGGGGTGCGCATCGGTGAGTTGGATGAGATGAGTTATCGAGAGAAGTTGTGGGATCATAAACCGTTGACCAGTTTTTGGCGCGTCGGTAAGGGGACAGCCAACCGACTGGCGCAATATGGCATTGATACGATGGGAAAACTGGCTCGTATGTCGCTGCATAATGAAGAACTCCTGTATAAGCTCTTCGGTGCCAATGCGGAGTTGCTCATCGATCATGCGTGGGGCTATGAACCATGTACTATCGATATGGTGAAGGCCTATAAACCCGAGAACAACTCCTTCAGCAGTGGACAGGTGCTGCAGTCGGCATACGATGTGCGGAAAGCTCGTGTGGTCGTTCAAGAGATGGCTGAGGCCGTAGCCCTTAACCTGGTGTCAAAGCGCATGTTAACCGACCAGATCGTGCTTACCGTGGGTTACGATATCGAGAGTCTTACCAATCCCGCTATCCGGGAACAGTATCATGGAGAGGTGACAACGGATTTCTATGGCAGGAAAGTACCCAAGCATGCGCATGGCTCAGAGAATATCGGCAGACAGACATCCTCCACGCGTCTTATTACTGAGGCGGTGTTGGCACTCTATGACCGTATCGTGGATCCTCATCTCTTGGTGCGCCGAATGAACCTCACTACCAATCATGTGGTTTATGAGGATACGGTCAGTCATCAGCAACAACCCACCCAGCTTGATCTGTTTACGGATTATGAAGCTATTCAGGCGAAAGAACAGAGAGAACAGGAAAAGCTGGATAAGGAACGAAGGATGCAGGAGGTGCAGTTGGCTATCAAACAGCGATTCGGAAAGAACGCGATCCTCAAAGGCATGAACTTCCAGGAGGGAGCCACAGCTATTGAGCGTAATGCCCAGATAGGGGGACATAGGGAGTAGTTGGGAGTTAATAGTTAATAGTTAAAAGTTAATAGTTAATAGTTTTGGGTATTGAAGGGGGATTATACTGATATTATTCATTTGCCGCATCCGGAGCCGAAGAATCATCCGAGGATGCCGATGGAGGCGCGGGCTGCACAGTTTGCTCCCTTTGCAGCCCTCACCGGTTATGATGCAGTGATTAGTGAGACGGCCCGACAGACTGACCGTCAGGAGGTGTTGGATGAAGAACAGCAACAACTCCTGAATCGTCAGTTCTTGTTGTTACTCGAGCATATCGCTGAGCACCCTACAGTGACGATTACTTATTTTGTTGCTGATGAGAAAAAAGCAGGTGGTAGTTACCAGTCGGTTACAGGTCATGTAAAACGTTATGATGACTACCTCCAACTGTTAATTATGTCTGACGGTCGTCAGATTCCTTTGCATGATATCATCGAGATCAAAGGAATATAAGATAGTTTATCCCCAAGAAGAGAGAAGGGTAGCCACCTGCTCAAGATATTCCTTGTCTATCTCATCAAACTCTTTAAGGTTGATGCTGTCGATATCTAACACAGCCCATATCTTCCCTTCGTTATCTCTTACGGGTACCACGATCTCTGATCTGCTCAGAGAACTGCAGGCGATATGTCCGGGAAACTCCTCCACATCATCAACGATAATCGTCTCACCTCTTTGCCAGGCAGCGCCACAAACCCCCTTGCCATAAGGAATATGGTAACAGGCCACGTCACCCTGGAAAGGACCCAGTTGCAGCTCATCGTCTTTCACTGTGTAGAAGCCAATCCAAAAATAACCAAGACTACTTCTTATAGCGGCCGAAACATTTGCCAATACACCCACGGTGTTTTTCTCTCCCTCTATCAGAGCCTTAATCTGGGGGAGCAACTCCTCATATTTATCTTTCTTTGTCATCATCTTATTATATTCCTAATTATCGCCACAAAGATAAGCAGACTTTTTGGTCTGTGCAATAGCAAAACACGATTATTAGTACAAATATAGGACTTGTTTTGACTGTTATTTTACATTATCCATATATTTTTGTTAAAAACACTTAAATAATAGCGGGTATACTTGTTTTTTTGAATCAAATGCTCTATATTTGCAATGTGTTTTTCATAGTATTAGATTTAAAGATCATTTCGGAGTGCAGCGGCACTCCTTTTTTTATGTCTTTACTTTAGTAATCCCAATCATAAAATAAAAAAATGCAGCCTACTTTCAACCAAGCAAGCTGCACCCAAATATAGTTAGTATGTCTTTTGAGAGAGAATGATTTAACTACTTATAAAACGTAAAAGGGTACCAAAAGGGTTACTATTCCCTTCCTTTTTTTACATAAAATAATAGTTTTTTTATTCTGTTATGTATTTTACCCTGGTTTTCACCGTTAAATACCCTTTTTTTTATTTTGTTTCATCATTTTAGAAAAACACACTCGAGATCAAATAAGCCACCACGGTAGATACGCTGACGCAGATGAGTCCGGGTATCATGAACGAGTGGTTGAGCACATACTTTCCTATCTTTGTCGTTCCTGTACGGTCGATATTCACCGTCGCGATATCCGAAGGATAGTTCGGTATGAAGAAATAACCGTATACACAGGGTAATGCTCCTAAGAGGATCCATCCGGGGATACCTAACTTATAGGCTACAGGCAATAATGCCACGATAACGGCAGCCTGTGAGTTGATGAGCACAGAGAAGAAGAAGAACACGAATGCGATCGCCCACGGGTAATTCTCTACCATTTCGTCGAGCAACATTTCAACCTCTGTCATGTGCGCACCAAAGAAGGTGTTAGCCAACCAAGCGATACCATAGATAGCTACCACGGCCACCATACCTGATTGCCATACGTTGTTAGCCACAGCCGTCTTCGGCTTGGCTCCGCAGATCATGATAATCAAGGCAGCAGTAGAGATCAGGATAATCTGAATGACCAGATACATGTGGATGGTTACCGGGATCTTCTGCGTTACCCCTGGCATGATGATACCTGCCGCGGCAAGGTTCTCCGGCGTCACTGTCTTTCCGGTAGATAACAATACCGGTTTTGCTCCGTCAATAGCCACCACGGTGTCGTATGCTGGAAGGATATGGTGGAATACCGACAGGAGGACAATCAGCAAAATAGCTGCCAGGAAGATATATACCGACCACTTGGCTTTCTTGTCGATCGTCTTGTTGAGGGTCGTCTCTGTCTTACCATATATAAATGCATACTGCACGGGATCTTTGAGCTTCTCTTGGAACTCAGGGTCTTTATCGAGGTCGAGTCCACGCTGGTATGACCAACTGGCTGCAACGATAATGCCACACAGACATGCCGGTATGGTGACTGAGATAATCTGCAGGATAGAGATGTTGAAACCGTTCAGGGCAGAGATGGTGGCGAAGGCCACGACAGCTGCTGAGATAGGAGAGCATACGATGGCAAGCATCGAGGATACGGATGCCAATGCCAAGGGGCGCTCCGGACGGATACCTTTCTTAATAGCCACATCGGTGATGACGGGCATCAGGGTATACATCACATGACCGGTGCCACAGACGATGGTCAGGAAGAAGGTACTCAGGGCAGAGAGGATAGTGATACGACTGGGATGCTTGCGCAACAGACGCTCCACGATCTGAATCATCCAGTCCATACCGCCGGATGCCTGCAGGATACCAGCGCACGTCACGGCTGCCACAATGATATAAATCACATCAGTAGGAGGGGTGCCGGGTTTCAGTCCATGGTCGAAAACGAGAATGGCCAATCCTAAACCGGCAATGGCTCCTAATGCCAGACTTCCGTATTTTGAACCCAGATAGAGGGCCAGTAGGACAACTAATAATTCTATAATGATAATTAACATAGTCGTAGGAATTTAGTAGATGATCATTGATAGTGCGTATGCCACGAGGGTGCTGACGAAGAGATGGACAAGTCCTGGCATCATAAACGAGTGGTTGAGCAGGTACTTTCCGATAACCGTGGTACCCGAACGGTCGAAGTTGACCGTGGCAATGTCTGATGGATAGTTCGGAATAAAGAAGTATCCATATACACTGGGGAGTACACCAAGGAGCACCGGACCCGGTATTCCTAACGAATATGCCAATGGCAACATAGAGACAACCACAGCGCCCTGTGAGTTGATGAGCACGGAAACGAGGAAGAAGACGATGGCGATCGACCAGTTGTACTTGGCTACGATGTCGCCCAGCATCGTCTGCATCTCATTGGTATAGTTGGAGAAGAAGGTGTCGGCCAACCAGGCGATACCGAAGATCGCAACCACAGCCACCATTCCCGACTGCCATACAGCGCCACGCACAGCCTTGGTGGGTGATGCCTTGCAGAAGAGGATCATGATGGCAGCGGCAGAGATCATGACGATCTGGATGACCACGTTCATCTTCAGTTGTACGGTGGATACCTCGGTGATACCCGGGATGATAGCCTTGGCCTTGGCCATGGCAGCCGCTGATGCCACCGTGCCGTCGGCGAAGACGTAGTCGGGCGCATCTTTTACAGCCTTGATCGTTCCGTATTGTGGGAGGATATCCTGGAAGATGGCGAAGAACACGATGATAAGGAGTGCTCCTAAGAATACGTAAACCGCATTCTTCGCACTCTGTGGGATCTCCTTGTCGAGTGTGGTGGCTGATCCGCCATAGATATACTCGCGCATCTCAGGATCCTCGAGCTTCTTCAAAAACTCAGGGTCTTTATCCAGATCCAGACCACGTTTGTAGGATACCGTTGCCGCAGCCATCAGTCCGCAGATGCAGGCAGGGATACTGATCATCAGCACTTGCGGAATCGTGACGTCGAAGCCATTGGCGTTGGAGATGCTCACGAAGGCCACGACGGCAGCCGCGATGGGAGAACAGGTGATACCCACCTGCGAAGCGATAGAGGCCACACTACAGGGGCGCTCCGGACGGATGCCTTTCTTGATGGCGATATCCACGATGATAGGCATCAGGGTATACACCACATGACCTGTTCCTACGAGCACTGTCAGGGTGAAGGTGCACAGAGGAGCTAAGAAGGTGATACGATTAGGATGCTTACGGAGCATCTTCTCCGCGATCTGTATCAACCAGTCCATACCTCCGGATGCCTGCATGATACCTGCACAGGTAACAGCGGCAATAATGATATAGATCACATCCGTGGGAGGTGTGCCCGGCTTCATACAGAAACCGAAAACAAGAATGGCCAGACCAATACCGGATATTGCGCCTAAGGCCAGACTTCCATATCGCGAACCTACCCAAAGGGCAAGCAACACGATAAGCAATTGAATAACCATTAACATAGGTAATTATTATTTAAGATTAGTAATTTGTTTTCTTTTAACCTCGCAAAGATATATAAAAAATAAGAACAAACAACAACTAAACGCCATTTTTTTTATGTCAATGCTGTTTTTAATAATATGTGTTCGGACACACGTATACCAAAAAAAATATAAAAAGTTTGTTATAATAATTTTTTTACTATAACTTTGCACGTCATTATAAACGTTTATAAAATTCATATTCTAATTATGGCTAAGAAGTTTGCCGAACACACAGGTATAAATTTAACTGAGACGAACAATAAGATTCTCGAGGAGTGGAATAAGAAAGATTTGTTCCACCGTTCTATAACCGAGCGCGAAGGATGCCCCCAATTCGTATTCTTTGAGGGACCTCCATCGGCTAACGGTCACCCCGGTATTCACCACGTATTGGCGCGTACCATCAAAGATACTTTCAACCGCTATAAGACCATGAAGGGTTATCAGGTGCACAGAAAGGCCGGATGGGATACCCACGGACTGCCTGTTGAGCTGGGTGTGGAGAAAGACTTGGGTATTACCAAGGCTGATATCGACAATAAAGAATCCGAGAAATATATCTCTGTAGAAGACTATAACCGCAAGTGTCGTGAGAACGTGATGATGTACACCGCCGAGTGGCGTGACCTCACGGAGAAGATGGGTTACTGGGTGGATATGGATCATCCCTATATTACCTATGATAATAAGTATATCGAGACGCTGTGGTGGTTGCTTAAGCAGTTGTACAACAAGAACCTCTTATATAAAGGTTATACCATCCAGCCGTATTCTCCCGCCGCAGGAACAGGATTGTCTTCTCATGAGTTGAACCAGCCGGGATGCTACAGGGATGTGAAAGACACCACCTGTACGGCACAGTTTACCATCCTCGATCCTCGTCCGGAGATGAGAGAGTGGGGAACACCGGTATTCCTGGCATGGACCACCACCCCGTGGACACTGCCCTCTAATACCGCCTTGTGCGTGGGTCCGAAGTTTGATTATGTCTGTGTGCAGACCTTCAATCCTTATAACGGTGAGAAGATCTCGGCAATCTTAGCTGCCGAGTTGGTGGATTCCTACCTCAAACCAGAGGGAGAGTTTGCCGATATGAATGAATACAAGCCCGGTGACAAGGTAATTCCTTACCGCATCGTGGCTCAATATAAGGGTTCTGACCTCGTCGGTATGAGATACCGTCAGTTGATGCCCTGGGTAAAGCCCTGTGAGCGTCTGGATGAGAATGCCGCAGAGTTCGTTAAGGAGGCCGCCCAGGATCATCCCGAGAAGATCTTTACCGTGGGTAATGATCGTTTTATCGAGATGGAGGATGAGGCTTTCCGTGTGATTCCCGGTGATTATGTTACTACCGATGATGGTACAGGTATCGTGCATATCGCTCCTACCTTTGGTGCCGACGACGCCAAGGTGGCTAAGGATGCCGGTATCCCTTCGTTGTATATGATCAACAAGATGGGTGAGACCCGTCCGATGGTTGACCTGCAGGGTAAATACTACGTGGTGGATTCCCTCGCTCCGGAGTTCTTGGAGAAGTGTGTCAACGTAGAGGCTTATGCTCACCATGCAGGCGACTACGTGAAGAATGCCTACGACCCGAAGTTCAATGTCAATGGTTATGATGAGAAGGCTGCCAGCAAGGCTGAGGATCTGAACATCATCCTTTCGTTGGAGATGAAGCAGGAGGGCTCTGTCTATAAGATCGAGAAGCATATCCACAACTACCCGCACTGCTGGCGTACCGACAAACCGGTGCTTTACTATCCTCTCGACAGTTGGTTCATCCGTTCCAGCGCTTGTAAGGAGCGTATGGTGGAGTTGAATAAGACCATCAACTGGAAACCGGAGAGTACAGGTACTGGTCGCTTCGGCAACTGGTTGGAGAACCTGAACGACTGGAACCTCTCACGTTCTCGTTTCTGGGGAACTCCGCTGCCTATCTGGCGTAACAAGGAGACTCGTGAGGAGATCTGCATCGGCAGTATCGAGGAACTCTATAACGAGATCGAGAAGAGTGTCGCTGCCGGTATCATGAAGTCCAATCCGTTGAAGGAGAAGGGATTCGTTCCTCGTGACTACTCACAAGAGAACTACGATAAGATTGACCTCCACCGTCCGTATGTGGATGATATCGTGTTGGTAGGAGAGAGCGGACAACCGTTGCATCGTGAGCTCGACCTGATCGACGTATGGTTCGACTCTGGTTCTATGCCTTATGCACAGATACACTATCCGTTTGAGAATAAGTTAGCTATCGATGAGCACCTGGCCTTCCCCTGCGACTTTATCAATGAGGGTGTTGACCAGACACGCGGATGGTTCTATACCCTGCATGCCATCGCCACGATGATCTTCGACAGTGTGGCATTCAAGAATGTGATCTCCAGCGGACTGGTGCTCGACGCCAAGGGTATCAAGATGTCTAAGCATTTAGGTAACGTGGTGAATCCTTTCCAGGAGATCAAGAAGAATGGCGCTGATGCCGTCCGTTTCTACATGCTTACCAATACCTCTCCTTGGGATAACCTGAAGTACGATCCGAAGGGTGTGGAGGAGGTGCGCCGTAAGTTCTTCGGCACCTTATATAATACATATAGCTTCTTCAGCCTCTACGCCAATGTGGATGGCTTCAACTACTCTCGTCCGGAAGTGCCTGTCAGTGAGCGTCCTGAGATCGACCGTTGGATCATTTCTTCATTGAACAGTCTGATCAAGAACGTGGATGAGGCCCTCAACGAATATGAGCCGACGAAGGCCGGACGAATGATTGATACCTTCGTCAACGACGACCTGAGCAACTGGTATGTACGTCTGAACCGCAAACGTTTCTGGGGTAAGGAGATGTCACAAGACAAGTTGAGTGCTTATCAGACGCTCTATATCTGCCTGGAGACCGTTGCCAAACTGTTGGCTCCCTTCTCACCATTCTATGCCGATGAGTTGTTTATGGATCTGATCCAGGCTACCGGCAGAGAACAGGTAGACAGCGTACATCTCGCTGCCTTCCCGGTGGCTGATGAGTCGCTGATCGACAAGGAGTTGGAGAAGCGTATGGAGATGGCTCAGAAGATCACCTCTATGGTGCTTGCCCTGCGTCGTAAGGTGAACATCAAGGTGCGTCAACCGCTGCAGACGGTGATGATCCCCGCCGTTGACGAGACACAGATGAGATACATCGAGGCCGTGAAAGACCTGATCATGAATGAGGTGAACGTCAAGGAACTCAAGTTCGTGGAGGGTTCCGGCATCCTGGTGAAGAAGGTGCGCTGCAACTTCCGTACGATGGGTAAGAAGTTCGGTAAGCTGATGAAGGGCATCGCCGCACAGATGGCTGAGATCTCTCAGGAGGATATCACCAAACTAGAGGAGCAGGGCTCTCTCGATCTGACCGTTGAGAACACCCCTGTTACCGTGGAGGCCGCCGATGTGGAGATCATCAGCGAGGATATTCCGGGATGGCTCGTATCCAACGAGGGTAACCTGACCGTGGCCCTTGAGGTGGAGATCAGCGACGAACTGCGCAAGGAGGGTATGGCCCGTGAGTTGATCAACCGTATCCAGAACCTGCGTAAGGATGCCGGTCTGGAGATTACCGACCGTATCTCTGTCCAGGTGTCTCCCCAGGAGGAGACCAACCAGGCTATCGAGAGCTATGGTGAATACATCAGCAATCAGGTGCTGGCCGACAGTATTATCGTGAAGGATAATGACGGCACCCTGGTAGAGTTTGATGATTTCGATCTGCATATTTTGATTCAGAAAGTCTAAAATATTACTACTATTAATCTTTAAACAATACAGTTATGGCAGAAAAAACGCGTTATAGTGATGAAGAACTCCAGGAGTTCAAAGAGATCATCGATGAGAAGCTGAAGACCGTACGCCATGATTACCAGGCGATGATGCGCCAGTTGATGAATATCGACAGTAATGACGTGGAGGATACCTCACCCACCTACAAGGTGCTTGAGGAGGGTAGCACGACACAGTCGAAAGAGGAGTTGATCCAGCAGGCCAGCCGTCTGCAGAAATTCATCACCGGACTGGAAGCCGCCTTGATCCGTATTCAGAATAAGACGTATGGTATCGACCGCATCACCGGTGAGTTGATTCCCAAGGAGCGTCTGCGTGCCGTGCCTCATGCTACACTGAGCGTCCAGAGCAAAGCCTCTAATAAAAAACACTAGAATGAACAAACAAACAACGACTGCCACCCGTCAACGGGGTATATCACGGGGATGGCTGGCAGTCATATTGACATTAGCGATCCTCATCATCGACCAGGTTATCAAGATCGAGGTTAAGACGAATATGTGCCTGCATCAGAGTATCAGGATTACGGATTGGTTCTATATTAACTTCATCGAGAACTCTGGTATGGCCTATGGTATGACCTTCATCAACAAACTGGTGTTGAGCCTGTTCCGTATCGTGGCGGTGTCGGTCATCGGCTATTACCTGTGGAAGCAGGTGAAGGAGAAGGCGCGCTATGGATATATCGTCTGTCTGGCGATGATCCTGGCCGGTGCGGCGGGGAATATCTTCGACTCGATGTTCTACGGTCTGTGTTTCAATGCCTCGTCACCTTACTACGTGTCCTACTTCGTGCCCTTCGGACAAGGTTATGCCCCCTTCCTGATGGGTAAGGTGGTGGATATGTTCTACTTCCCGATCATCGATACCTACTGGCCGCAGTGGATGCCCTTCGTGGGAGGTGACCATTTCATCTTCTTCTCACCCGTGTTCAACTTCGCCGATGCTTGTATCAGTGTGGGTGTGATCGTATTGTTACTCTTTTACCGTAGGGAGTTGGGAACGCTCTCTTTAAAATCCTCAGAAGAATCAGATAAAGATAAGAATGAAGAACAGCAGGATTAGTCTTCTCATCATTGTGGTTTCCTTGTGCTTGCTGACCATCGCTTGTAAGCCGGGAGTGCCCCGAGATATCATCCAGCCCGATGATATGGAGAAACTGCTGTACGACTACCATGTCTCTCAGGCTATGGCCACAGAGGGGGAGGGGAACATGGAATATAACGAACGGTTGTATAAGTTGGCCGTGCTGAAGAAACACGGGGTGACCGAAGCAGAGTTCGACTCCTCGCTGGTGTACTACACACGCCATACCGAACAGTTGCATAAGATCTACCAGCGTCTCTCCGAACGTATGAACAAGGAAGCCTTGGCGCTGGGTGCCTCTACCGACGAGGTTAACCGCTTCACACTTACCTCCACCGGAGATACCGCTAATATCTGGAAGGGTGATATCAATGCCGCGCTGATCCCTTACGCACCGTATAATGTGATATCCTTTGTGATTCCTGCTGATACCTCCTTCCGTAAGGGCGACCGTTTTATGCTTGGACTGACCACCCGTTTCTTGTATCAGGAGGGATCGCGTGATGCCGTGGCTATGCTCGCCATGCGGTTTACCAACGATAGTGTGGTATCACGGACCGTCCATATGTCATCCGATAACAGTTATAACGTGGAGGTGTTAAATAATGACACGCTGGGCGTTAAGGAGATCAGGGGCTTTATCCTGTTGACGAAAGACAGGAATGCCGCCACGAGCACGCTGAAACTGCTCCTGCTGGATAATATCCACCTGGTAAGGTTCCATATGCAAAACAATAAGTCAAACAACGATTCCGGTAACCCGAACCTGCCGGCTCCTAATACGAGTATTCCGGGAAGAGATATGCCGCCACGACCTAACGGTGCCCCCGCACCTCCACCTCCTCCAGTTCCCGGCAACGGTCCTGCGCATCTGCCGCATCCTAATCAGCAATCCCATCCTGCTGCTCTTGATAAAGCACTCCCTGTGCGTGAGCGAGAGATGAAATTGGAGAAACCAAGGTAATTTCGTGTACTTCAACGTTTTATTTACAGCGCTGGTTTAGTTTATGCAAAGCTTTTGCAAGCGAGAGCGATAGAGAATTTATTCTCATATAGCCGAGTGCCGCTAAAGTTTATGCAAAGATACAAAATAAATGTGCCTTTGTCAAGAGCAAAAACCAAGAAAATGCACTTTTTGCCGTAACCTACTAAACATCAGTAGATTACGGCAAAAAATTATTTTTATATACCTCATTTTAAGCCCTCATTGCGGACATGATCCCCTCATCCCGGGCACCGACCCGGTATCTCCCTTGATATTTCCTTGGTCTTTCCCCGGGATCTCCTGCTATACTCTCTCTGGCTTGATCCACGGAATCTCTTCCGTCTATTTCTCTAAATAAACACAGAGACACAGAGTAACAGAGTTTTCTTCTAATTATAATCTCTGTATCTCCGTTACTCTGTGCTTATATTCTCCCGCTCATCGGAATTTGTAAATCCTATAATAGCATTGCTAATGCTTATATTCAAAGCGTGGGGATTACAAAATCCCACGAGCTGAAAAAGGGTATCAATGGCCCGGCCCGTGAGCCTTAATGGCCCGGCCATTGATACTTGTGGGCCCGGCCCGCGAGGGAGACAGATCCGCTATTGCTGCAGGGACAGGCACCCCTCGGGTAGAGTCAGTCCCTGAATGCTACGTCTGCGATTTATATTCGCGAAAAGCTAAACTCGGGGACTGGCTCACTGATGTGCCTGTCCCCGACAAGACTGCAGGGACAGGCACCCCCTACGGGTAGAGCCAGTCCCTGAATGCTCCTCTTGTGTCTAATCGCGAACTTGATCTGCTATTTCCTGCATATAATGTTAAAACACCCCCCAATTCCCTGCGGAACGTGACAAAACGGGACAACGGGACATGTGACAAACGGGACAAATAGAGACTTTGAATATTCTGTTTTTTATGCTGCTTTTGTGCGATGTGTAAAAGAATATTCATTTTTCGTATTTTCAGTGCTTTGGATCTCCCATAAAAGGTAATAGTCGGGAATAGCCCTCGAAGATATAGAAAGATCATAAGAATCTTTATATATTAAAAATTATTTATATATAATATTTAAATATTATATATAAATAATTTCATAAGCACCCTCTTCACCAATTCAAAAACCCTATTTGTCCCGTTTGTCACATGTCCCGTTTGTTTCTGCCTTATGTAAACAATGTAAAGTTATTTCAAATTACTTGTTTTTTTTAAAATAAATGACAGGCGGGGACAGGTCTCCAAAGGCTTTACAGTTCGCTCGAAAAAGCTCAAATAAATTTGGCTTTTTGCTCGCTTATTCGTATCTCTGACTTCGTCGAAGATACTCTCGCTCGAAAAAGCTTAAATAAATTTGGCTTTTTGCTCGCTTATTCGTATCTCTGACTTCGTCGAAGATACTCTCGCTCGAAAAAGCTTAAATAAATTTGGCTTTTTGCTCGCTTATTCGTATCTTTGCAAAAGTGAGTATTATTTGAAGATATTTTCAGGAACTAATTGGTGTTATTTTATGAAGTTTTTTAGCAATTTATTGATTACTACCATGCTTGCCATGTCTTTCATGGCCTGTCAACAAAAGGCGGAGAAAGCCGTTGTGGTAGATAATGATTCCGTCTATGCAGATACTGCTGTTGTATGCGACAGCTATATCAAGGCTATTGATTATTACCTGACAAATGAGTTTGGTAAGCAATATTCACAGGGTGATGTGTGCATTCCTTTCTTCACGATTGTTGGCGTGGATGAACATAATGCGGATGACATCCTGGTGTGGGGCGACTACTGGGTGTTCAACTATCAGCTTATCGGTGATCTCTTGCGTACTGTCTCCGGTGGCAGTCATGCAGGACTGATGCATGTCCGTCAGACGGGTGAGACCTTCGAGGTAACAGGTTTTGATGCCGTTACCGATGGCGCGGGTAACCTGGAGAGTGCCAAGAAGATTTTTGGTGACAAATACGATGACTTCCACCGTGTCAACAGCGATGCCGACAAGCGCGAGGCTACCCGTAACTCCTTCATCGCCCGGTATGTGAAAGACCATCATCTGGCTGTGCAGAGATATCAGGATGAAGGTTGGCCAGCCGTCGCTATCAAGGAGTAGTCTAATAAATGTAGAATTATTCAATTATATTTGCAAGGGTAAAAAAAAAGTTGTACTTTTGCATGGTATTTTGATGCCCAAAAACCGTCAGAGAGAAAATAAACGGCATTCTGGGGCATTTTATCATTTTTTAAAACATATAAATAATAGATGGACGAGAATCGTACGATTGATCAAGACAGAATTATAAAGATCAATATCGAGCAAGAGATGAAATCTTCTTACATCGACTACTCCATGTCGGTGATTGTGGCGCGTGCGCTGCCTGATGTAAGAGATGGCTTCAAGCCCGTTCACCGTCGTATCCTCTATGGTATGGCAGGTATCGGCAACACCAGTGACAAACCTTATAAGAAATGTGCCCGTGTGGTAGGTGAGGTGTTAGGTAAGTTCCACCCCCATGGTGACAGTTCTGTGTATGGTGCGCTCGTTCGTATGGCACAAGACTGGAACATGCGATACACGTTGGTTGACGGACAGGGTAACTTCGGATCGGTTGACGGCGACTCAGCGGCTGCCATGCGTTATACCGAGTGCCGTCTGTCGAAGATGGGAGAGCATATCATGGACGACCTGGAGAAGGATACCGTGGATATGCAGAATAACTTCGACGACTCGTTGCAGGAGCCATCCGTGATGCCGACGAAGATTCCTAACCTGTTGGTCAATGGTGGTAACGGTATCGCCGTGGGTATGGCTACGAATATGCCTACACACAACCTGGGTGAGGTGATCGATGGCTGTTGTGCCTACATCGACAATCCCGATATCGATACAGAGGGACTGATGCAGTATATTCCTGCTCCCGACTTCCCTACAGGTGCCTTTATCTATGGTCTGCAGGGCGTGAAGGATGCTTACGAGACCGGTCGTGGTAGGATTATCATGCGTGCCAAGGCAGAGATCGAGAGTCATGAGAGTCATGATAAGATTGTGATCACAGAGATTCCTTACGGCTGCAACAAACAGCAGTTGATTGAATATATCGTCGACTTGGTGAAAGAAGGTAAGCTCGAGGGTATCAGCAATGCCAACGACGAGACCGGTCGTCAGGGTATGCGCATCGTCATCGATGTGAAGAAAGACGCCAATGCCAATGTGATCCTGAATAAGTTGTTCAAGATGACGGCCTTGCAGAGCAGCTTCTCTGTGAACAATATCGCCCTGGTGAAGGGTCGTCCGCGCCTGCTCACCCTGAAGGAGTGCGTGAAATACTTCGTGGAGCACCGTCATGACGTGACTATCCGTCGTACGAAATACGACCTGAAGAAAGCCGAGGAGCGTGCTCATATCCTCGAGGGATTGATCATCGCCTGCGATAATATTGACGAGGTGGTGCACATCATCCGCAACAGTAAGACCCCGTCGGATGCACAGCGTAACTTGGAGAAGCGCTTCGAGCTGGATGAGTTGCAGAGCAAGGCTATCGTAGACATGCGTCTGAGTCAGCTCACCGGCCTGCGTATCGACCAGTTGCACCAGGAATATGAGGAGATAGAGAAGTTGATCGCTTACTATCAGCAGATCCTGAGTGATCCCGAACTGTGCAAGAAGGTGATGAAGGATGAGTTGCTCGAGGTGAAAGAGAAATATGGTGATGCCCGTCGCACCCAGATCGTTCCCGATGAGCATGAGTTTAATGCAGAGGATTTCTATCCCAATGATCCTGTGGTGATCACCGTCAGTCATCTGGGTTATATCAAGCGTACCCCGCTGAGCGAGTTCCGTGAGCAAGCCCGTGGTGGTGTCGGTAGCAAGGGTGCCCGCAGTAGGGAAGCCGACTTCACCGAATATATCTATCCGGCTACGATGCACCAGACGATGCTGTTCTTCACGAAGAAGGGTCGTTGCTACTGGTTGAAGTGCTACGAGATTCCTGAGGGTGACCGTAACTCTAAGGGTCGCGCTATCCAAAATATGTTGAATATCGATGCCGACGACTCGGTAAATGCTTTCTTGAGACTAAGAGGAAAAGGACTTGAGAATGAGGACTTTGTGAATAGTCACTACGTGGTATTCGCTACGAAGAATGGTATTGTGAAGAAGACCAGTCTGAGAGCATATAGCCGTCCACGTGCCAATGGTGTGAATGCCATCAATATCCTCGAAGGTGATGAGGTGGTAGATGTTCGTCTGACGAATGGTAACAACGAGTTGGTGATGGCTAATCGCAATGGTAGGGCCGTTCGCTTCCATGAGAACGCCATCCGTGCGATGGGTCGTGTGGCTACTGGTGTACGCGGTATGCGACTGGATGAAGACGGAGAAGATGCTGTTGTAGGTATGATCGTGGTCAATCGTCCGGATGAGGAGACCATCATGGTGGTCAGCGAGAACGGTTACGGTAAGCGCAGTCAGGTAGAAGACTACCGTGTGACCAACCGTGGTGCCAAGGGTGTGAAGACACTGAATATCACCGAGAAGACCGGTAAGTTGGTGGCTATTAAGAACGTGACCGACGAGAACGACCTGATGATCATCAATAAGAGTGGTATCGTGATCCGTCTGGCTGTTGCCGACTGTCGTGTGATGGGACGTGCTACACAGGGTGTACGTCTGATCAACCTCTCTAAGAAGAATGATGTGATCGCCAGTGTATGTAAGGTGATGAGCAGTGAGCTGGAAGCCCTCGTAGAACAGAAGAGTCGTGAGGAATGGGCACAGAACAGTGAGGTGATCCGCAAGGATATGACCAGTGATTCGGCCCTTGATGACGAGGATCTCGAGGATGAGGAGTTTGTTGACGAGCCCATCGATGATATCGAGGACGAAGGTCCGCTGGTAGATTTCGAGGACACTGAAGAATAGTCACGTTAAACTTTTATGTCAATATATCGTCAAAACGATAACTATTATAAAATAGCATATAAATAACCCATTTTAATAATTACGCTTATGAAAAAAATCATGACGATGGTTGTAGTTGCCTGCATGGCACTGGCAGCCAATGCACAGAATCCTGCCGGACTGAAGCAGGTGATGTCGTCTAAAACTTATCAGGATGCAAGCACTGCTTTGAACGGAGCAGTGGCAAGCATGAGTTCAGAAGAAAAGGCCAAGGCTTACAATAAGCTCGTCGACCTGGCTCTCGATCGTTTCAATAAGGAACAGAATGTGAAGTTGACCAATCAGGCTCTGAAGAAGAATGATCCTTTTGATAAGAATGCAATGTATGAGTCGGCTCTCAACGCCCTGAAGAACGCTGCAGAGTGTGACAAATACGACCAGATGCCCAATGCAAAGGGTAAGGTTTCTCCGAAGTTCCATAAGAAGAACGCTGAGCGCCTGATGTCTGCTCGTACAGAGTTGATCAACGGTGGACAGGACTTATATAATGACAAGAAATTCAAGGAGGCTGCAGAGTATTTCGGTACTTATGTAGAGTCAAGAAACTATCCTCTGTTTGCTCAGAGCGACTTCAGTGCTGACACCTACTACGGACAGATCGCTTACTTCGCTGCTCTGGCTGCTTACAACTGCCAGGATTACGCTAATGCCAGCAAGTATGCAGATGCTGCTCAGGGTGACAAAGAGGTGGCTAACGACGCTATGGACATCAAGATCCTCAGTATGAAGGCCCAGTTGAAGACCAAGGAAGACAGTGTGAAGTATCTCGAAGACGTAAAGGCCCTCTATGCTAAGGAGCCGGCAAATGAGCGTATCTTCGCCCTGTTGGTAGAGTACTATGGATCAGTTAATGACGACGCAGCTAAGAATGCCCTCGTAGCAAAGCAGGTAGCTGAGCATCCCAGTAAGATGGCTTGGGCCCTGAAGGGTGAGAGCGACATGCGTGATAGCAAGTGGGCTGATGCCATCGAGGCATACAAGAAGTCATTGGAGCTTGATCCGGATTTCATCCAGGTGCGTTTCAACCTCGGTCTGTGTATGAACAACCAGGCTATTACGCTGAAGGATCAGAATGGTGGTAACCTCGTTCCTGAGGCAAAGGCATTGCTGGAGCAGTCTATCCAGAATCTGCTGAAGTGCAAGGAGCAGGATCCTAACCGTGAGCAAGTGAACTGGGCATATACCCTCTATCAGGCATACTACCTGATGGGTGACGAGGCAAAGGCCGCAGAACTTGAACCCCTGATTCAATAACAATTAAAAAATAATGAAGAAGCGACTGATTATCTTTTCGCTTCTCTTAATAATCTTTGTACCGTGCTTGGAGGCTCAGAAAAAGGAGATCTCTCAAGCACGGACTTATATTAAGAGTGGCAAGAATCTCGACAAGGCTGAGCAAATGATGCAGCGCTTGTTGAAAGACAGTGTACATCGGCAGAATGAGAAAATACATCTCATTTATACAGAGAGCATACGTAAACAATATGATGCTATTAATGAGAATATGTATCTGAAGAAAACGGTAGATACAGCCTCTTTCTTTAATATCATCCGCAGGCTCTTTCTTGCCAATGAAAGTCTTGATACACTTGATGCCACTCCTAATGAGAAGGGTAGGGTGAAAACCAAATACCGCACGAAGAACAGTATGTTCCTGCATACCATCCGCCAGAACCTGTTTAATGGCGGCGCCTTCTTTATCCGCAAACAGAAGTTTGAGGATGCCTTCAAGATGATGGACGCCTACCTGGATTGCAGTCGTCAACCCCTTTTCTCATCATACAAATATCCGGAGAACCCGGAAGCTGCCTATTGGGCCTTGTATTCCGGCTATAAGCTGTCGAATCCCACACTGACCCTGAAATATGCTGATATAGCCAAACAGGATACCGCCCACTTGGAGTATACCCTGCAGTATCTGTGTGAGACCTATAAGGCATTGGGTGATACCACGGCCTATGTAAACACACTCAAAGAAGGCATCGAGAGATATCTAGACTATCCATATTTCTTTTCCTACTTAGTGGATTATTATACCAGTAGGAATCAGTTGGATAGTGCCCTTACCGTGGTGGAGAAAGGCTTGGAGCATGATCCGGAGCGCATCCTTTTCCTCTCATCCAAGAATAATCTCTTGCTTAACCTTGGAAAGTACGAGGAGTGTATCAAGGTGTCAGACAAACTGATCAGCAAGGATGATTCTCTTGCCGAGGCCTATTATAATGCCGGTGTGGCCTATATCAACATGGCATTTGTCTTGGAAAAAGAGAAGAAAGCCACGAAGAAGCAGCGCGAGGCCATCCTCGACAAATACCGCAAGGCAAAACCGTATATAGAGAAATACCGTCAGTTGGCACCCGATAAGAAAGACCGTTGGGCGGCAGCACTCTATAATATCTATTATCAGTTGAATATGGGTAAGGAGTTTGAGGAGATCGACAATCTGTTACGGAAAGCTTAGTTTCTGTATTGCACCTCCTGAAACCCTACTAAGATATCCGTACGATCCTGTTTTCCACGATAATAGATCAGACATTGGTATTTGTTCTCTGTCTGGTAGAAGTTGCCGTCAGAGGGTAACTGGCGGATTGTTCCATCGTCATGGACTACGATGAAATGGTAGTTGTAATAGCCTAACTTCTGTTGGATCACGGCTTCATAATAACCGCTTTCCTCATTGTATGTCATCTGATAGTCAGGCGTCAGTTGTTCATTGGTCCACCGGCCATCGATATAGATATTACCGTCTTTGATGCGGTCAGTCTTCAAGAGGTAGTGCACCAACATATATTCTGAACTCCTGTCGTTCTCGTAATTGTCAGAGTTACGGATATAGAACGCTCCGTTGGCATCCTCATCATACACATAGTTGTTTTGCGGTTCACAGGCGAAGGGATAGACATGGTAGTCTGTTCCATCCCAACGGATCACGTCGACACCCATCGATGGATGGTCGGGGTCCAGCATCTCGAATTTATGGTATTCATTACCTGCCTCAAAGATCAGTTCTTTACTGTGTAACCACTGTAATCCGTTGGGCATGATATACTGGGCGGGTGTATTGACAACAGCCGTGTTCCAACGGCCATTCTGCAAGACCACACTCTTGATCTGTTCATGGGGCTCCGTCACGGTTACTGATCCATACGACAGTTTCATAGCCACCTGCTGATGACTCTTGTTGATGTCGATATCGGTATTCGACGATACCTCCATCATGACACCCATTCTGGGATCTAAAACCATGAAGTGGGCAACAAAGATCTTCTGATGGTCATTGTTTTCATCGTAAACGGTAACCCGGTAGTTGCCCCCCATCCTGATACGGCATCGGTCATTGGGAATACTGAGCGCGTAATGGGTATAGAGCATATTAGTATTCACCGACTCTTCCTTATCGTCGATCGTGTTTCCCTCGACAAATCCCTCGATGAAATCGCTCGGAAAGAGTCCTTCGGAGACTGTCCAGTCGGCATCACAGTGTTCTATCGTATATGTAAACCGACGATACTCGTGGGTGAGGTCGTCAAAACCGATATTGATAACCTCATCTTGGTTAAGACGGATGACAGGCATGGAAAGCCATCTGTCGCCAGCCACCACCTGGAGGGTGGAGATATTCGGGTCGTATATCTCATTCTTCTGTGCACAGACAATGGTCGTAAACACCAAAAGGATGAGCATTGTGATATATTTCTTCATGTTTTTTTGAAATATAACGTTTTATATAAATAATTATTGTACCTTTAGCTTCGCCGAAGGTACTCCGTCTCGGAAATGCGCAAATAAATTTGGCATTTCACTTAACTTTATGTAACTTTGCAGGTTGTTAAAGATTTATATGATGGACGTTATTATTAAAGATAAGGACCTGCAGGCTGCCTCCGAAGAAGGGATGGATGCCTTTGTGGAAGTGTTTGTCAATGCCATCAACAATGCTATCGGTAATCAGTTGACCGCAGAGACCATGGCTTTGCTGAATGCCGACCAGATCACGTTGTTGGCTTACTCTATCCTTCGTGAGGAGGTGATGGACGGAGGGTTCATTCAACTCATCCACAACGGATATGGTGACTTTATCTTTAAGAATCCGTTTGCCAAGGCCGTTAAGCAATGGGGATTGCGCGATCTTTCAAAACTGATTTACAATGCGCACTCCTTATTTGTAAAGTATCGTCAGGAGATCGAGCAAGATTGTACGGATGAGGAGTTTATGGCCCTCTTCGAGAAATATCCTGAGTTCGATGATATGGATGACGAGTTTGTGGAAAACGAGGAGAAATGGACACATGATATCGCCTATTATATTGACGAGCATATTGAGAACTTCTGTAAAATAGAAAAGGATGAATAAAGAAGATCTTGAGATAAGGAAGAAAAGTCCGGTATCGATAAGAAACAAAAAGGCATCGTTTGAGTATTTCTTCATCGACACCTATACGGCTGGCATCGTCTTGACGGGAACAGAGATTAAAAGTATCCGTCTGGGCAAGGCCTCGCTGGTAGATACCTATTGTTATATACATAATGGGGAGATATGGGTTAGAGGCATGAATATCTCTCCCTATTTCTACGGTTCGTATAATAATCATGAGATGAAGCGTGACCGTAAACTGCTCCTGACAAAACGTGAGATTCATCAACTGCAGGAAGCAACGAAGGCCGTAGGATATACGATTATTCCAACCTTGGTGTTTATCGACAAAAAGGGTAGGGCGAAGGTGGACATCGCTTTGGCAAAGGGTAAGAAGGAGTTTGATAAGCGACAGACATTGAAAGAGAAAGAAGACCGCCGTGAGATGGACCGTGTCATGAAGCATTACTAAAGAAAGACGATTATTTGTAAGTTACAATGATAAAGAGAAGAAGATGGAGACTTCTGCCTGGTGTTGAACCGACAGAGATGGATCGTAAGATCATGTATTGGGAGAATAAGGGCAAGGAAGTGCCTACCCGAAATCTGATCAAGACTGAAGAACAGATAGCCGGTATCCGTAAGGCCGGTGTGCTGAACACCGCCGTTTTGGATGAGGTAGCAGAAAAGATTCATGAGGGCATGTCAACCCTTGAGATCGACCAGATTGTGTATGACTACACAACCCGTCATGGCGGTATCCCAGCGCCACTCAACTACGAGGGATTCCCCAAGAGTGTATGTACGAGCATCAACGAGGTGGTGTGTCATGGCATTCCCAAGGCTACAGATATCTTGGAAGAAGGTGATATCATCAATGTGGACTGCACAACGATTCTCGACGGTTATTATGCTGATGCATCCCGCATGTTTATCATTGGAAAGACGACACCCGAGAAAGAACAGTTAGTGCGTGTGGCCAAGGAATGTCTTGAGATTGGCGCTCAGGCAGCCGTTCCCTATTGTTTTGTTGGGGATATCGGCAACGCCATACAGAAACATGCTGATAAATATCACTATGGTATCGTCCGTGACCTGTGTGGTCATGGGGTGGGAAATGAGTTCCATGAAGAACCCGATGTGATGCACTTCGGTAAGAAAGGCACTGGCATGCTGTTGGTTCCCGGCATGGTGTTTACCATTGAGCCGATGGTAAATATGGGCAGTTGGAAAGTTTTCACTGATGCTGACGATCCTTATGGATGGGAGGTAATCTCATACGATGAGAAACCCAGTGCACAGTGGGAACATACATTCTTAATGACAGAAGACGGATTGGAGATCCTAACCAGATAATGAAGCAGGATATATATATATTAGGTATAGAGAGCAGTTGTGACGATACGAGTGCTGCCGTATTGAAAAACGGTGTGTTGCTGAGTAATGTCACGGCCTCACAGAAAGTACATGAAGACTACGGCGGTGTGGTGCCTGAGTTGGCTTCACGCGCGCATCAGCAGAATATTGTTCCGGTGGTCGACCAGGCCATCAAGAGAGCTGGCATACAGAAAGAACAGTTGTCGGCCATCGCCTTTACACGAGGACCGGGCTTGATGGGCTCTCTGTTGGTGGGAGTGAGTTTTGCCAAAGGACTGGCAAGGAGTCTGGAGATTCCCCTGATTGATGTGAACCACCTGCAAGGTCATGTGATGGCTCATTTCATCAAGGAGAGTGATGATGATCATAGTCAACCGCCATTCCCCTTTATCTGTCTGTTGGTGAGCGGTGGTAACTCACAGATTATCAAGGTGAATGCCTATAACGACATGGAGGTGCTGGGACAGACCATTGACGATGCTGCCGGTGAGGCCATCGACAAGTGTTCGAAGGTGATGGGCCTGGGCTATCCCGGAGGACCCATCATCGATAAACTGGCGCGGCAGGGTAATCCGAAAGCCTATCAGTTCTCCGAGCCTCACATCCCTGGTTACGATTACAGTTTCAGTGGCTTGAAGACGTCATTCCTCTATAACCTGCGTGACTGGGTGAAGGAAGATCCCGATTTCATCGAGCATCATAAAGAGGACTTGGCCGCCAGTCTGGAGTTCACGATTGTGGATATCCTGATGAAGAAACTCCGTATGGCCGTTAAAGATACCAAGATCAAACATGTGGCAGTTGCTGGTGGCGTGAGTGCGAACAACGGACTGCGCAATGCCTTCCATGATTATGCGAAGAGATACGGTTGGACGATCTATATCCCCAAGTTCAGCTACACCACGGATAATGCGGCCATGATCGGTATCACCGGTTATTATAAATACCTGGATCACGAATTCTGTGATATCAGTGAACCGGCATTCTCAAAAGTGACATTAAAATAATTTATCGATATGGATTTTGAAAATAAGGTATTAAGCAAGGAGATCAGTCAGTTGCTTTACGAAAGAGGCTATTCATTAGGCACGGCAGAGAGTTGTACCGGTGGACGAATAGCCGAGGCGATCATCGCGACTCCAGGATCCTCCAACTATTTCAAAGGTAGTGTGATCTCCTACGTGAATGAGATCAAGGAGAGTCTGTTGAATGTAGATCATCAGACATTAGAGGAAAAGACAGCCGTATGCGAGGAGGTAGCCATTCAGATGGTTCAGGGAGCCTGCAAGACCCTGAATGTTGACTTCGCCATTTCTGCCACAGGCATTGCTGGTCCAGGTGGTGGAACGAAAGAGATTCCTGTGGGAACGATCTGGTTGGCATGTGGCAGTAAGGATGATATCGTAACCCTGAAACTGGAGGAAGATGAAGGCAGGGACAGGAACCTCACGATGGCCACTCATCAGGCTTTGCAGATGTTCTTGAAGTATCTTAATGAGCACCTGACTCCAAAAGAGGAAACTGGCGAAATGTAAGTGCTATTACACCGTGAAATGGCCTATAATTGACGATTGACGCTGTAAATCACTCTAAAAAAATCATAATAACAAACATTTTCGTTGAAATATTTTGTTATTTCCCGAAAAGTTTGTAATTTTGCAACCTGTTTGGAATAAGTATCAAAAATCGAAGTAAAAAAGTAGATAGCAATGTCGAAGATTTGTCAGATTACGGGAAAGAAAGCACAGATTGGTAACAACGTTTCCCACTCAAAGCACCGCACAAAGCGCAGTTTTGATGTTAATTTGTTCAGCAAGAAATTCTACTATGTAGAGGAGCAGTGCTGGATTAGCCTCAAGATCAGTGCTGCAGGATTGCGTCTTATTAATAAAATAGGCCTTGACGCCGCGCTGAAACAAGCTGTGGAAAAAGGTTATGTAAACTGGAAAGACATTAAAGTTATAGGAGAATAATCACCATGGCAAAGAAAGCTAAAGGCAATAGAGTACAGGTTGTACTGGAATGCACTGAGATGAAAAACAGTGGTCTGCCAGGTACTAGCCGTTATGTAACAACAAAGAATCGTAAGAATACTCCTGAGAGAATGGAATTGAAGAAATACAATCCTATTCTTAAGAAGATGACTGTACATAAGGAAATTAAATAATTAGGAAAGTATGGCAAAAAAAACAGTGGCTACCCTCCATGAAGGTTCAAAGGACGGTCGCGCATATACAAAAGTTATTAAGATGGTGAAGAGCCCCAAGACCGGTGCTTACATCTTTGATGAGCAGATGGTTCCTAACGAGGCTGTTCAGGACTTCTTCAAGAATTAATTTCTTATCATATAACGATGAAATGGTCGCAAATGAATGATTTGCGACCATTTTTGTTGTTTTTCTCGTAATAATTTCGTATTTTTGTCGCAAAATAAAATTGATATGGCATTATTTGGCTTATTTAATAAAAAAAAGAAGGAAACTTTAGATAAAGGACTGGAAAAGACTAAACAAAGTGTTTTCTCAAAGTTAACACGTGCTATCGCCGGTAAGTCGACCGTTGATGACGATGTCCTTGACGAGTTGGAGGAAGTGCTCATCACCTCTGATGTTGGTGTTGATACCACTCTGAAGATCATTCGTAGAATAGAGGAGCGTGTAGAGCGTGACAAGTATGTTTCCACCTCTGAGTTGAATGCTATATTGCGCGATGAAATCGCCTCTTTATTAGCTGAGAACAACACGGAAGATAATGATAATTGGGATCTTCCCGCTGATCACAAACCCTATGTTATTCTTGTGGTTGGTGTCAATGGTGTCGGTAAGACAACGACCATCGGTAAGTTGGCACACCAGTTTAAGGCTGCAGGAAAGAAAGTATATCTTGGAGCCGCAGATACCTTCCGTGCAGCTGCTGTTGAGCAGTTATGTATCTGGGGAGAGCGTGTAGGTGTTCCTGTTGTTAAGCAGCAGATGGGTAGTGACCCAGCCTCGGTGGCATACGATACACTCTGTTCTGCTAAGGCTAATGATGCTGATGTGGTGATCATCGACACTGCTGGTCGTCTGCATAATAAAGTCGGATTGATGAATGAGTTGAAGAAGATCAAGGACGTGATGAAAAAGGTGCTGCCACAGGCACCGGATGAAGTGCTCCTTGTTCTTGACGGAAGTACCGGGCAGAATGCCTTTGAGCAAGCAAAACAATTTGCAGCTGTCACACAGATTACCAGTCTGGCCATTACCAAACTGGATGGAACGGCTAAGGGTGGTGTCGTCATTGGTATTTCCGATCAGTTAAAGGTACCCGTGAAATATATTGGCTTAGGTGAGGGTATGGAAGATTTGCAGTTGTTTAATAAACGTCAGTTCGTAGATTCTCTCTTTAATGAAAAATAATCAGGTTGATATTATTACTTTAGGTTGTTCCAAGAACTTGGTTGATAGTGAGCGTTTGATCAAATTATTTGAAGAAAACGGTTACTCCTGTAAGCACGACAGTAAGAATCCACAAGGCGAAATAGCTGTTATCAACACCTGCGGATTTATTGGTGATGCTAAAGAGGAGAGCGTCAATACTATTCTGGAATTTATCGAACGGAAGAAAGCCGGTAAGGTAAAAAAACTCTTTGTGATGGGCTGCCTTTCTCAAAGATACCAGGATGACCTGGAGAAAGAACTTCCCGAGGTGGACAAATTCTATGGAAAATTCAATTATCCATCACTTCTGAAGGATTTAGGAAAGGCAGATACTCCTACCTGTGAGGGGCGTCGATGTCTTACCACACCACGGCATTACAGATATATCAAGATCAGTGAGGGATGTGACCGCCATTGCGCTTATTGTGCCATTCCGCTGATTACTGGCAAGCATACCAGTAGAAAGAAAGAGGATATCCTTCAGGAGGTAAGGGATTTGGTGGCCCAGGGTGTGAAAGAGTTTCAGGTGATTGCCCAGGAGATTACCTATTACGGTATAGATATCGACGGAAAGCATCATATCGCTGACCTCATCAGTGATATGGCAGAAATCCCCGGTGTGAAGTGGATACGTCTTCATTATGCTTATCCTACTCATTTCCCTTATGAGTTGTTGGATGTGATCCGTGAGCATGATAATGTATGCAATTACCTCGATTTGGCATTCCAGCATATCTCCGACCATATGTTAACAGCCATGAAGCGTCATTTCACGAAGGCTGATACCTATCAGTTGATCAATGATATACGTAAGGCTGTTCCCGGTATTCATCTGCGTACCACTCTGATGGTGGGCTTCCCTGGTGAGACGGAGGAAGATTTCCAAGAGTTGCTCGACTTCGTGAAATGGGCAAGATTTGAAAGGATGGGAGCATTCTGTTATTCTGAAGAGGAAGGTACCTATAGTGCTCTCCATTATAAGGATGATATCCCCGAAGAGGTGAAGCAGAAACGACTGGATCAACTGATGATGGTTCAACAGGAGATCAGTGAAGAACTGGAAGCCGAGAAGATCGGGAAGGTATTTCAGGTGATCATCGACAGAAAAGAGGGTCCTTATTATATTGGTCGCACGGAGTTTTGTTCACCAGAGGTAGATCCAGAAGTGTTGATACCTGCAGAGGAAAAGACATTACGTATTGGTTCTTTCTATCAGGTGAAGATCACTGATTCCGAGGCTTTTGATTTATTTGGCATTGTAATATGAATAACAAACGATTTATACAAGAATTGTCTCGCCGATTAGGGTATACACAGGAGAATGTGCAAAAGATGGTGTATACGATGGTTGATGGCATGAACGAGAAGTTTATGTCAGGTGAAGCAGTTTCGGTGCCTAAGTTCGGTACCTTTGAGGTAAAAAAGAAAATGGAGCGTATCATCGTTAATCCGGGAACCCAGCAGCGAATGTTGGTGCCCCCGAAGCTCGTTCTTGTTTTCAAACCGGTTACGGCTCTAAAGAATAATATAAAGAATAAAGCGAAGAGCGATGATAAAGAATGATTTACACGATATAGCCAAGATGCTTGCCTCTAAGTATGGCATCAGTGTCAATGAGGCAAAGACATTCACCAATACCTTCATCGACTTGGTAAATGAAGGCCTGCAGGAAGATGGCCTGGTGAAGGTCAAGGGCTTTGGTACTTTCAAGATTGTGGAGGTAAAAGATCGTGAGAGTATCAATGTCACTACTGGTGAGCGTATCCTGATACCTGGACGGAGTAAGGTGACGTTTACCCCAGACAGCGTGATGAAGGAGTTGGTTAACAAACCATTCTCGCAGTTTGATACCGTGGTTCTTAATGAGGGCGTAGACTTTAGTGACATAGATCAACAAACTGAAGAAATAACTGATACTGAAAATATCGAAGAAAGTGTCATGGAGCCTGTTGCTGAAGAATCTGGGGTAGAGACTAAAGAGACTATAGTGCCTATAGATCCTATAGTGCCTATAGATCCTATAGTACCTATAGAGGCTATAGATCCTATTGATTCTGCAGAAGATCCTGGTGCTGATTCTTTCGATACTCAAGATACTCCTGATGAAGTACCTGCCATGTTTATTCCTCAGCAGCAGGAAGAAGAGGATGTCGTACAGGAAGAAGAGGATGTCGTGCAAGAAGATATTCCTGTCGATGACCCCGTAAAAATAGAACAAGAGGAAACAGACAATATTCAAGAATCCCAAGATACAAAAGAAGAATTTACCCCAATTACTAACAATCATAAAGAAGAAAAAGAAATGAGTCACAGACATAGTCATGGTAGAAGAAATACCATATCATGGTGGATACCATTAGGATTTTTGCTTTCATTAGTTATTGGCATTTTGATCGGTTATCATATCGGTATCAGACAGATTCCTGCTCCACCGCAGGTCATTGATGCTGAGTATGCTGATTCCATCAAAGATACGACTACCGTGAAAAAGAGTAATACGGCAAAGAGTAATGCCGAAAAGGTGGATACCGTTAAAGAAGAAAAGGTAAAACAACCAGATGTAGCTCCCCATAAGGAGGAAGCAAAACCACAGCCGGCTAAACCAACCGCAGAATCCGTTGTCAAACCAACTGTTTCTGCCAATGATTCCCAGACCTTGAGAAATGCCAAGCAGATGGTATCCAAGGGAGCCTATAACATCACAGGTACACAGGAAACCATCACGGTAAAACCTGGTCAGACACTCAAGAAAATCTCTAAATTCTATTTGGGAGACGGCATGGAATGCTATATCCAAGCATATAATAATATAGATGAAGTTTCTGAAGGTATGAAACTAAAAATACCTCAGTTAAAGCTAAAAAAGAAATAATCTTTTCGCCTATCTGTATAAAGTTTCTTAAATGTAAGTTTTAAGAAACTTTTTTAATACTTTTTAGACACCAATTTTGGTGTTATCACTCTTATTTGTTGTATTTTTGCGTGATAAAATTTTAAAAACATTATTATGGCAGAATCAATTGATATCCGTGAGTTGAATATCCGAATAGAGCAGCAAAGTTCATTCGTTACTAATCTGTATCAGGGAATGAACAAGGTTATCGTCGGACAAAAACATCTTGTAGATTCATTATTAATAGGTCTGTTAAGTGACGGACATATCTTACTTGAGGGTGTTCCTGGTTTGGCAAAGACATTGGCCATCAAGACACTTGCTCAACTGATCGATTCAGATTACAACAGAATACAGTTTACCCCCGACCTCCTTCCTGCTGATGTGATCGGCACCATGATATACTCTCAGAAAGAAGAGAAATTCCAGGTAAAGAAAGGTCCTGTATTTGCAAATTTCGTTCTTGCAGATGAGATTAACCGTGCTCCGGCAAAAGTGCAGAGTGCATTGTTGGAGGCTATGCAGGAGCATCAGGTAACCATTGGTAACGATACTTTTGAATTACCTAATCCTTTCTTGGTGATGGCTACCCAAAATCCTATTGAACAGGAGGGTACCTATCCGTTGCCAGAAGCACAGGTAGACCGTTTTATGTTGAAGGTGGTTATTGACTATCCTACACTGGAGGAAGAGAAACTGATTATCAGGGAGAACCTGACAGAGAGTCTTCCTACCGTAGAACCAGTGATCACGGCAGATGCTATTATCAAAGCTCGTGAGGTGGTTCGTCAGGTATACCTTGATGAGAAGATAGAGCAGTATATCGCTGATATCGTCTTTGCTACACGTTATCCTGACAAGTATCAATTACCTGAACTGAAGGATTTGATCAGTTTCGGAGGCAGTCCTCGTGCATCTATCAATTTGGCAAAGGCTGCCAGGGCATACGCCTTTGTAAAGCGCAGAGGATATGTTGTTCCTGAGGATGTACGTGCCGTGGCCCATGACGTGCTCCGTCATAGAATCGGACTCACCTATGAGGCTGAGGCCACCAATGTCACCAGTGATGAGATCGTAAGTCAGATAATCAACAAGGTTGAGGTACCTTAATATTAATTCCGAATGGATACTTCTGAATTATTAAAGAAAGTCCGAAAGATTGAGATTAAGACTCGAGGACTGAGCAGTAATATCTTTGCAGGCCAATACCATACGGCCTTCAAAGGAAGAGGTATGGCATTCAGTGAGGTGCGAGAATATCAGTTTGGTGATGATGTACGTGACATCGACTGGAACGTAACGGCCCGTTTCCATCATCCTTATGTGAAGGTTTTTGAGGAGGAACGAGAGTTGACCGTCATGTTGCTCATCGATGTGAGTGGCTCGTTGCTGTTTGGTACGCAGAGCATGTATAAGAAAGACATGGTGACTGAGATTGCGGCGACCTTGGCTTTCAGTGCCATTCAGAATAATGATAAGATCGGTGTCATATTCTTTTCCGACAGGATAGAGAAGTATATACCTCCCCAGAAAGGAAGGAAACATATTCTCTATATCATCAGAGAGATGCTCGAATTCCAGCCGGAGAGCAAAAAAACCGATGTGAAGAAAGCAGTAGAGTTCCTCACCAGCGTGATGAAAAGACGGTGTACAGCCTTTCTGCTGAGTGATTTCTATACCAGGGAGAGTTTCGAGTCGGCATTGACCATCTGTAATCGCAAACATGATGTCATTGCTATTCAGGTATATGATCAACGTGCCAAAACACTTCCAAATGTCGGACTGTTGAAGGTTCTTGATGCAGAAACAGGGCATGAGATGTATATTGATACCGGAAGTAGTAAACTCAGGAAAGCCCATGCTCAGTATTGGTCGAATCGTCAGAAACTATTGTCTGATACTTTCAATAAGAGTAATGTAGATCATGTTAGTATTGCCACCAATGATGACTATGTGAAGTCTCTTTTGAAGTTGTTTCAGATGCGTGGCTAATTAGATTGAATCGTATGAAAAGTGGATTAATAAAACTGTTATCCGTCGTTTGTCTTCTTGCTTTGGTGAGCGGAATGCATGCACAGGTACAGGTGGAGTCGACCATCGATTCCATCCAGATATTGATTGGAGAACAGGCACACGTCACCCTGAATGTCAGCATGAAGAAAGGGCATAAGTTAGAAATGCCACAATTCAAGCGTCTTCAATATGTCACACCGGGTGTGGAATTTGTCAGCGACACGCAAGCAGATACCTCCGAACTGGATAATAATATGATCAGGGTAAGTAAGGTATACACACTGACATCATTTGATGAGAATCTGTATTATATACCTGAGATGACTGTTAAAGTAGATGGTAAACCATACAAGACGAAGAGCTTGGCATTGAAGGTGTTAACAGTCCCTGTCGATACACTCCATCCTGAGCAGTTCTTCCCCCCGAAAGATGTACAGAACAACCCTTTCCAATGGGCTGAATGGAGAACACCTTTCTGGTTGAGTATAGTCTTAATTCTCATCACGCTCACCGTGCTTTATCTGAGAAAACGACTGAAGGATAACAAACCAATTATCGCCAAGATCAGAGTGGTCAAGAAAGTGCTCCCGCATCAGAGAGCTATGAAGGAGATAGAGCGTCTGAAAGAGGAGCGCATGACATCTTCTGAGAATACCAAGGAGTACTACACTCGTCTGACGGATACCCTGCGTAAGTATATAGAGGAGCGCTTCGGCTTCAATGCCATGGAGATGACCAGTTCTGAGATTATCGATCGTCTGAATAGTGTTGATGACCGTAAGATGATAGATGAGTTGAAAGAACTCTTCTCTACGGCTGACTTGGTAAAGTTTGCGAAATATTCCACCCTCATCAATGAGAATGATGCTAATCTGGTGAATGCGATAGAATTTATCAATACCACCAAGATGGAGAATGTTCCAACAACGGAGACGATCGAGCCCAAACTTACAGAGAATGATAAGCGTTCTATGCGATCACGCAAGGCTATCAAATGGTCTATGGTCGTTTTGGTTGTCATGGCAGTGTTGTTGTGGATGTATCTTATTTATAGAATTTACTTGTTAATGTAATCATATAATGGAGTTTGCTAGTAAAGAATATTTGTTTTTGCTGATATTGCTGATACCGTATCTGATATGGTATCTTTTGTATCGTAAAAAGAGCGAGCCCACCATACAGATGAGCGATACCTATGCTTATCAGTATGCACCTGCCAGTTTGCGACAAAGACTGGTATGGCTTCCTGATTTGTTGCGCATCTTCACCTTTGTGATGATCGTCATGGTATTAGCCCGTCCGCAGACACATAACAGTTGGGGAAAGAAGACATCAGAAGGTATAGATATCATGTTGGCCATGGATGTCTCTACCAGTATGTTGGCACAGGATTTAAAACCTAATCGTATAGAAGCAGCAAAGTCGGTTGCAGCAGAGTTTATCTCCGGACGTCCTGATGACAATATCGGTTTGACGATCTTTGCAGGAGAGTCTTTCACGCAATGTCCGATGACTACTGACCATACCTCTCTATTGAATCTTCTTCAGAATGTCCGTACAGATATTGCCGAAAGAGGTTTGATAGAAGACGGAACAGCCATTGGTATGGGACTGGCTAATGCGGTGAGTCGATTGAAAGACAGTAAGACGAAGAGTAAGGTTGTTATCTTGTTGACCGATGGTAGTAACAATATGGGAGATATCTCTCCGCTTACTGCTGCACAGATAGCCAAGAGCTTAGGTATCAGAGTCTATACGATTGCCGTAGGTAGTAAGACTGTTGCTCCGTATCCTATGCAAGTAGGAGGCACTGTTCAGTATGTCAATGTCAGGGCTGATGTGGATACAGGAACACTGACAAAGATTGCTCAGACTGCTGACGGACATTTCTATAGAGCTACAAATACGGCTGAGTTGAAACAGATATATAAAGATATCGACAAACTCGAAAAGTCAAAGATGGAAGTAAAGAGGTTCTCCAAGCGATATGAGGCTTATCAGCCTTTTGCTCTTGCAGCCGTCCTTTCTCTTCTGTTAGAGATCTTATTACGAATAACATGGTTTAGAAGAATACCATAAATTGTACGACAATGTTCAGATTTGAAAGTCCTATATATCTATATCTATTGGTGCTGATACCCATATTGGCATTTATACGATTCTATGCCCTTCATGACCGAAAGAAGAAGTTGGAGGCCTTTGGCGATCTAACCCTTCTAAAGGGACTGATGCCTGATGTGTCTCGAAAACGTTCTGAAATCAAGTTCTGGTTGTTGGAGGGAGCGCTCACTTTCTTGATACTGATGCTGGCACGTCCACAGTTGGGTTCTAAAGTGTCGCATGAGACACGTAATGGTATAGAGACGATGATTGCCCTCGATATCAGTAATTCTATGCGCGCAGAGGATATCGTTCCTTCACGACTGGATAAGAGTAAGATGCTGATAGAAAATATGGTGGACAACTTTACCCAAGATAAGGTCGGACTGATTATCTTTGCCGGTAATGCATTTATTCAGTTACCTATTACCAGTGATTACGTGTCGGCAAAGATGTTTTTGCAGAATACCGATCCTTCCCTCATTGCCACGCAGGGTACCAATATTGCTGAAGCTATAAATGTAGGTCTAAAGAGTTTTACACAACAGGAGAAGATCGGCAGAGCAATCATTATCATTACCGATGGTGAAGATCATGAGGGTGGAGCTGTCGAGGCAGCTGCAGCAGCTAAGAAAAAAGGCGTAAGAGTCTTTGTCTTAGGTGTTGGTTCCACAGAAGGTAGTCCGATACCAGATGGTGAAGGTGGATATATGAAAGACCATTCAGGAAATGTGGTGATGTCTACACTCAATGAACAGATGTGTCAGGAGATTGCCCAGGCTGGAGGTGGAACCTATATTCATGTAAACAATACCAATCAGGCCCAGAAGAAACTCAATGCAGAACTCACAAAATTACAAAAAGGAGAAATTTCCAGCACGTTGTATAGTGAGTATGACGACCAGTTTCAGGCATTCGGTATCTTGGCCCTCCTCCTGTTGATACTTGAAGTATGTGTCATGGAGAGTAAGAATCCGTTGTTCAAAGGTATTAAACTGTTTGAGAAAAAATGAAACACTCGAGATATTACATATTGCTAATCACGATATTATGCTCTTCGCTCATGTATGCGCAGAGCGACCGGCAATCTATTCGCAATGGTAACAGCAGATATCATGCGAAGGACTATTCCAAGGCAGAGGTGTTTTACAGGAAGGCCATCGAGAAGAATCCCGATAATCCGCAGGCTCTTTACAACCTTGGATGTGCACTGATGATGCAACAGAAAGATTCAGCTGCTATCGTGCAATATGAGAAAGCTGGACAGTTGGAGAAAAATCCTCTCAGAAAAGCAAAGGTGTATCATAATATAGGAGTAATTTGTCAGAATCATCAGATGTATCAGGAAGCTATCGTTGCTTATCAGGAATCGTTGAGGAATAATCCTAAGGATGATGAGACACGCTATAACTTGGCGCTCTGTAAACAAAAGAAGAAAGATAACCAGGATCAGAATAAGAATCAGCAAAAAGAACAAAAGAAAGATCAGAATAAGGATCAGAAAGATAAACAGAAAAAAGAACAACAGCAACAAGATAATCAGAAGATGAGTAAGGAGAATGCAGAACAACTTCTCAATGCGGCTATTCAAGAAGAGAAAGCTACACAACAGCGAATGAAGAAGGCAATGCAGACTCCACAGAAACGTAATTTGGAGAAGAATTGGTAAAATGAACAGATTACTATTATCATATTGTCTACTTTTGGTATCGTTCATGCTCCGTGCTCAGACACTGAGTGTGAATGCACCATCAAATGTTCAGAATGGAGAGAATTTCCGTTTGACATATACACTGAATACTCAAAGTGGAACAGATTTCCGCATTGGGGAGATTCCTGATGCATTGGAGATTATTACTGGTCCTTACACCTCACAACAGAGTAGTTTTCAGATGGTAAACGGACATACCAGTAGTTCTTCATCCATCACATATACCTTTATTCTTTGTGCTAATAAGAACGGAACGTTCACCATTCCTGCCGCACATGTGCATGTTAATGGTAAGACCATTTCATCTCAGCCTGTAAAGATCACCGTATCTGGTAGCAATAATAACGGAAACAACCCGCCGAGGATGCATGATGATTACCAAAATGATCACCAGATGCGATCTGCAGGTAGTGCTATTTCTGGCAATGATCTTTTTATTAAAGTCAGTGCTAATAAAAAACGTGTTCATGAGCAGGAACCTGTGCTTCTCACCTATAAGGTTTATACGCTGGTAGATCTTACGCAGTTGGAAGGTAAGATGCCAGACCTTACAGGATTCCATTCACAAGAGGTAAAACTGCCCCAGCAGAAATCATTTCACATAGAAAATGTCAATGGCAGGAATTACCGTACTGTTACATGGAGCCAGTATGTGATGTATCCACAGATGACTGGAAAGTTGGAGATTCCAAGTATTACCTTCAATGGCACTGTCGTTCAGCAAAATCGTAATATAGATCCTTTTGAAGCTTTCTTTAATGGAGGAAGCGGTTATGTAGAGGTAAAACGTAGTATCAAGGCCCCGGGATTGATGATCCAGGTAGATCCGCTACCCAAGAAACCGGCAGATTTCTCTGGCGGTGTCGGTCATTTCAATATTTCTGCACAACTCAATAAGTCGGAGATCAAAGCTAACGACCCGATAACGATAAGAGTGGTTGTTGGTGGTGTGGGCAACCTCAAATTAATCAAGCAACCGGTCGTTACCTTCCCGAAGGATTTCGACAAGTATGATGCTAAGATAACGGATAAGACCAAGTTGACTGCTAATGGCGTGGAAGGTAATATGATCTATGATTTCCTTGCTGTTCCACGTAATCCGGGAAAATATACTATTCCTGCCGTTACATTTACTTATTATGACACAGCAGCCGATTCTTACAAAACCATCAAGACACAGTCGTTCGACCTTACTGTAGAAAAAGGCACGGGTGGTGGCAATAACAGTGCCGATTTCACAGAGGAACAAAACCAAGATATACATGCTATCAAGACAGGTAAGTACAAGTCTCAGAAAGTGGATGATCTGTTCTTTGGCAGTTTCAGCTATTGGTTGATATTACTTATTCTGTTGGCTATCTTCCTGATGGTTATGATTATCTTCCGTAGGAGGGCGATAGAGAATGCTGATGTCGTGAAGGTACGTGGAAAGAAAGCAAATAAGATAGCTACCAAACGATTGAAGTTATCGCATAAGCTAATGCTTGAAAATAAGCAGAATGAGTTTTATGATGAGGTCCTTCGTGCTCTTTGGGGGTATGTCGGCGATAAGATGAATATACCTGTTACAGAATTATCTCATGATAATATTGAAGAGAGATTACGTGAGCATGATATCGATCAGGTAACGATCAGCAAGTTTATGGAGGCTCTCGACTCATGCGAATACGCACGTTATGCACCAGGTGATGTTAAAGGTAATATGAATAAGACATTTGTTACAGCTATGGATGCTATTACCACGATAGAAGAGTCGATCAAGAATAACCGTTCAAAGAAAAATAGAAAATCTGCAAAAGTCTTTCTGTTAACACTTTCTTTTGTAATGACTATTCCGACTGTCAGTCATGCTATTACCAAGCAAGATGCAGATGCCGAATATAGTAAAGGTAACTATCAGCAGGCTATCAATGATTACGAAGAGCTCCTTAAGAATGGTGCCAGTGCTGATCTGTACTATAATCTGGGAAATGCTTATTACAGGAAAGATAATATCACACATGCCATCATCAATTATGAACGTGCACTGAAGTTATCACCATCGGATGATGACATCCGTTTTAACCTGCAGATGGCAAGGTCGAAAACGATTGATAAGATCACTCCCAAGAGTGAGATGTTCTTTGTTACCTGGATGCGCTCAGTGGTTAATCTGATGAATGTTGACGGTTGGGCTCGTCTGTCGATCTTCAGTTTGATATTATCATTAGTGCTTGTCCTTGCATACCTTTTTGCCGGCAACCTCTCTGTCAGACGGATCGGATTCTATGGCGGAATATTCTTCCTGTTATTATTTATTTTCAGCAATGTTTTTGCATATCAACAAAAAAAGATCTTAGAGAATAGAAATACCGCTATTATCATAGCGCCATCTGCAACCATCAAGAAGACACCATCATTCGGCGCTTCTGATATTACCGTCATCCATGAAGGAACCAAAGTGGAGATATATGATGATACCATGAAGGACTGGAAGGGTATACGTCTGACAGACGGACGTGATGGATGGATACAGACTAAAACGATAGAGAAGATATAAATGGAAACATTGTTTGAACTGGATCGACAGGTATTATACTTCTTTAATGGGAGTGATTCCTTGTTTTGGGACAGTGTGATAGGTACACTGACCAGTGGTTTGACATGGATTCCCTTTTATCTTTGTTTGATCTATTTGGTCATTAAGAATAAAGAATCTGTTTTCCAAATCTTATTGACATTGGGGTTTGCAGCCCTGTGTGTGATCGTTACCGCAGGACTCACTGATCTGCTTGTCAAGCCATGGGTGGCACGTCTCCGTCCCTGTATGGATCCGAGTATTAAATACTTTATTGATACGGTATATGGTTTCACCTCAAAGGATTTTAGTTTTTGGTCAGCTCATGCTGCAAACACTTCGTCTTTAGCCGTCTTCGTCTCTTTCTTGATAAGAGAGAAAAAACTCATTATTACCATGGTGTTGTGGTGTTTGTTCAACAGCTATACACGTCTGTATCTCGGCATGCATTATCCTTCGGATATCCTTTGTGGACTGTTAGTGGGCTCTTTATTGGGCTGCGTAACCTATTATATCTACCAAAAAAATTATTATCGCTTTACGCCGAAAATCAATTATATTTCATCTCATTTCACCTCTACAGGCTTTGCTATATCTGATATCGATGTGGCAATAACTGTTATGGTATTTACACTTTTGTATGCTATTATCAGAGCTGTAGTTGTTTGTCTTTAATTTTTATTACATTGGATACAAAACATATTAAAATAGAGGATTATAATTATCCCTTGCCAGAAGAACGCATCGCTAAGTTTCCAATCAGTCAGAGGGATCATAGTAAGTTACTTATTTATAAAAAGGGCGAGATTAGTCATGATGTCTTTTACCACCTGACAGACTATCTTCCGTCTGATGCGCTCTTAGTGTTCAACAACACTCGTGTCATCCAGGCTCGTATGCATTTCCGTAAAACGACAGGTGCACTGATAGAGGTGTTTCTCTTAGAACCTGCTCTGCCAGCCGACTATGAACAAAACTTTCAATCAAAGGGTTCTTGTTCGTGGTATTGTATCATCGGTAATTTGAAAAAATGGAAGGAAGGTGACCTGCAGCGTGTGTTCAATATCCATGGTAAGGATATTACACTCACCGTTCGTCGGAAAGAGATGCACCAGACCAGTCATAAGATTGATTTTGAGTGGAACGACAGCAATGTCAGTTTTGCAGAGATCATAGATGCAGTGGGTGAGTTACCTATTCCTCCATATCTGAATAGAAATACGGAAGAGAGTGACAAGGTCACTTATCAGACAGTATATTCCAAGATTAAAGGTAGTGTGGCAGCCCCTACAGCAGGACTGCATTTTACACAGGAAGTGCTGGATGCCATCGACCAAAAAGGAATCATCCGTGAAGAGATCACATTACATGTAGGTGCAGGAACCTTTAAACCGGTGAAGAGCAAAGAGATAGAGGGTCATACAATGCATACGGAATCCTTCAGTGTGAAAAAGAGTACGATTGAGAATCTTATTCATCATCATGCTGAGGCTATAGCTGTCGGAACAACCAGTGTCCGCACCTTGGAGAGCCTGTACTTCATCGGTTGTAAATTGGCTTCACAACCTGATTGCACTGCAGAAATGTTACATGTCGACCAGTGGGAACCGTATGACACACAATATCAGTTGTCACCGGTCGATGCCCTGCAGCATATTGTTGATTACCTGGAAAGAAATCATTTGAGTGTGTTACAGGCAGACACACAGATCATTATCGCTCCGGGTTACGAGTATAAGATTGTCAAGAAGCTAATCACTAACTTCCATCAACCCCAGAGTACCTTGTTGTTATTGGTAAGTGCGTTTGTGAAAGGTGACTGGCGAAAGATTTACGATTATGCACTGTCTAATGATTTCAGATTCTTGAGTTATGGTGACAGTAGTTTATTAATACCTTAAAGAGATAATAATGAAAATAGGAGATAAAGTTCGATTTGTAAGTGAAACGGGTGGCGGTGTCGTAGCCGGTTTTAAAGGTAAGGACATCGTTCTTGTAGAAGATGAGGATGGCTTCCAGATACCTACCGTCATTACGGATGTTGTCGTGGTGGAATCGGATAATTACGACAGGGTCCCTTCACAATATCAAGCTACGGGAAAATCAACAGCGAAAGAGACTACATCAAAAGAGAAGTCTCATTCAGATGATCCTGCCGATCGTCCGGTAACCTTCAAGCTTCCTCCAGAGGAACGTAAAGGTGGCGATGTGCTCTCTGCTTACCTGGCCTTTGTGCCCATAGATATCCGTGAGGTTACCAATACCCGTTTTGAGACCTATATCATCAATGATAGTAACTACTATATGCGATATACTTATATGTATGCGGAGGGTAAGGCATGGCAGATGTTGTCATCAGGAGAGATAGAACCCAATACCAAATTGTACATTGATGAGATTGGTAGAGAGTCTCTCGATCAGTTACAGCATGTGGCCATACAATTGATCGCCTACAAGAAAGACAAACCGTTTATTCTCAAATCACCGGTTTCCGCACAGTTGCGTATTGATGGAACGAAATTCTATAAGTTGCATACTTTCCAGGAAAATGATTTCTTTGAACAGCGGGCGCTTGTATATACCATCGTAGAAAATGATAAGATAAACCGTCCGCTTGCTATTGATCCGGAGAAAGTTAAGCAAGAGATGTTCCATAAGAATGATCACACAACCGTGGAGAAGCCTAAGGTGATCAAGCCCATTGCTCCGAAGAAGAATGAGCCAGTTGTCATCGATCTGCATGCGGAAGAGATTCTGGAGACGACAAGTGGTATGGAACCGGTAGATATCCTTAATTATCAGTTGGCTTTTTTCAGAAGAACATTGAAGGAGTTTGCCAATTATAAGGGCACGAAGATTATCTTTATCCATGGAAAAGGAGATGGCGTGTTACGACGGGCTATCATCAATGAGTTACGATATAAATATAAGTCATATACTTATCAGGATGCTTCTTTCCAGGAATATGGATACGGGGCTACACAGGTGAATATCAAATAGTAGGATTATGAATAATAGTTTTATTACCGTTGCAGCTGCGATTCCTGCAGTAAAGGTTGCTGATTGTGACTATAACATTGAGCAGATTATCGCACAGGTCACAGAAGCTGAGGAGAAAGGTGTAGAGATCATTGTCTTTCCAGAACTATGTGTTACAGGATATACCTGTCAAGACCTATTCCGCCAGTCAACATTACTTGAGAATGTTGAACTGAGTGTGGTCCGACTGTTGGGACATATGCGGAAGATGAATGTCATCGCTATCATCGGTATTCCTGTTATTGTTGGTGACTTGTTGCTCAACTGTGCCGCTGTCATTCAGAAGGGTAGTATCCTGGCAATGATCCCCAAGACGTATCTTCCTAACTATAATGAGTTCTACGAGAAGCGATGGTTTGCCTCTCTGCAGGATCTTCGTGAGACACAGATACGCTATGCCGGTAATAAGATTACTATTACACCGGAGCCTCTTTTGGTTCGTACCTCAGAGAATGTGCTGTTTGGTGTTGAGATCTGTGAGGATGTGTGGGCTCCGGCACCACCGAGTAACCGTTTGGCTTTGTCGGGAGCTGATCTTATCTTTAATCTGTCTGCCAGTGATGAGTTGGTGGGTAAGCACGACTACCTGAAGGGTTTGTTGGCTCAACAGAGTGCACGCACCATTACCGGATATATTTACAGCGGCAGTGGTTTCGGAGAGAGTACACAGGATGTGGTATATGGCGGCAATGCTATGATATACGAGAATGGTGTACTTCTTGAGGAAGCAGACCGTTTCTCACTGGAACCCCAGATGATGATTGGACAGATTGATATCGAGCGCCTGCGTTCTGAGCGTCGCACCAATAGTACTTATGTTAATGCACAACGGGGAAACAATGCGATTATCGTGGATGCCTTACCTACAGACAGTATTCCATTTACGCTGATCAGGAAGATCGATCCACATCCATTTATCCCCGCCTCAACAGATATGCAACGCAGTTGTGAAGGGATCATCAACATACAGTCATGTGGTCTTGCTAAACGTGTGATACATACTAACAGCAAGAACCTTGTTGTCGGTATCAGTGGTGGTTTAGACAGTACATTGGCCTTGCTGATCTGTGTGAATACCTTCGATATGCTGCACCTTGACAGGAAAGGAATCATCGGTGTGACAATGCCTGGCTTCGGAACAACCGACAGAACCTATCAGAATGCGCTTACACTCATGAAAAACCTTGGTATCACCATCAAGGAGATCAATATTGCCAAAGCTGTAAACCAGCATTTTGAAGATATAGGTCATGATCCTAAGATACATGACGTAACCTATGAGAATAGTCAGGCTCGTGAGAGAACGCAGATACTCATGGATCTCACCAATCAGATAGGTGGTTTTGTGGTAGGTACCGGTGACCTGTCGGAATTAGCACTTGGATGGGCTACCTATAATGGTGATCATATGTCGATGTATGGAGTGAACGGTAGTGTGCCGAAGACGTTGATTCGTTATTTGGTAAGATATATAGCCGAGTATAAGATGGATGAGGCAACAAAAGCCGTATTGCTGGATATCATTGATACACCGATATCCCCAGAGTTAATTCCTGGTGACGAGAAAGGTAATATCAATCAAAAGACGGAAGATCTTGTAGGACCCTATGAGTTGCATGATTTCTATCTGTATTACTTCTTGCGCTTTGGTTTCTCTCCCAGGAAGATCTTCTTCTTGGCACAACATGCTTTCAAGGGAATGTATGATGATGCCACGATAAAGAAATGGTTGTCTACTTTCTTCCGCCGGTTCTTTAATCAACAGTTCAAACGTTCTTGTCTGCCAGATGGACCAAAGGTAGGAAGTGTCAGTCTGAGTCCTCGTGGTGATTGGCGTATGCCTTCGGATGCTGTAAGTCGTCTGTGGCTAAAAGAATGCGAAGAGCTGTAGTCGTTTGTACAATAAACTGTGGGAAAAGTCGTTTTGTAAGTGATGAATAGATTGAATAACAACATATTATTTGCCTTTCTATTAGTCACTTCCATCTTTTGGTCGTGTGCTGATGATGACAGTTTTACGTTATCATCATCCAATCTATTAACGATGTCGGTAGATACCGTCAATATGGACACGGTATTCTCTACTGTTCCGACATCTACCAAAACATTCTGGATCTATAATCAGTCTGGCGATGGCATACGTTGTCCGTCAGTCAGACTCACCCGTGGTAACCAATCGGGATTCCGCGTGAATATCGATGGTATCTACCTCGGTGAATCCAATGGCTTTCAGACATCGGACATCGAGGTCAGGGATGGAGATAGTATCCGTGTCTTTGTGGAACTGACATCCAAGCGTAATGGTGCTCTTCAACCTCAGTTGGTAGAGGATCAGCTGCTCTTCTCCTTAGAGAGTGGGGTAGAGCAACGGGTCACCCTACAGGCTCATTCATGGGATGCAGATATCTACGATGAGATTCTCATCACAGATGATCAAACTATTACGACTACCCGTCCGATGATCATCAACAAAGGGATTACTGTAAGTGAGGGTGCTACCTTACGCATATCCTCTGGCAGCACGTTGTATTTTCATTCGGGTGCTGGTATCGATGTGTACGGTACACTGATATCCGAAGGTACAGCCGATAATAATGTTTGTCTGAGAGGTGACCGAACAGATAATATGTTTGATTATTTGCCCTATGATCTTGTCAGTGGACAGTGGAAAGGTATTGTTTTCCATGACACGTCATTTGGTAATCAACTGCTCTACACGGATATACATAGTACGATGGATGGTGTCGTGTGTGATTCTTCATCTGTTCAAAATATCAAACTGACAGTAGATAACTCTACCATTCATAATTGTCAGGGTGATGGACTGCGAAGCACAGCTAGCAAGATTATCTTGAGAAATACTCAGATAACCAATACACTTGGTCACTGCCTGAATATCATTGGTGGTGATGCAGAAGTGCAGCATTGTACTCTTGCTCAGTTTTACCCGTTTGATGCGGATAGAGGTAAGGCGCTTAATATTTCCAATGAAGTCAAAAACCCACTATCCATCAAGTGTTATAATTCTCTGATAACGGGTTATGCGGAGGATGTGCTTAATGGTGATAGAAAATCTGAAGATGCGGCTTTTGACTATTTCTTTGATACCTGTATCATGCGTACACCAAGTGTAGAAGATACAACGCATTACAATGCTGTGATTTGGGAACTGCCGGAAGATTCCGTTTCTGCGGGAGAAAAACATTTTGTCTTGGTTGATGGTGACACGCAGCATTACGACTTCCATCTTGTGGAATCGTCAACAGCCGTGGGCAAGGCAAATCCTCTCTATGCCCTGCCTCTTGACAGAGAGGGTAGGGAACGTAATAAAGATGCTGCCTGCATTGGCGCTTACGAATATATAAAACCTAAAAAGGAATGACCATGAAAGAAATCAAGATTGAGACATCCATACAGTTTTGCCAGTTGGAGGAGTTGGAAGAAAACGATCAGCAACTGGTCAGAAAGGCGATCGAAGCCACAAAACATAGTTATTCTCCCTATTCGCATTTCAAGGTAGGGGCTGCTCTTCGTCTGGCCAATGGCATGGAGCTAATAGGTGCCAATCAAGAGAATGCAGCATATCCGGTGGGGTTGTGTGCCGAGCGAACAGCCATCTTCGCTGCCCAGGCTAACTATCCTGATCAACCTATCGTGGCCATTGCTATCACTGCTGCCAATGAGAATGGACTGGTGAAAAAACCAGTTACACCCTGCGGCTCATGCCGACAAGTGATGCTCGAGATAGAGGATCGTTACAAACAACCCATAAAGATTTTCCTTTATGGCACTGATGGTGTTTATATCATCAACACGATCAAGGATATCATGCCGCTGTACTTCGTAGACGAAGCTATGCACTAACTCATTCCGCAAAGATGCTTATAGGGACAATACTTACAATTGTCTCTGTTATCTGTTGGGTGAAAATCCTGCTCAGGATCATAAATCTCCGCAAAAATACGTTCTATGCCCTCTATAAAGGGTGTCATATATTCTTGTATGTCCGCAATCTTCTCCTTGTTAATACATAGCGTAGGATCGTAATTCTCAGCAGCAGAATGCTGAATGAAGAGAAGTGAAGGACTGACTGGTAATTGTTCCGGATTATACTCCTTATCCTTTCTTACCAGCGAAGCATAGAGCATGGTTTGCAAGTAGTAGTCGGCATGCTGATCTTTCTTAGAGTGGTCGAACACACCTTCTACGTCTTTCATGTCATTCCTAAACTGACTGCCTCCTGTCTTATAATCGACCACTCTGATCCTTTTCTCTTGGGATATAGGATCGGTCACCTCATCTAATCGGTCAATGATTCCGGATATCTTGATAGGGAGAGCTCCGCAAGAACGATTAACCTTTACCTCACCATTAACTCGAAGTTCGTTTCCAACGATCCGGAATGGAGCCAGACGCTGATCAATAGACAGCAGTCGTTTCAGATAACGGATGATCACAGCCCTCTTGATCATCTCTATTCCATTGAGTTCGGGCATTTCCTTTGTCTGGAAATACTCTTTGCAGAAGGCCATATCAGTCACGCGCTCAATCTCTTCGGGGTGTTTTGACATCTCTGCCAGTTGATCCTTCTTGATATATCCCGTCCGGTCCTTCATCTTGTTATACAACATCTCCGCAGCTTTATGGAAGATATTTCCAAATATCCTGTTGTCGATCTCGTCATCCAGAGGGTCATCTTCCTTGATACCCTTTATATCATTATAATAGAATACCAATGGACAGCGTAGATAGTGATTGATAGCTGTCGGTGAGATTCTGTGAAGGCGCATCTCTTCCAGTCGTTTTATGATATCTAGATCTTTCTTGATGCTTTCTGCATCCCTATGAGGCAACTTATGTGAAGGTATCAGTGTTTGCTTACTGATGGCATGACTGCTTTCAACCATAAGTTGCAACATAAAACGACTCATCTCTCCACGTTGGCCACCGTCAGTACTGTTGTTATATAATATGGTGATGTCTTCAGCCCGCTGCAACAGACGATGGAAATAATAGGAGAATACAGCCACCTTATGTTCTACAGTTGTCAGACCGTATGCCTTACGGATACTGTGAGGAATAAAACTGGCATCATTCACACTCTTGGGCAGATTACCTTCATTACATGAGAGTAGGATAACATGCTTGAAATCAAGGTTTCTCGTTTCCAGCACACCCATGACCTGCACACCTTCTGCCGGTTCTCCATGGAATGGTATCGAGGTGCTTTGGAAGAGTTGTTGTATCAGTCGCTGCATCGTGACGGGATCTACAGTTAGTCCGTCATTCATCAGATCGTATAGTCGGTTGAGTAAGGTATACACGCTGAATAGCGATTCGGCAGCCAACGGATCGTTTATCTGCTGCGTGCCTATCTGTTTGATGATCTGTTGTATCCAGCGTACAGTAGTCTTATTGTCCAACGGCGCTTCTTCTAACAGTAATTCTTGAGAGATCAACGGATAATAGGGATGCCGCTCAAGTCGACGCAACTGATATTTCTTGACCATACCTTGATGATGTAATGTCAGCAGGTTCATGACCAACGAACACACCGGCATGTTGATCAGTGGATAGCCCGTGGTGATATTTACCGTTCCTAACTCATCCGGAAGACTATGAATAACAGATTGTAACAGATTCTCATCGCACATTACAATGGCTGTATCGACACCATCTTTTATGCGGTCATGCGCATGAAGCCATTGGGGAATAAACCTGGCTTGGGCATCTTCTGTGGTAGAACTGATAAAGGTGATATCCTTATCATCATTAAAATGACGATAAAGCGCTTGCTCAGAAAGAGCATTTGGAAATTCATTCAAGTATTGTTTCAGGAAGAAGCCTGCCTCTATGTTGTCATTCTTTATGTAATACTCATCGTAATCCCAATAGAAGACTGCTTTCCCTGCATCTTTCAGTTTACGGAAAAGTGTGCGCTCAACGGTTTGCAAGACATTAAATCCTACAAAGAGATAATGGTCATATTCGTAGGTCTGGCTATCATCCTGAGCCACACTTCTATATAACATACCCTCGTAGGCAATACCCTGCTGTGATAATCGATTCTGAAAATCGTGGTAGATAGATGCCAAGTGGACCCACAGATTGAGGAATCGTTGTTTCAACTCTGATTCATCCTGAATGTCTATAAAATTCTTGAAGAACTGTCTCAGCGTTTCTTTTTGCTCTTCACTGAGATAGTCGGTGTTATCGTATTGATGAATGTCCACGACATTCTCGAACACCTTGTCGGCATCTGCCATATTCTTGTCGATATCATCAAAGTCGGCTATCAGCAGTTGTCCCCAACTGAAGAAATGATCCAATGTCTCATCAAAGCCTGTTTGCTGTAGATAACTGTTATAAAGTTCACAGGTGAGTTTCAGTGGATCACCTACCGTCAACGGTGAGTGTTGGCGGAACAGCTCACTGATGGTGATATACTTCGGACTCCATATCGGCTTCCCTGCCAAGCGGGCCAGATACTTATTCAGGAATAGTGATGCACGCTTGTTGGGAAAAACGACAGCTATTCTTGATAAGTCAGTTCTATAACGCTGGATAATATCTTGTGCTACGTATTCTAAAAACTTCTTCATACTGTTACAACTTTATTGTTATAAACCATCCAGAGATATCCTTTCACATGGGTATATCCCATCTTCACAAGCAGATCCTTGTATTCCTCCACCTGTCTTTTATACTCATCTTTGTACTTACCGAACTTAAAGTCGACAACCACTACCTCATCACCGCATACCATCACACGGTCTGGCCGTTTGTTCTCTTTTCCTTCTTCCAGAATTGTGCATTCATTATAGAGTGTCCAACGTGGAGAGAACCAGTCAGCCACTTGCGGATCATTCAGTCGTTGATTCAACATCTTTTGTAATCTTTCCACAGAGATGTCCTCATCATAGAGTATACCTCCTTGTTCCAGTTCATGCAGCACCTGAGGAATATCGTCGGTCGTGCGTATCTTGGAGAAGAGATAATGCAGGATATTTCCCATCTTAATATAGGTATTCTCCTGTGTATCTTCGTCGGTAGAGAGAAACTCCTTGCTCTTGTTACTCTGACGGAACTCCACCTTATGGTGACAGGGATAGCGTTTCAGTAACACATCCACTGGCTCGGATGTGAACACATTCTTCACATCCTCTTCATCGTGACGATTCTCTTTTCCATCGTCTGGCATGCTGCCATATTCAAAAATGGTGCATTCATCATGGTCTTCATAACTGGCACCTTCCATCGCTTGACTGATCTCGCCCAATACCTTTTGGATGATACTACTACGGTATCGTTCGCTTCGTTTCCTGCCTAACACAAACAAACATTTCTTTGCCCTGGTGAAAGCGACATACAACAGGTTGAGGTTATCTACCATATTCTGCAGGTGCTCATGCAGGTAGTCATCCTTAAAGACTGACTCCATCAATGTCTTGCTATAGGCAACAGGCAGGATCGGCATTCTGTTGAAGGGCTCGACAGTCGGTGTAAACCATACAGAACCTCCAACCTCCAAAGACCAGTCACAGAAAGGAATGATAAGATAAGGAAACTCCAGTCCTTTACTCTTGTGAATAGTGATGAGTTGTATACCATCAGCGCCGTTGGTCTGTATCGTCTTCTTTTTCAGGTTTTCATCCCATTCCTTGATGAAGAGGGCGATATCTGCGCCATAGTCACGTGAGAACTTCATCACCTCATCATAGAATGTTGACAGATAGGCCCCTTCGTCGGTGATGAGTGACAGTTGTAAGAGGGAATACAACTGTTCTATCAGATCGATCATCGACAGATGACGGAAGGATTGCGTATCTGAGAACAATGCATCCACATCTACTGTTGCATGAATCTTTTCGCAGGTGCTCTTGATATTCTCTCTGCTGATGATACTATCTTTGTTGATCAACAGTCGGAGAGCATCCATCAAGGTTGAGATCGTTAGGGAGGAAGATAGTTGGAAGGCCTCCTCGCTGACGATATGTACATGCTTGCGTGTCTGCATGAAGTAGTTGGCTATCAGTGGCACATGATCCTTCTTGTTACGTACCAGGATAGCGATATCTTTTTGGGCAATGCCACGGCCAAGCAACTCATCCACCCGTTCACCGATCTTCTCGCACATCATCTGCTCGGTGAAATCTTTCTCAAAGAGTTGGATGTTTACATATCCTTCTTTCTTCTCAGGGTTCTTCTGTTCTTGCTCTACTTCATCATATGCTGATCGTAAGGCTGCTGCCCCTGCTGGATAATCATATTCTGTCTCTATGCTGTCTGCTTCTAACTCTGCCGCCTTGGTGAAGAAATGATTATTGAACTTCACGATATTGGTGTATGATCGGTAGTTCTTCTTCAGGGGTTCAATCTTCAGGACATCCCCATGCTTAGGAAACTGATCTGATATACCATTCAGCAACTGCCAGTCGCTGTTCCTCCAACGGTAGATACTCTGTTTTACATCACCCACAATGAGGTTGTTCACCAGTTTGTTATCATCATCGGTGACGGCATGACTCATCGTCTCATACAGCAAAACCTTGAAATTATCCCACTGCACATTACTGGTATCTTGAAACTCATCGATCATCACATGCGAGAGTTGTGAACCAATCTTCTCAAAGACAAAAGGCGTGTCGGTCTCTTTCATCAGACTATGAAGCAACTGTTGTGTGTCACTCAATAAAAAACGGTTTACCTCCTGGTTGAGCTCATGCACCTTTTCTTCTATCTTATGCAGCAGGCGTACCTGATTGATCTTCTCAAGAATAACATTGGCAGAGACATACTCTCTCCAGCACTTCTGTCGTGACGACTCCGATTCCCTAAGCAGGGGGAGCAGGCGCTCCTCCACAAGGGATATGATACGGTCTTTGTCTTTATGTGTCTTTGTTACCCAACTGGTGGGGTCATTCATCCAGTTTCCAAACTTCTTTCCGATACAGTTCTTCTTACTGAAATCATTCGACTGTAGTTTTCTGAAATACCCGCATACGCCAGCCTTCTTCGATGAGAAATCATCCTCAGTCAGTCCATATTCTTTCAGTATGCCGAAGAACTGCTCACCATATTTCTCCATCTTATTCTTTGCGTCATTTCTAACCTCATGAAGCATCTTCACATACTGGTTGAATGAAGATCCCTGCATGGCAGCGCCCATTGCCTCACTGTGTTTCTTATAGAAATCTTTAAAGATATTCTTTCCCATCTTTTTCAGTGAGGTGATCACGTTCCAGCCTTTATCATCGTCGATGGTCTCCTCAATATATTGTATCAGCCACAACAGCATGGGGTCATTGGGTGAGAACGACTCAATGATCTCGTCGACAGCCTGTTCTTCAATCTGATCATCATCCAGACTGATATGGAGGTTGGCCGTAAGGTTCAATTCCTTAGCCAGATTGCGGAGCACACTTTGGAAAAAAGAGTCGATGGTCTCTATACGGAAATAATGGTAATGATGGATAAGCAGATGTAAGGCGATGCCTGCTCTTTCACGGATCTTCTTTTCTGGATAATCTGGCAGATGCTCCTTCACCTTCATCACATAGTCGTCGGACTCTGGTAATCCTTTCCAGATACCATACAGTTGTGAGAGGATACGCTCTTTCATCTCCTCTGTTGCCTTGTTGGTAAATGTTACTGCCAGAATATTTCTGTATTTCTGCGGGTTCTCAATCAGCAGAGAGATATACTCTACTGCTAATGTGAATGTCTTGCCACTTCCGGCGCTCGCCTTATATACTGTTAATTGCTTGGTCATTGTAGGTTGTTATTGTTAAAGTCTTTAGGGTCTTTAAGGTCTTTAAGGTCGTTAAAGTCTTTAAGGTCTTTAAGGTCCTTAAGGTCGTTAATTCTTCACTCTTCACTCTTCACTCTTCACTCTTCACTTTTTATTTACCAGTCTCTGAATAATTCGAAACTCACTTTGCATCCGATGCCATCGTATCTGAAATTCTTCAGGCCGACGAACAGGCCAAAGGAGAGATAGCGATTCTTCCATCCATAGCCAAATTCATTATAGGGATGTATGTGTTGTAAGAGTAGCGTATTCAGGTAGATACGCTCTGTCTCTATGAAATGTCCGAAATAGGGTAGGTTAGACAATAGCAGCAATGGTGACTCATAGGTGATATTGGAACGTACGTAGTAGTCGGAGGAGTTATAGGTCTCTTGTTTCAACAACTGGAATTCACCCGTCCAGTCATCATTCCATCCCAACATATACTCATCGCGGAAATTCTCAAAGTCGAGGAAATATTCTTCCTTGTCTTTCATCGTGTAGACACCGAATCCTAAGCGCATGCTCAGCGAGCGTAATCGGTGGAATTTTCTTAACCAGTTAGCGTCTACCTCCAGTCGTCCGTAGTTCATGTCTGATTTTCCCACGCCTCTGATACCTTGCTCATAGTTGATGGTGAAGTGTGGTCCATGCCATGACCAAGGACGTATCTGTGTCTCGATCATAGGTGCGAAGGTGTGATAGCAGTCGGGTTGTCCGATCTGTCTGAATGCGGCCTTGTCAACAGCCGACCGTCGATGGAAGGTAGCTCCCGCGCCGATACTCCAACGGTTGGAGATGTCATAGTTGGAGACCAGTCGGATCTTCATGTCCTTAAAACGATCCAGCATCAACTGTTGGTAAGTGCTGTCTTTATCCTTATCAGTGGCGTATTCCCTTACGCTGTTGTTACGTATGCGGTTACCATTACCAATCTCTAACTCTACATATCCATGACGATTCTTGTTGAATGTATAGCGGATGGGCATGGTGAAGTAGAACTGTTTCTGCTTGAAAGAATAACCCATACGGGTGTAAAACGACAAGTCGCTATTCTCACTGAAAGCATAGTTGCTGCGTACCTTCATCTTGTAGGTAATACCTCGCGATCCACTATAACTCACGTAGAGCGGGTTCAATATCGGTGAGATACGAAAACTGCCTTGGTCGTTGGGGCCAAACGATCCTTTGATACGGTTCACCAGGTTGTCCCCGAAATAATCCCAGAATACTCTCTTCCACACACTCCGCTTCTTCGGCGGCTTCTGACTGTTGATATACCTGATGGAATCCTGTTTCTGGTAAGCCTGTATGAATTCCTCTGTGAGCGGGAAAGGACGTACCTTCTCCATCAACGCCATGTCATGGGAGTCAATGATTGTGTCGGGAATGATATTTTTCTGGCTGAACAATATCTGATGGGTGGAGTGGATATGATTCTTCAGATAACGGAAATCAGCGTCTATCACACATCGCTTGGGATAGAACGACTGCGGCACCTTGTCGCCCATCTCTGTAGTCACGTGGAAGGTGATCATGTCGAATTCTCCTGAGAACTCCACCTGCTGGATCCTTCCGGTGTAGTAATCCACCAAGGCCTTTCCGCTTACCAGTTGGGTGTTTCGCTTTCTGGGGCGGAACACGATCTCTACACGGTCGTTGGTAAGGAATGAGATACCATAGCGGTATAGTGCCTTGTTCTTAATATGAAAAGGTGAGAGCAGTCGGTCACCGATCAATGCCGCATCATACAACTGAGGAACCATGTACCCCATGAGGGTAGGCATGGTCTGCTTATAACGTGGCACTGTTCCCACACTGATCTGCCGATACATCTCGTAGTCTTTTAGATCCTTGAAAGTCAGTCTGGTGTAACTCTCTCCGAAATAGTCATCATCCTTGCCTCGGGCCAGCACATGCATGCTGGGAACGGTCATCAGTGTGATGTCTTTCTTGATGGTGTTGATCTGGTATCTTATATAGACGTTCAGGTTCAAACCGTTGATGCTCTTGGCTACATCCTTGTCGTAGAGTGCTTTATAAGCGAAGACACGATTCATGATGAGTGAGTCTTTGTCGGCCCACGGAGATGTTTTGCCATTCATTACGATGCTGGTAATGAGTAAGATTGTCAATATGCCGATTTTCCTGATCATCTTTACAAAGGTAAAATTATTCAATTAAACAATCAAACATAATGGCAAGAAAAAAATTCCGTTAAGATTCATTAACGAAATATCGTTTTATTTGTTTTGACTAAACTATATCGGATGAAAGTATTGTAGCTGTTTCCTTCATGTTGTAATGATTAACACATGAGTGCGCTATACTGGCGCACTCGAGTGCTCCTTATTGACAATGCATTGCGCCAGTATGGCGCACTATGTTTTTAGTCATTTACACGATGTCATGTAATAACTATCGTCATTAAGATTGATGAATATGGCAACTGCTAACATGAGGAGAAATGATGGTTGCTGCTTCTTGAATAACAGTTAATAGTCAAAAAAAGAGGATGTGCTCTTACGTTGAACACACCCTCATGCATATATGCTGTTTTCTAATCTGTTATGCTTCCATAGCAGCAACACCCGGGAGTACTTTGCCCTCGATAGCCTCGAGCAGTGCACCACCACCGGTAGAGATGTAGCTAACCTTGTCGGCCATGCCGAACTTGTTGATACATGCTACAGAGTCACCACCACCAATCAGTGAGAAGGCTCCGTTAGCGGTAGCCTCACAGATAGCCTCGGCAACGGCGCGAGAGCCTGCGGTGAAGTTGTCAAACTCAAATACACCGGCAGGACCGTTCCACAGGATAGTCTTTGCACCTACGATAGCGTCGGCGAAGAGCTTACGTGTCTCTGGTCCGGCATCCAGACCTTCCCATCCCTCGGGAATAGCATTAGCAGGACATACCTGGGTATTGGCATCGTTAGAGAATGCATCAGCGGCTACACAGTCGGTACCCAGCACGAGGTTCACACCATTCTCTTTTGCCTTCTTGATCACGTCGAGGGCTACATCCAGTTTGTCGAGCTCTACGATAGAGTTACCGATCTCACCACCCTGTGCCTTAGCGAAGGTGTAGGTCATACCACCACAGAGAATCAGGTTGTCTACCTTTCCGAGCAGGTTCTCGATGATACCGATCTTGGTAGAAACCTTAGAACCACCCATGATAGCGGTGAACGGGCGCTTGATATTTCCGAGTACGGCATCAACAGCCTTTACCTCTTTCTCCATCAGATAACCCAGCATGCGGTTGTCCTTGTCGAAGAACTCATCGATAACAGCGGTAGAAGCGTGCTTGCGGTGAGCTGTTCCGAAAGCATCCATCACGTAAACGTCGGCATAAGAAGCAAGCTTCTTGGCGAACTCCTTCTGTGACTTCTTCATGGCTTTCTTAGCCTCCTCATACTCAGGAGCATCCTTCTCGATACCTACTGGCTTACCTTCCTCCTCAGGATAGTAACGCAGGTTCTCCAGCAACAGTGCCTCACCCATCTTCAGGGCAGCAGCCTCCTCAGAAGCATTAGCACAGTCGGGAGCAAACTTCACATCAACACCCAGTGCCTTGCTGACAGCAGGAACGATCTGCTTCAGAGACATCTTTGGATTAACCTTACCTTTTGGCTTACCCATGTGAGACATCATGATGACAGCACCACCATCATTCAGGATCTTCTTCAGGGTGGGCAGAGCACCACGGATACGGGTGTCGTCAGTAACTTGTCCATTCTCATCGAGTGGCACGTTGAAATCTACGCGTACGATTGCTTTCTTACCGGCAAAATTAAATTGATCAATTGTCATACCTTATAATATATTAAATATAATTCTCTTTTTACCATCTGCAAAATTAAGAAATTATCTTGATAACTACGTCATTATGCTATTTATTTTAAATGTTTTTTACAGCAATGGTTGATAAATGTCAAGCGGGGATGTCAATCGACGATAAAGTGAAGGTTTTTGGAATTAATAATAAACGTGAAAAGTTTGTGCGTTTCAGATTATCTTCGTACATTTGCGCAATAATTATAACAATGAAATTATGAAAGCAATCAGTACAGAAAAAGCGCCTGCTGCTATCGGACCATATAGCCAGGCTATCGAAGCAAACGGATTCGTTTATGCAAGTGGACAGTTACCAATAGACCCCGCAACGGGTGAGTTCCCAGAGGGTATCAAGGCACAGACACGTCAGAGTCTTACCAATGCCAAGGCTATCCTTGAGGCTGCTGGCCTGTCAATGAAGAATGTAGTGAAGACCACCGTTCTCTTGGCCGACATCGCTGATTTCGGTGCTATGAACGAGGTATATGCTGAGTTCTTCAGTGAGCCGTTCCCCGCAAGAAGTGCCTTCGCAGTGAAGTCTGTTCCCAAGGGCGCCTTGGTAGAGATCGAGTGCATTGCGGCAAAATAATTGATAATTGACAATTGACAATTGATAATTCGGATGAAGGCTAATGCTATACAGGAGAAAAGTAAGAACTTCGCAATAAGAATTATTAAATGCTATAAGTTTTTGACAGAACAGAAGCACGAGATGATTATATCGAAACAGCTTTTGAGAAGTGGAACAAGTATAGGAGCCAATGTAAGGGAATCGAGAAATGCACAAAGTCGTTCTGATTTTCTTAATAAACTCAATATCGCATTAAAAGAGGCCGATGAAACAGATTATTGGCTTGATCTTCTTCATACTACAGATTATATAGATGATAAGATTTATAAGTCACTCGAAGAGGACTGTATCGAGCTGATAAAGATGCTCACTGCAATTATAAAAAACTTAAAAGAGCAATAATTTTCAATTATCAATTATCAATTATCAATTTATATGAAGAAGGATAGTATATTAATCGTCAGCGGGGGGATGGACAGCATCACCCTGCTGTATGATTTTAAGGACCGTATTGCTCTTGGAGTGAGTTTCTGCTACGGCAGTAACCATAACGCGAAGGAGATACCTTTTGCGGAGTATCATTGTAAGTTGTTGGGCATCCCACATATCGTCATTGATCTGGCGTTCATGCCGAAGTATTTCCGTAGCAGTCTGTTAGAGGGTGGTGATGCCATTCCCGAAGGCCATTATGCGGATGATAATATGAAATCTACGGTCGTCCCTTTCCGCAATGGTATCATGCTGTCGATCGCTGCCGGTATCGCAGAGAGTCATAACCTGAAGTATGTGATGATGGCCAACCATGGTGGAGATCATGCGATATATCCCGATTGCCGTCATACCTTTGTAGAGGCGATGAGCAAAGCCACGCAGGAAGGAACATATCCTGGCATACAGATATTGGCTCCCTATACCGATATTACCAAGGCAGACATTGCCATGAAGGGTAAGGCGCTGGGCATCGACTACACCAAGACCTGGAGTTGTTACAAGGGTGGTGAGCATCATTGCGGCAAGTGCGGCACCTGTGTGGAGCGGCGTGAGGCCCTGGCTGCTGCAGGTATCGCAGACGAGACAATCTATGATGAATAACAATGGTTGTTTTTACAAAAAGCTTTCAATAAGTTTTAATTCGAAATATTTTTGCCAATAATCGTGTTACATCGAAACTCTTGGCAAAAATAATATTAAAATAAATACTATCTTTTCTGTTTTCTCATAGAAAACCATTAACTTTGCAGCAAAAGAAATAAAACAAGACAATGGGTGGCTTTTTTGGAACAGTATCGGTAGGAAGTTGTGTAAACGATTTGTTTTACGGAACAGACTATCATTCCCACTTAGGAACCAAGCGTGCCGGTTTGGTAACCTTCGATCAGGATAAAGGTTTTTCACGTAGTATTCACAGTTTGGAGCGCGACTATTTCCGTAGTCGTTTTGAGGGTGAGCTCGACAGCTTCACAGGTTCTTCAGGACTGGGTGTCATCAGTGACACCGACCCACAGCCTATCCTGGTCAATTCGCACTTAGGCAGATATGCTGTCGTTACCGTAGCAAAGGTGAACAACCTGCGTGAGATTGCACAAGAACTGTTAGACAAGCGGATGCACCTCAGTGAGATGAGTGCGAACAATATCAATCAGACTGAGTTGTTGGCTCTGCTCGTCAATATGGGCGACACCTTCGTGGATGGCATCAACCTGGTGTATCAGAAGGTGAAAGGCTCTTGTTCGATGCTGATCCTGACAGAGGATGGTATCATTGCTGCCCGTGATGCCTTAGGACGTACACCTATTATTATAGGTAAGAAAGACGGGGCCTATGCTGTGGCCAGTGAGACGGCTGCATTGCCAAACCTCGACTTTCAACCAGTGCGTGATGTGGGTCCCGGTGAGATCGTAAGGATCAAGGCTGATTCCTTTGAGGTGCTGAAACCTGCCTTCCCGAGAGAGCAGATCTGTTCTTTCCTGTGGGTATACTATGGATTCCCTGCCAGCGACTACGAGCAGATCAACACCGAATTTGTAAGAGAAGAGATCGGAAAGGTGATGGGTACAGAGGATCCTATCGAGGCCGATTGCGTCTGTGGTATTCCCGACAGTGGTGTCGGCATGGCACTCGGCTTCTCCGAGGGCAGTAATATTCCATACAAACGTGCCGTTTTGAAGTATACACCCACATGGCCACGATCATTCACCCCCAGTAAGCAGAGTCGGCGTAACCTCGTGGCAAAGATGAAACTGATTCCCAACCGTGCCATCTTGGAGGGCAAGCGTGTGGTATTCTGCGATGACTCTATCGTGCGCGGTACACAGTTGCGTGACAATGTGAAGACCTTCTTCGACTATGGCGCCAAAGAGGTGCATGCCCGTATCTCCTGTCCGCCGCTTGTATATAGTTGTCCTTTCATTGGCTTTACCGCCTCGAAATCAGATCTGGAGTTGATCACCCGTAGAATCATCAACGACTTTGAGGGAGATCCCAACGCCAAACTGAAGGAATACGCCACCACCGACAGTCCTGAGTATAACAGGATGGTGGAGGAGGTCGGTAAGCGTCTCGGACTTACCAGTGTTCGTTTCAGTAAGATAGAGACCCTCTTACATGCCATCGGATTACCGAAGTGTAAGGTTTGTACGCACTGTTTCGATGGATCCAGTTATAACTTCAGTGAAGAAGAGAAATGATTTCTTTCGAGAGCGACTATAACAACGGTGTGCATCCCGAGGTGCTGCAGCACCTGATAGATACGAATCAGGAACTCACTTCCGGTTACGGTTTTGATCAGTTTAGTGAGGCTGCCCGCAAAAAGATTATCCAGGCTTGTGAGTGTCCGGATGCTGAAGTGTTCTTCCTGGTTGGCGGTACTCAGACCAATATGGTGGTCATCGATGCGATGCTGCAACTCTATGAAGGGGTCTTGGCTGCTAACACCGCTCATATCAACGTTCATGAGTCGGGTGCCGTGGAGATGACGGGCCATAAGGTGCTCACCCTCCCGGAGCATCATGGGAAGATTCATGCGGAAGACTTACGTAACTGGCTTATCACCTTCCATCATGATGAGAACAAAGACCATTGTGCGTTCCCCGGTCTTGTCTATATAACTTTCCCCACAGAGTATGGTACCTTGTATACAGCCAAAGAACTGACTGATATCTATGCTATCTGTCAGGAATACGAGATGTCGCTCTTTATCGACGGTGCACGACTGGGATATGGTCTGATGGCTCCTGATAATGATATTACCCTGCCGTTCTTGGCGCATCACTGTGACGCATTCTATATAGGAGGAACCAAGGTGGGTGCGCTCTGTGGTGAGGCTGTTGTCTATACGCATAACAATACCCCGAAGCATTTCTTCACTACCGTCAAGCAGCATGGTGCCTTATTAGCAAAGGGCCGACTGGTAGGTGTGCAGTTCGATGCCTTGTTTACGGATAATCTTTATCTGCGTATTTCACAGGGAGTTATGGATAAAGCGATGCAGTTGAAGAATCTCTTTAAGAAATACCAGATTCCTTTCTTCTTGGATTCTCCCACCAATCAGCAGTTTGTCATCCTCACGAAAGAACAGAAGGAAAAATTATCTAAGGATGTGATCTTCGGCAAGTGGTGTGACTATGATGAAGATCATGAGGTATGCCGCTTTGTCACCAGTTGGATGACAACAGACGACGATCTTTTACAATTGGAACGCTTATTACAAGTTCTGTAAGATCAGCTTTTGTGAGATGGGCCTTTACATGGGCACCGATCTTGATACCCCCAAGTCCGGGTATCACATAGTTGATGCCTATACGTTCATAATAAGACTTCTCCTGCTGACGAGCTAACTCACCCATCTTTCGATGCAGATAATAGCCTGCAGACATCGCTAATGACAGTCGGTGGTAGAACACCTCGTGCTTTACACAGATGCCTAATGACCACGGACTGAGTTTCTCCGTGTGATCATATCTCTCGTTCAATTCCTGTGCCCGTTTGTAGTAATCGCCGTAGAAGAGATCGATGCCAATGCCCGATGCCCATCTGCGGGCATAGCGATACATCATGTCGGCTTGCAGGGAGTAGGTGATATAGGTCTTGAATTGATCTGTGTGGTGGTCTGGATCATCTTGCGGCAGTGAGTATTGTGTTATCTGCCATTCCTCGAACAAGGTGCGCAGTCCGATTCCAGGACTGACATTCCAGTAGATAAAAGGTTTGAAAGGATGGCGGCTGATGTTCTCTACCGTCGTCTCTTCTTGATACGGTCGGTAACTGACACCTATCTGTGGAGCCACCACATTACATCCTTTGTTCGGACGGTTTATAGCTCCGTTGCTATGATGATAGAAGGTGAGGCCTGCCTGCATGGCAAAGTCTTTGGAGAACTGATAACTGAGCGATGTCTCTAATCCGAAGAAGATCAGCCATCTGGCTCCGATCATCTCATTGTATATCTGTGACTGCTTGTCATATTTACGATGACTGTATCCCGTGCCAGCTATGATCGTATAGTCGATCTCCCAACGATTCTTCCTTAGTAGCGGACGACTGAAGGCCCCGTAGACACTCACGATATTTCCCATCTGTGAGTCGAAGTCTGTTTCGATAATACCGGGCCAGTCGGCTTTATCCTTATGCATCGTCACCCCGTGGTTGAAGTGATACCTCATACCTACCGATAGTGTAGGGTAGTGGTAATCCTCCGCAAAGTGATCGCTGTCTTTGGGTAAAGAACGGTAGTTGAGTCGTGCGTCGATAGCCATATTATAATGCTTCTTCATCCAGGTCTTCTGATAACGGTCTACACTGATGGCCTTTCCTGGCAATACCGATACCTGTGCACCGATATGCGAGGATTTAGAGGGTAGAGTGTCTACCTTCGTCTCTTGCGGTGTCGTGGTGTTCAGCAGTATTGAGCAGAGTAGTGTAAGTAGCATCATATATGGTAAAAAAATAATAGAGAGGACAAGCCTCTCTATTATATATTAAATAAGGTGATTTAGTATGCGAAGAGTGGATAGTTCTTCATCGTCTCGTTTACCTTAGCACGTACACGAGCAATCACCTCCTCGTTGGTAGGATCGTTGAGCACCTCTTCGATCAACTCAGCGATGAGCACCATCATATCTTCCTTGGCACCACGTGTGGTGATAGCCGGTGTACCGAGGCGCAGACCAGATGTCTGGAAGGCAGAGCGACTGTCGAACGGCACCATGTTCTTGTTTACGGTGATGTCAGCGGCAACGAGTGCATTCTCAGCAACCTTACCTGTCAGTTCAGGATACTTCGGGCGAAGGTCTACGAGCATAGAGTGGTTGTCTGTACCACCGCTCACGATATAGAAGCCACGCTTGATCAGTTCGTCGGCAAGCACCTTGGCATTCTTCTTTACCTGCAGTGCCCACTCCTTGAATTCTGGTTGCAGAGCCTCACCGAAGGCAACAGCCTTAGCGGCGATGACATGCTCCAATGGACCACCCTGCTGTCCGGGGAAGACAGCGCTGTTGAGCAACTGACTCATCATCTTTGTAACACCCTTCGGTGTCTTCAATCCCCAAGGATTCTCAAAGTCCTTACCCATCAGGATAATTCCGCCACGCGGACCGCGCAGGGTCTTATGAGTAGTAGAGGTAACGATATGTGCGTATTTCACGGGGTTGTCAAGCAATCCGGCAGCAATCAGTCCGGCAGGGTGAGCCATGTCGATCATCAGCAGGGCACCTACCTTGTCGGCAATCTCACGCATACGCTTGTAATCCCACTCACGACTGTAAGCAGAACCACCACCGATAATCAATTTCGGTTTGTGCTCCAGTGCGAGAGCTTCCATCTCATCGTAGTCCACACGACCAGTCTCTTTATTCAGGTTGTAACCGATCGGATTATAGAGGATACCACTGGTATTCACTTTTGATCCGTGTGAGAGGTGACCTCCGTGATCAAGGTTCAATCCCATAAAGGTATCACCGGGCTTCAGTACGGCCAGCAGCACGGCGGCATTTGCCTGTGCACCACTGTGTGGCTGTACGTTAGCATACTCGGCACCGAACAACTTGCATACACGGTCGATAGCCAACTGTTCTACCTGGTCAACCACCTGGCATCCACCATAGTAACGCTTACCGGGATAACCCTCAGCATACTTGTTGGTCAGATAGCTGCCCATTGCTTTCATCACCTGATCACTTACGAAATTCTCCGATGCGATCAACTCCATGCCTTTTAATTGGCGCTGGTGCTCTTTCTCAATGAGATCAAAGATCTCAACGTCTTTTTTCATTGTATTGTTAAATATTTTAATGAGTTATTAAGATTGGGAGCAAAGTTACACATAACTCACTTAATAACCAAATTATTAATTATTAATTTTCAATTCTTAATTGCCTTCGGCGATTATTGATTTCACTCATTCCGGGCTTGACCCGGAATCTCATCCGTATTTCTCCGCAGCAGATCGCGGATCAAGTTCGCGATGAGGGTTTATCGCAACTCTCGCTGCTCCGATAATTATCAATTATCAATTATCAATTATCAATTGTCAATTGTCCATTGTCCCTCACACCAACTCCACCTGATTGATATCCTGCTCTTTGTCACAGTAGTGGCACTTCAGGATGCCATGCTCCTTGTCGATGACATGGAAAATGGTGGCCATCGGTTCATTGTTGGTGATACACTTCGGGTTGTTACACTTCACGATGCCCTGCAGCATGTCGGGTGTCTCCACACGTTTCTTCTCGATCACCTCATAGTCTTTGATGATATTGAGTACTACGTTGGGGGCAACAACCGACAACTGGGAGATTTCCTCGTTGGTGAAGTATTTGTTTTCCACCTTGATGATACCTTTCTTTCCCACCAGTTTTGAGATGTAGTTATTACCGATGGTGATGGTGGTGGGCAACTCATTCAGTCGCAGCATATTGGCTACCTGGAATGTCTTGTCTGCCGGAATATGGTCAATCACTGTGCCGTTCTCAATGGCGGCTACCAGTCGTTCTTTCTTGTTCATCATATTTTCTTTTTATTATTCGAAGGTTCTTAAAGTCCTTAAAGTCTTTAAAGTCTTTAAAGTCCTTAAGGTCGTTAGATTCTTCACTCTACACTCTTCACTACTCAATTATTGTCTTATCATTAATTACTTCCTCGAGCGTGATGCCGAGCACATCGCAGATGATGGCCTCACGGGCATAGAGTCCGTTCTGAGCCTGCTGGATATAGTAAGCATGCGGGTTCTCATCCACGTCATAAGCAATCTCGTTGACACGTGGCAGCGGGTGCATGATCTTCATGTTCTCCTTACAGTTGCCCAGCATGTCGGCTTTCAGGATATATACGTTCTTTACCCGCTCATATTCCATCAAGTCGGAGAAACGCTCTTTCTGTACACGTGTCATGTAGATAATGTCGGCATCGCTGATCACCTGCTCATTGAAGTCGGTATGCTCCACATATTTGATGTTGTTCTCCTTGCAGTACAACTTATACTCATTGGGCATGGCCAACTCCTCTGGGGCAATGAAGTGGAAGGTGGGGTTGAAATGGCGCATGGCCATGATGAGTGAGTGTACGGTGCGCCCGTATTTCAGGTCGCCTACCAGATAGATATTCAGGTTCTCCAGTGTGCCCTGTGTCTGGTAGATCGTATACAGGTCGAGCATACACTGTGAGGGATGCTGGTGCGCTCCGTCGCCGGCGTTGATAATAGGGATGGGGGCTATCTCACTGGCATACTGTGCAGCTCCTTCTATATAATGCCTCATGGCAATCACATCAGCATAGTTGCTTACCATCAGGATGGTGTCTTTCAGTGTCTCACCCTTAGTACCGCTTGTTACTTTCGGGTCGGCAAATCCTATTACACGGGCCCCCAAGCGGTTGGCAGCAGTCTCAAAACTCAATCGTGTGCGGGTGGATGGTTCAAAGAAGAGGGTGGCAACCACCTTTCCTTTTAGTATTTCTCTGTTGGGATGTTTTTCGAACTCTTGTGCCATCTTGATCATATAGAGAATCTTCTCTTTGGTCAAGGTGGCAATCGTTACAAAATCATGTTTTTTCATATTTGCTGCTGTTTTTTTATTTTCGTCCGCTAAGTTAAGCATTATTTTTTATTTATTCTCCATTTTTTCGAATAAAATATGTATTTTTGCATTTGCTAATAATTATTCTGTCAGACAGATGAGAAAATCGTTTATCCGTTTCCTTTGGGGAACATTATTAATAGGTATAGTTGCCCTCGTGGTAGGCTTCACGGCAATATGGAATGGTTGGGTAGGATACATGCCGAATGTGGATGACCTGCAAAACCCTATCAGTAAATACGCTTCGCAGATATTCTCTGCCGACGGCAAGGTGATGGGTACGTGGAACTCTAACCGTGAGAACCGTATCATGGTTGACTACAACAATCTCTCGCCCGACCTCATTCAGGCCCTGGTAGCTACTGAGGACGAGCGTTTCTATGAGCATTCAGGTATCGACTTCATTGCTTTGGGACGTGCTATCCTGAAGCGTGGTATCCTGCGGCAGAACAGTGCCGGTGGAGGTTCTACCATCACGCAGCAGTTGGCCAAGCAGCTTTACTCTTCCACGGCACGTAGTACGATGGAGCGACTGATGCAGAAACCGATAGAGTGGGTGATCGCCATTAAGTTGGAGCACAACTTTACCAAGGAGGAGATCATCTCTATGTATCTGAATTACTTCGACTTCCTGCATAATGCCGTGGGTATCAAGACGGCCAGCAACACCTATTTCAGCAAAGAACCCAAGAACTTGTCGCTGGCTGAGTCGGCAACCCTGATCGGACTCTGCAAGAACCCCTCGTATTTCAATCCTGTGAGATATCCTGAGCGCTGTAAGGAGCGTCGTAACGTGGTGTTGTCGCAGATGGTCAAGGCAGGATATCTGGCCGACACCACTTACCAGCGTGTGAAGAATGAGCCGCTCACCCTGCATTTCCATCGGAAAGACCATAAGGAAGGACTGGCTACCTATTTCCGTGAGTTCATGCGCCAGTATGTCATGGCGAAAAAGCCTAATCGCGCAGACTACCCTTCATGGAATCAGAATAAATATGTGATCGACTCCCTTACCTGGGAGAATGATCCGCTCTACGGATGGTGTAACAAAAACCACAAGAAGAACGGACAACCTTATAATATATATACGGATGGACTGAAGTTCTATACCACCATCGACTCACGTATGCAGACGTATGCCGAGGAGGCTGTCTACCGTCATGTAGCACAATACCTGCAACCGGAGTTCAACAAGGAGAATCGGGCTAAGCCCAATGCACCGTTTACCGATGCCCTGACAGCCAAGGAGGTGACCTCTATCCTGAACCGTTCTATGCGACAGAGTGAGCGTTACCGTGCGATGAAGGCTGGTGGCGCCAGCGACGAGGAGATACGCGCTGCCTTCCGCAAACCCATTGAGATGAGTGTCTTCACCTACCGTGGAGATATCGACACCATCATGTCTCCGCTCGACTCTATCCGTTATTATAAGAAATTCCTGCGCTCCGGATTCATGAGTATGGATCCCCATACGGGTTATGTGAAGGCTTATGTGGGCGGTCTCGACTACCACCATTTCCAGTATGACATGGCGATGGACGGTAGGCGACAGGTAGGATCAACCATCAAGCCCTTCCTCTACTCCCTGTCGATGGAGCACGGACTGTCACCCTGTGATGTGGCGCCCAACGTACAACGCAGCTATGGCAACTGGACACCGCGTAACAGCAGTCGTTCACGCTATGGACAGATGGTGACGCTGAAGTGGGGACTGGCACAGTCGAACAACTGGATCTCTGCCTATTTGATGAGCCGTATCGATCCGAATGACTTTGTCCAGACGCTCAACGACTTCGGTATCAGCACACCGGGTATCTATCCGTCTATCGTTCTCTGTCTGGGTCCTAACGAGGTGAGCGTGGGAGAGATGGTCAGTGCATATACCACCTTTGCCAACAACGGTATCCGTTGTGCACCACTGTTCGTGACGAAGATCACCGATAATGAAGGAAATACACTCGCCGAGTTCCAGCCTCGTGTCAATGAGGTGATCAGCGAGGAGAGTGCCAATAAGATGCTTGTCATGCTCAAGGGCGTGATGGATGGCGGTACGGGTAGTCGTATGCGTTACCGTTATAAGATCGAGTGTGAGATGGGTGGCAAGACAGGTACTACCAACCGCAATTCCGATGCCTGGTTCATGGGCTTTACCCCGTCGCTTGTCAGTGGCTGTTGGGTAGGAGGAGAAGACCGTGATATCCACTTCGACTCGATGAAGATGGGCCAGGGTGCCAATATGGCCCTGCCAATATGGGCTTATTATATGCAGAAGGTCTTCGCCGACAAGTCACTGGGCTATAGTCCTGATGAGAAGTTCGACATCCCCGAGGGCTACGATCCTTGTGCCAGTCCTGCCGATGCCAATGGACTCAATGGTATCGAGGAGGTGTATGAGTAGTTGAGAGTTAATAGTTAATAGTTAATAGTTAACCTCTTTCTTGCCTTGACCCTAAGCTATGAAAGGAAGCAATATTTTTTGCTTAAAATTGAGTTTGCCTTCATTATTTGTATAAAATATTTATAGTCAATATGTTATACGGATGAAGGCAATTTTTTTGCCTTCATAGGCCTTCATTAGATCAAAACAAGTTGTTTTGCTTTAGATAAAGTGACTTTTCTTATAGGATTTTATCACCTTTTCCTGACCAATACAACTTGTTTTGGTTATAAGATGATTTCTATCTCTAAAAGTTATAATGCTTCTTGTGATTATCCTACAGCCTGAAGCCGAAGAAGGCACGCATGCGCCACTTGTTGTTCTGAACAGACAAGACGTGCTCGTCGCCTATACTGGTGAAGGTGTAGACCATGGTGAGGCCGGCAAACATATTACCGATCTGTCTGACGATGGCACCGCGACCCGTGATGATCACTTCGGGGAAATGATAGTCGAGCGGTACCTTGTCGCCATCTAAACGCACGGAGGTGTTGCTGTAGACGATGAAGGTGGGCAAGGCCGACAGGTGAAGGAGCCAACGGCGATGAGGCACGTAGTTGTAGCCATAGCCAGCACCAATGCCGATATTGGTCATCTTGAACTTGATGCTGTAATCGTCGTCGAAGGTGCCGGTCTGTCCCTGTCCTGATACCGCAAGCAGAAAACTGCCGGCAGAGCGTTTCTGGATATAACTCTGTGCAAAGGCGGCGGGGTAGGAGAACCGACGGTGGTTGAAGGCGTAATAAGCATTGATATTGAGGGTCTCCAGCTTTAGTACGTTGGGTGACAGGTAGATGCGCTCATTCCCTTCGTAATCATGCCATCCCTTGAAATTATGGGCATTCTGATAGATAAAGTCGAACCCCATCTTCTTACCGTAGGAGTTGATGTTGAGCTCGTAATCATCATAGTGCCCCATCATCTTGGCTGGGTTCAGGGCCATGTTCAAAGAGATACCCATATAACTGACACCAGCACTGATGGTTGACTTATAGTCGGCGCGCATCTCCGACTCAAAATGATGGCCTTCCTCCATGCCAACCACTCGCAGTCGTGCACCAGAGAAATTGAGCTTTCCCTTGACCGTCCATTTCGTCTTTGGACGGACGATATAGTTGGTGTCGATATCTGCTTTCTGATAGCGTATAGACAGGATACTGTCTGCCCTGTGGAGGATCTCCTTGTATTTCTGGGCATGGATATTAACTGTTGGCCATAAGAGTAGCACGCCCAGCAACAAAGGCTTGGCCAGCAATACTATTGTATCTTGATGAAAATGTCTCAATGGTAATGAATATTATTTAGAAGACTCTTCCAACCAACTGTCGATGAGTTGACGGGCAATGCTCATCTTGTCGGGCACAGGAGGCAGATGGTCACGGTCGAACCACCCAGCATCATCCAGTTCACTGCGCTGCAGGTGGAGCTCACCGCTGACATAGTCGGCCGTGAAGCCTACCATCAGTCCACAGGGGTAGGGCCATGGCTGTGATGCGAAATAACGGATATTCTTAATCTTGATGCCCACCTCTTCGTGTACCTCACGGACAACAGCCTCCTCGAGTGTCTCTCCGGTCTCTACGAAGCCGGCCACCAGACCAAAGAACTTACCACGGAAATTACGGGCATGGACGAGCAGTACCTTGTCTTCACGACGGATCAGCACGATGATGGCTGTCGCTAACAGGGGCCATATCTCCTTGCCACAGTGGGTACAACGCTTGGAGATCTCGGTATGCATTTTCATGGGTCCGCCGCAGACACCGCAAAACCGGGTATTGGCATCCCAATAAAGAATCTCCTGACACTTGCCGGCTTTCTGATAGAGCTCGTGGGGCAGTTTGTTATAGGTGGCGCGCAACCCACACATCTCATAACGGGGGTTGTCGGTGACAGGACCATCGATGGTATAGGTACGCACATCATCATCACCGAAGGGGGTGATGGTATGTACGTTGGTCCATTCCTTCAATGGGGTAGGAGCCTCTTCCTGATAAGGAATGGTATAACGGCCATCAGAGGTTTTCTCCAAAAGCAGATCGCCTTTACAGAAAACAAACCAGTATTTTCTCTCCATGGAATGCTTATTGTAATGCTTGCAGACGAGCGATATACTTACCGAGGATGTCGAACTCGATATTCACCACGGTGCCTACTCGGATATCACAGAAATTGGTGTGCTCCATGGTGTAAGGGATGATAGCCACCTGGAAGGTATCGTCGGTAGGGTTGCATACCGTCAGCGACACACCATTGACGGTCACACTACCTTTGTCAACGGTGAAGTAGCCACGTGAGGCCATCTCACGGTCGTATGGGTATTTGAAGGTGAAATAGGTACTGCCGGCAGCATCCTCCATGGCGATGCAAGTGGCGGTCATATCGACATGTCCCTGTACGATATGTCCGTCTAACCGACCGTTCATCAGCATCGAGCGCTCCACGTTTACCTTATCACCCACTTTCAGCAGTCCGAGGTTGGAACGCTCCAAGGTCTCTCGCATGGCGGTCACCACATAGTTGTTGTCGGTAATCTCCACCACCGTGAGACATACACCGTTATGTGATACACTCTGGTCGATGCTCAGTTCATCAACGAAAGAACAGGTAAGCGTAAAGTGAATATTATCCTGGTCATGACGGATAGCCACGACAGTTGCGAATTCTTCAATGATTCCGGAAAACATAATTATTGAGGTTTTAAAAGAAAAAGGGTCGTACCGATGATGTGATGAAACTCCGAGCTATTAAGATTTGAGAGCCCTCCGCCTTTGTAATCCACCGGTTATACAACTTAGGTTCCTGAAAGGAACTTTATATGGCCCGCCATTAGCAAGAGGTACCTTCTCGGTTTCAGTTATTATTTGATGAGTATCCCGATCGAACCGATACGACCTGTATTCTGTACTTCTTTTGTTGTAGTTACATTTCTATGATGCAAAGATAATCATTTTTTGTTTATTTAGCAAAAATATTTGAGTTAAAAAGGAACTTTTTAATACTTTTGCACGTTAGATAATAGTATTATTGTTTTACACTTAATCGTTAATGACTATGGAAGTACCTGATTTTATGCAATATAGCAATAAATTCACGAAGTCTGAGTTCGTTGAGAAGATCTCACGTATCGCTAAGCGTGCCGGTGCCAAACTGGTTTATGCCGCTCTTTGTCTCTTTTATACCTTACAGAGTGATAAGGTATCCTTGAAAGACAAGGCTATTATCATTGGTGCACTGGGTTATCTGATCAGTCCGCTGGATGTGGTGCCCGACGCAATACCCATCGCCGGTTTGGGTGATGACTTGGCCGTGCTCATCTTTGTGCTGCAGAAAGTATGGGGTGAGGTATCCGAAGAGGTAAAGGCGAAAGCTCGTGCAAAACTGGATCAGTGGTTTGATACCGATGAGATAGAAGAGATCGATCATCTCTTCGAGAAGGAATAAATAATAATGGGCGGTGTTGATCCGCCCATTATTATTATGTTGTGATTAATAACTTCTTGCTATGATGACACGATATTTGGCTGGTTTGCCTGATACCATATCGATGCCGGGTGTCTGCTCTACACCGAAGGGCACGCAACGGATGGTAGCCTGTGTCTCTTCCTTGATCTTTGCCTCGGTCTCGGCAGTGCCATCCCAATGACAGAGGAAGAATCCACCATCTTTCACTCTTTCCTTGAACTCCTCGTAGTTGTCGCACTCATAGATGTGTGCATCACGATAGGCCTTGGCCTTGTTGAAGATATTCTTCTGGATATCCTCGAGCAGTTGCTCAACAAACTCTACGATACCATCAAGACTGCGGGTCTCTTTCTCTAAGGTGTCACGACGCATCACCTCAATGGTGTTGTTCTCCAAGTCACGACCACCCATTACCAAACGTACGGGAACACCCTTCAACTCGTAATCGGCAAACTTAAAGCCTGGACGCTTATTCTCGGCATCATCATACTTGACACTGATGCCTGCCTTGCGCAGACTGTCGATAACCGGCTGCAGTCTCTCACTGATAGCTGCCAACTGCTCGGCACCCTTGGTGATAGGAACGATCACCACCTGGATAGGAGCGAGGCGCGGAGGCAATACCAGTCCGTTATCATCAGAATGGGTCATAATCAGCGCACCGATCAGTCGGGTAGACACACCCCATGACGTAGCCCATACAAATTCGGGTTTGTTCTCCTTATTTAAATAGGTAACATCGAAGGCCTTTGCGAAATTCTGTCCGAGGAAGTGGCTGGTTCCGCTCTGCAGCGCCTTACCATCCTGCATCATCGCCTCGATGGTGTAAGTGTCGAGGGCGCCGGCGAAACGCTCAGTCTCACTCTTTACACCCTGTACCACGGGCACTGCCATCCACTCTTCTGCGAAGGTGGCATATACCTTGAGCATACGCTGTGCCTCTGCCTCAGCCTCCTCACGGGTGGCATGGGCGGTATGTCCCTCCTGCCAAAGGAACTCTGAGGTACGCAGGAACGGACGGGTACGCATCTCCCAGCGCATCACGTTACACCACTGATTACAGATCAATGGCAGGTCGCGCCAAGAGTGGATCCAGTTCTTATATGTATTCCAGATGATAGTCTCGGATGTAGGACGGATGATCAGTTCTTCCTCCAGTTTGGCAGCGGGATCAACCTCTACGCCACTCTTATCTTCTTTTGCACGCAGACGATAATGGGTTACCACGGCACACTCCTTGGCAAAGCCCTCTACATGCTCAGCCTCACGAGAAAGGAAGGATTTGGGGATCAACAACGGGAAATAGGCATTCTGTGCACCTGTCTCTTTGAACATCGTATCCAACTGATGCTGCATCTTCTCCCAGATGGCATAGCCATAGGGCTTGATAACCATACAGCCGCGTACTGCTGACTGTTCTGCCAAATCTGCCTTTACCACCAAATCATTATACCACTGACTGTAGTTGTCAGCTCTCTTGGTGAGGTCTTTCAATTCTTTTGCCATAGTTTACTTGATTCTTTTAGAAATTTTGCCTGCAAAAGTACAAAAAATATTTTAAAAACATAGTTATCGCGTAATTCTTCGTACATTAAAAGATAAAAAAAACTTATTTCGTTGTTTTATTTAAAAGAAATTTCTATATTTGCACGAGATTTGTGAAAAATCTTGTCTTGCTTATTAATAGGTATACCTTATCTTTTATAAGCAGTGTTTTAGATGGTTTATTAATTAATTTATAAAAAGATGAAAAGTTTAAAAGTATCAGTTTTGGGACTCTGCTCCCTCGTTTTGCTTTCAGGTTGTGGTATGAGTAATACTGCTAAGGGTGGTATCTTTGGTAGTACAGGTGGTGCTGCTTTAGGTGCAGCTATTGGTAATCTGATTGGTAAGAATACAAAGAGTACTGTTATCGGTGCTGCTATTGGTACTGCTGTAGGTACTACCGCTGGTGTGCTGATCGGTAAGAAGATGGATAAGGCTAAGGCTGCCGCAGAAGCTGTTTCTAATGCACAGGTAGAGAGCGTTACCGATGCTAACGGTTTGCAGGCTGTTAAGGTTACCTTCGATAGTGGTATCCTCTTCGGCACAGGTAGTTCTACCCTGCAGGCTGCTGCCAAGAACTCTCTGACTAACTTCGCTAACAATGTGCTGAATGTATATACCGACTGTGACGTTGCTATCCAGGGATATACCGACAATGCTGGTTGGAAGAACTCTACCGCTGAGCAGAGTGCTGCCAAGAACCAGACACTTTCTCTGCAGCGTGCACAGGCTGTGCAGAACTACCTGCTCGGTCAGCGTGTAAACGCTTCTCAGATCAAGTCTGTTGAGGGTCTCGGCGAGGCTAATCCTGTTGCTGACAACTCTACAGCTGCCGGTAAGGCTCAGAACCGTCGTGTAGAAGTTTACCTCTATGCCAGCGAGGCTATGATCAACGCCGCTAACAACGGTACATTGAAGTAATCAGCAGGAACAGAGCAAGTCATTGAAAATCTTTAAGATATTCAAAAAGACCATAAGATGGATGGTGGTGGCATTCTTTGCTTCCACCATCCTTGCTGTTGTATTATTCCGCTTTGTCCCGGTGTTCTGTACACCATTGATGTTTATCCGCAGTTATGAACAGAGTCAGGCGGGTGAGTCTGTTAAATGGAAGCATCATTGGGTGTCAATAGATAAGATATCCCCGAGTATGCCGGTGGCTGTGATGGCCAGTGAGGATCAGTATTTCCTGAAACACCATGGCTTTGATTTCAAGGCTATCGAGAAGGCAGCCCTGAAGAATGCAGAGCGCAGCAGGAAGCTCGGAGCCAGCACGATTACTCAGCAGACGGCTAAGAATGTCTTCCTGTGGCCGGGACGTACCTGGGTAAGGAAGGGACTTGAAGCCTATTTCACCGTACTGATAGAACTGATATGGAGTAAGCAACGCATCATGGAGGTATACCTGAACTCCATTGAGATGGGCGATGGTATCTACGGCGTGGAAGCCGTGGCACAAGAACATTTTAACTGTCATGCTATCGATCTGTCACGCTCCAACTGTGCACTGATAGCAGCGACACTGCCGAATCCCCGAAAATACTCCTCGAAGTACCCTTCTGACTATATGGTGAAGAGGAAGTATAAGATTATGAAAGAGATGAAGAATATCCCATTGTTACCGAGAGAAGGACAGGATGTGGATCCCTCAACGGTGAACAGTGGTATCTACAAACGTAAATGATGGAAGCAGAGAAGCATTTGTTAGACGACCTGAACCCTGCTCAACGGCAGGCTGTGGAATACTGTGAAGGACCTTCGCTTGTCATTGCGGGTGCCGGCTCGGGAAAGACACGTGTACTTACCTACAAGATAGCTTACCTGTTGCAGAAGGGTATCAAGCCCTGGCAGATACTGGCTCTGACCTTTACCAATAAGGCTGCCCGGGAGATGAAAGACCGTATCGGACAACTGGTGGGTATGGAGAATGCCCGGTATCTGTATATGGGTACCTTTCACTCCATCTTTTCCCGGATGTTGAGAAAAGAGGCTGAGCATATCGGGTTTAACAATAACTTCACCATCTACGACGAGACCGACTCTCGCTCACTCCTCAAGACCATCATCAAAGAGATGAAACTGGACGATAAGGTCTATAAGCCGGCTTCTGTCCATGCCCGTATCAGTATGGCTAAGAACCACCTGATGCTGGCCGACGACTATGCGCGTAAAGCTTCGCTGGTAAGAAGAGATGAGGAGGCGAAGATGCCTGCCATCAAAGATATCTATCTAGCTTACAGTGCCCGTTGCCGACAAGCCAACGCCATGGATTTCGACGATCTGCTTACCATGACATTTATCCTGTTGCGTGACCATGAGGATATCCGAAAGAAATACGCCAACCACTTCCAGTATATCCTCGTAGATGAGTATCAGGATACGAATGCCGTCCAACAGCGCATCGTATTGCAGTTGTCGAAGGAGAACCAACGTGTATGTGTGGTAGGCGATGATGCACAGAGTATCTATGGATTCCGCGGTGCCAATATCGATAATATACTGGATTTCCAGAAACTCTTTACAGATACAAAACTCTTCAAACTGGAGCAGAACTACCGTAGTACACAGAATATCGTCATGGCTGCCAACAGCTTGATAAAGAAGAATGTACGACAGATAGACAAGGATGTGTACAGTAAGAAGGAGGTAGGGGAGAAGTTGCTCCTCAAACAAGCCTATAGCGACCGTGAGGAGTCGGCTATCATCTGTAAGGACATCCATCGGATCAAACGTCAAGACCACTGTGATTACTCCGACTTTGCCATTCTCTATCGGACAAACGCTCAGAGCCGTAGTTTTGAGGAGGCGATGCGAAAAGCCAATATACCTTATAGAATATATGGAGGACTGAGCTTCTATCAACGTAAGGAGATCAAGGATGTGATTGCCTATTTCCGTTTGGTGGCCAACCCTGATGATGAGGAAGCACTCAAACGAATCATCAACTATCCTGCGAGAGGCATCGGAGATACTACGGTCGGTAAGATAGCCACGGCAGCTACACAACATTCTACCAGTCTGTGGAACGTTGTCTGTAACCCCACCGCTTACGGACTGTCAGTGAATAGTGGCACGCTGAATAAGTTGAATGCCTTCAAACAGTTGATCACAGGATTCATGGAGCGCTTCTATCAGGTGGATGCCTATGAACTGGGAAAGGATATCATCAAGGAGAGTGGTATCAGCGCCGATCTGTATAGTGACACTACTCCAGAGGCGATCTCCCGTCAGGAGAACCTGGAGGAGTTACTCTCTGCCATGCAAGACTTCGTGAATATCCGCAGGGAGGAAGATCGTGGCAATGAGGTGTCGCTGACCGATTATTTGCAGGAGGTATCGCTGTTGACGGATCTTGACAGTGAGGGTGATGAGAATACCCCGCGGGTTACGCTGATGACCATTCATAGTGCGAAAGGTTTGGAGTTCCCCACCGTCTTTATCGTAGGCATGGAGGAGAATCTCTTCCCCAGTCCGATGAGCATGGGTTCTGCGCGTGAGTTAGAGGAAGAGCGCCGACTGTTGTATGTCGCCATCACCCGGGCAGAGAAACACTGTATCCTCACCTACGCCAAGAACCGCTATCGTTATGGTAAGATGGAGTTTAATCCTCCCAGCAGGTTCCTGGCGGACATCGACCGTAGGTTAATGACCGTTGATGAAGATGAGGAGATGCCGGAGGAGACACCCCGTGATATTTTCCGGGTGAACAACCGTTGTTATCAGAACTCCCGTCCAGTAGCCAGTCAGTTCCGAGCCGATCCCAAACCCCGTATTGTCGGCCATCAGGTGGAACAGCCCGATGATCCGTTCTCAGCACGTTTCAAGAGAACCTTTACTCAGGCGGGCGGTAATCTACGTAGGGTATCGGATGTTGTCAACAAGAGTGTTCGTCCGACGGTTGGTGGCAGTGCTTCCTCTTCGGGAAAGGCTCCCTTGCAAGAAGGATACACGATCGAGCATGAGCGCTTCGGCATCGGTAATGTGCTTCGTGTGGAGGGGACCGGTGAGAATACCAAGGCAACGGTGCAATTCCGTAATACCGGTGTAAAACAGTTGTTACTTAAGTTCGCTAAATATAACGTTGTGTCAAAAGATGTAGAATAGAAAACAGATATACTTGTATATCAATTATTTATTTACTTTTATTAATTCATTTATTTATGTACAAATCATTATTCAACAAACGGGAAGTTGTTCGTTTCAAGCAATTCTCCAACAAGGGTTACTCGCTCTTTTCCTGTTTGCGTAAGGAGGTGATTGTCTGTACACTCAGTGTAGCAACCATTGGCAACTCTAAGGCTGCCGGTGTGAACATCGACAGTCTGTCAGACATCAATCCTAAAGAACCAGTGAAAGAGATTCGCCTCGATGATGTGGAGATTACCGGCTCCCGTGCGCCGCTGATGTTAGGTCAGGCGGCAAGGATGGTCACTGTGCTGGATCGTGAGCAGATTGCGCAAGCGCCGGTGCAAAGTATTAACGACTTATTAAAGTATGCCGCCGGGGTGGATGTCCGACAGCGAGGTGCCATGGGAGCACAGACGGATATCAGCGTACGTGGCGGAACCAACGAACAAATTACTATCTTACTTAACGGCATTAACATCTGTGATCCTCAGACAGGACACAACGCCTTTGATTTCCCCGTTGACATTAGTGAGATTGAGCGCATCGAAGTGCTGGAAGGTCCGGCAGGGCGCGTCTATGGAACCTCCTCATTGGTAGGTGCCATCAACATCGTTACCCGTGTGGCAAAGACCTCGGGCGGACAGGTGCGCCTCGAGGGTGGTAGCTACGGTTATCTCTCTGGCGGCGGTCATGGCACACGGACACATAAGCAATGGAGTCAGCAACTCAGCGGCAGTTATAGTCGGAGCGACGGTTTCTCCCGATCGAAAGCCGGAAACCTGAATGCTGATTACAAAGGCGGTAAGGTATTCTACCAGGGACAGTATGATGACCCGAACCTTTTAGTGCGCTGGCATGCAGGTATCAGCACGAAGGGCTTTGGTAGTAATACGTTCTACAGCATGAAGTTTGATGAACAGTATGAGAAAACGATGAAGACATTTACTGCCATACAGGCAGAGACAAAGGGTAAGTGGTTCCATTTCATGCCGTCGGTTTATTGGAATCATAGCACCGACCGCTTCGAGTTGATCCGTGACGGAGCTGATAAGTATCCGTTTAACTATCACCGCACAAATGTGCTGGGTGTCAATCTGAACAGTTATTTCGATTGGAAATTAGGAAGAACGGCTTTTGGAGCGGAGTTCAGGAATGAGGATCTGGTCAGCGGTAACCTCGGAGAACCCCTCAATAATCCTATTCATATCCATGGGACAGATAGAGACTATGATCACGGACTGAACCGTTCGAACATCAGTTTCTTCCTCGAACACAATATATTACTGAAGAATTTCACCCTCTCTGCGGGTCTTACCAGTGTGAAGAACACCTGGAATGAGATGGCTATGCGTGTCTATCCCGGCATGGATATCAGTTACAGGGTGGATGATCACTGGAAGCTGTATGCCTCGTATAACACCTCGTTGCGTATGCCGTCGTTTACCGAGTTGTATTACAGCGTAGGTGGTCATAAGGCCGACAAGTACCTGAAGCCCGAAGAATTACAGGCTTTAGAGGCTGGCGTGAAGTATTTGTCGTCTGCCGTCAGCGGAAGTGTGAGCATGTACTATCATCACAGCAAGAACCTGATCGACTGGATCATGGACACCACAGAGAAGGATCCCATCTGGAAGAGTGTCAACCATACGAAGGTGAATGCCATCGGCGTGGAGAGTAACCTCTCCATGGATCTGCAGCAGATCTTCAAACAGCAGTCGGTCCTTCAGTCATGGAATATCTCCTACAACTACATCAACCAGAAGAAAGATATGCCGGCCAACATCCAGTCACAATACTCCCTGGAGTATCTGCGTCATAAACTGGTGTCTTCCCTGCAGATGCAGTTGCTGAGAAATATCCATCTGAATATCAACTACCGTTTCCAGGATCGTACGGGAAGTTATACCACGGTAGACGGTGATGTGGCCGAGTACAAGCCTTATTCGCTTGTTGATGCCCGACTGTCATGGACCTTACCCTCCACCGAGTGGTATGTAGAGGCAAACAACCTCTTCGACAAAGACTATGTGGATTACGGTAATGTGGTGCAGCCAGGCTTCTGGTTTATCGCTGGAGTAAGGTATCGTTTCTGATAGCTTAGTCATATTAAAGAGAAAGAGCACTTGTGAGTCAACGGCAAGTGCTCTTTTTCTGTATGTCATGTGTACTATAGGTGAGAGTTTTAATACATAAGACAATGAGTCCAAGTACTCCGGACTCCCAGTCCGGACCCTTCGGACTCACTTCAGTTATCATTAAAGGTTGTCGTTATGCTTATCCGAAGAGTGCGCGCAAGGCCTCTTCCACCTTTCTTACGGGTACGATCTCGATATTGAATTTACGGTGATTGATACCCGTCAGGTTGTATTTGGGGATGATGATGTGTGAGAATCCCAGTTTCTCTGCCTCAGCGATACGCTGTTCGATACGGTTCACGGGGCGCACCTCACCACTCAGTCCTACCTCTCCAGCCATACACCATCCCTGTTCGATGGGGGTATCTACATTGCTCGACAATACCGCGGCGATGATGCTCAGGTCCATGGCCATGTCGGTAACGCGTAGTCCACCGGCTATGTTGATGAACACATCCTTTTGGATCAGTTTAAAACCGACACGTTTCTCCAATACCGCCAGGAGCATGTTCAGGCGCCTTTGGTCAAAGCCCGTGGCCACTCTCTGCGGGGTGCCGTAGGCAGCTGTCGATACCAGTGCCTGCGTCTCTACCAGGAAGGGGCGCACACCCTCTATGGCCGAGGATATGGCGATGCCTGATAAACCGTCATGTTCCTCGGTGAGCAATAGCTCTGAAGGGTTGCTCACCTGTCGTAATCCGTTCTGCTGCATCTCATAGATACCCAACTCGGAGGTGCTTCCAAAACGGTTTTTCATCGATCGAAGGATACGGTACACATAATGCTGGTCGCCCTCAAACTGTATCACGGTATCCACGATATGCTCAAGGATCTTCGGACCGGCTATCGTTCCTTCTTTGTTGATATGGCCGATGAGTATGACCGGTATGCCGCTCGACTTGGCAAAGCGGAGTAGGGCAGAGGCGCATTCTCTTACCTGTGTCACACTGCCTGGTGAACTGTCGACATCCTCGGTGGAGATGGTCTGGATGGAGTCGATGATCACGATGTCGGGTTGTTCTTCCTTGATATGTGCGAAGATGCTCTCCAGCGATGTCTCCGTGAGGATGAGCACCTGTTCAGACAGGGGTGTTCCCTTCGGCTGGAGTCTTTCCGCGCGCATCTTCAGTTGGTGGGCACTCTCCTCACCGCTGACATACAAGATCTTCTTGTCGGGTATATTCAGGATGGTCTGCAGGGTCAACGTACTCTTGCCGATACCCGGTTCTCCACCCAAGAGTACAATACTGCCAGGCACCAGACCACCTCCTAACACACGGTTTAACTCAGCATCGCACATGTCGATGCGCGGCTCATCCTTCGAGGAGATGTCACGCAATAGCATGGGTTTGTTCTTGTCGGATCGCTTCCCTGCACGCACCACACAGGCAGCGCTACGTGCCGCCGCCTGACCACTGTCATTGGCTATGCGTATTTCCTTAAAGGTGTTCCATTGTCCGCATGAAGGACATTTTCCAATCCACTTCGCCGATTCCTGTCCGCAGTTAGAACAGACATATGCTATCTTGTCTTTTGCCATGATTCTTGATTTATTGAGCAAAAATACTGAATATTTTCTTTCCAACAAAATGTAATGATAAATAATATAAAGAAATATTAGCAGGATTGTTCGTAACCCCAAAAAAACTTCGTAAATTTGCAACCGTTGTTATCATTGTGTGCAAGATGAAAAGTTACGAGCAAGCAAGGCGCGATGCTGATTATGACAGATATGAGGTAGAACAGGCACAACCCCTGTTAGAGTATCTGTTGACTCATATCAACAACCAAAGTCGTTCGAAGATCAAGGCTATCCTCAAGGGCAAGGGAATCTTGGTTAACGGTAAGACCGTTTCTCAGTTTGATTTCCCCCTGGAGAAGGGTATGGTCGTCTTGGTAAGCAGGAACAAGCGCCGTAATGAACCCTTCAAAAGCAGGTATTTGCGCATTGTCTATGAAGACCAGTATCTCATCGTGATTGAGAAGAATATCGGTATCCTTTCCATGAAGGCAGGGCATCGCTCACTGAATGTGAAGACGGTGCTGGATGAGTATTTTGAGAAGTCTGGCCAAAACTGTACTGCTCATGTCGTCCATCGTCTGGATCGTGATACCAGTGGGTTGCTCGTCTATGCCAAGGATATGAATATCGAGCAGATTCTTGAGCGCAACTGGCATGATATTGTCTACGACCGTCGTTATATTGCGGTATTGAGTGGTGTGATGGAAGAGGATCAGGGCACAATGAGCAGTTGGCTGAAGGATAACAAAGCCTATATTACCTATTCCTCACCGGTAGACAACGGTGGTAAGTATGCTGTCACACACTTCTTTACGATTGACCGTTCAAGTGATTATTCTTTAGTCGAGTTTAAGTTGGAGACTGGTAGGAAGAATCAGATTCGTGTACATGCGGCAGATATGGGGCACCCCGTCTGTGGAGATATCAAGTATGGCAATGGTGATGATCCTTTAGACCGCCTGTGCCTGCATGCCTTCTTGTTGTGCTTCACCCATCCCATTACGGGTGAGCGCATGGAGTTTGAGACCCCCATGCCCGCATCATTCAAAACTTTGTTTAAGAAATAAAAAGATTGTCAGATATGGAAAATTACAGTTATCTTGTTGCGTTGGTTCTTGTCGTTATTGCTGTCGTCGTGATCAAAAAAGTGGCGAGCTGCCTCGTCAAAAGCATAGCGACGCTTGTGATCGTGGCAATACTCGCCTATCTCTATATGACCTACAAAGGTATTATTTAGTCAGGTCGAAGCCCAGACGGATACCATCGTAGTTCTTGCTGATCTCACTGACGGTGCTCAGTGTCTGATTTCCGCTCATACCACCGATCAACTGCAGGGCAGAGAGGAGTTTTTTCGACTCGAAGGTAAGACTCATACCGTTAGCTGTACGGGTGAGATAACCGTTGGCATTCAGCAAGAGGGTCTTCAGCGCGATAGCTCCGGTAGAAGGATTATAGGTGTATGTTCCGTTAATGGGTTTTCCACCGATCGTTGCAGAGAACGACTTATCAGCATTGAAGGTAAACTTTGTGTTGCCTGATTTGATACCCAGGGTATTGTAGGTAGGTTGCATCTTCTCTACGACAGTAGCTGATACTACCTGTCCACCAGCCTTTGCCAGGGCATTCTCAGATGTGAAGGCACATCCTGGAGCCTTGTAGTTCCATGTTCCAACGATCGTCTCCTCTGTGAGTGTGTTGGCACCGATGATGCCGAAGAGGATATTGGTCAAAGTACCGGTATTGGCAGCAGATGATAATACTGTTCCTAATACATTACCCAGGATGGAGCCATTAGCAGCGGTACCTGTATTTGTACCGGGGGCCATACAACTACTAAGTGCAAAGACTGCACTGCATAAAACAATCGAAATCTTTTTCATAACTTTTTTATTTAATGATGATTAAAACTCTATACCACGGGGGTTAGCACCCCACACGGGGGCTTACGCACCCCACACGGGGGTTAGCACCCCCGCCTATACTCTATCGCCCCTTCGGGGCTACATTCTTCACTGTTCATTATCACGGGGGCTTACGCACCCCACACGGGGGTTAACACCCCCGCCTATGCTGTGTCGCCCCTATGGGGCTACATTCTTCACTCTTCACTGATACGGGGGCTTACGCACCCCGCCTATGCTCTATCGCCCCTACGGGGCTAATCATATCTCTAAACTCTAAACCCTAAACTCTTAACTCTAAACTATCTCTCCCCCTTCTCCTCTTCATAGAGTTGGTCGAAGATCTTTCTTAGCGTGGCTGGCTGGGCGATCATAGCCCTTAACTCACGCAGTTTCTCTTCGTTGGGCGACCCGTTGATCCATAACCTGACGTAGCCATGCTCGGAATATTTGCTGTGCATATGCTCTAAGAACCGTTTCCACTGTTCTTCCTTCGGCATTTCCGGGTAGTGTGACATCCCATATTGTATCGTCCTTCGGAATACACTCATGGGCTCTAAGTCACGGTCAGCCTCGGCCACGATCTTTCCATAGATACTCCTTGGCATATGTGAGGTGGATGCCCGGTGATCCTCCACAGCTTCTTTCATCACCTTGATCTGATCGGCAGAGAACCATTTCTTCAGTCGACTGTCGGCTTGCAGGATCTTTCCACTGGTGAGGTGATGGATGGCGCGAGGACCGCTGAGTCCTAAGTCGTGATAGGCTGCCACGACATACACCATATTGATATCAGCCCCGTAGTTACGTGCTATCTGCAATGACCTGCGGATAACACCCACGACATGTTCCATATTGTGAGCTTTATCAAAAGCTGCGTATCGTGGAAGGATGTTCTTTTCCACAAACTCCATCAGGTCCAGACTAACGTTGTTATTATCCATTTCTCACTTAAAAATATTTGCAAATATACGATGAAAATATTACTTTTGCAAGCAATTATAAAAGAATTAACAGTGGACGAACAGAATATTGTAATAAATTCTCCAAAAGCATGGTTGTTGGCAGCAAGACCGAAAACCTTGTCGGGTGCTGCCGTGCCAGTGATGATAGGAACGGCCTTTGCCTTGCATGACAGTTGGATATACGAGAATCTCTCTTTCAAGCCCTTGGCAGCCGTGCTCTGTTTCCTCTTTGCCTTTGTCATGCAGATAGATGCCAATTTCGTAAACGACTATTTCGACTATCTCCATGGTAATGATAATGAGGAGCGGTTAGGTCCGAAGCGGGCATGTGCCATGGGGTGGGTGACCATCGGGGCTATGCGTAAGGCTATTCTTCTTACAACTCTTCTGGCATGCCTCATCGGTTTGCCCCTGATCTGGTATGGTGGTTGGCAGATGATTCTGGTAGGAATCGTGTGTGTAATCTTCTGTTTCTTATACACTACCCATCTGTCATATCTTGGATTGGGTGACCTGCTGGTATTGCTGTTCTTTGGCATTGTGCCGGTTTGCTTTACCTATTACGTGCAGCATCAGTTCATTTCTGGAGAAGTGCTGTGGGCATCTGTCAGTTGTGGAATCGTCATTGATGCCTTGCTGATGATCAACAATTACCGTGACATACACAACGATGAGCGTTGTGGAAAACGGACATTGGCCGTACGCCTCGGGGCACGTAACAGTCGTATCGTCTATTTAGCTATCGGCTTCGTAGCCTTCCTGATGGGCATCTTCTATCTTCTCACGGCAAAACCGTGGGCTTTCCTCTTGCCGATCATCTATCTCTTCCTGCATATCCAAACATACCGGAAGATGGTGGTCATCAACGAGGGTAGGGCGCTGAACCGCATTTTGGGAGAGACAGCCCGCAATATCTTTATATATGGTGTGTTACTAACAATAGGTATCCTGCTATGAGAATAAGACTGTCTTTCCTGTTGCTCTTTGTCTCTGTCTGTGTGATGATGGCTCAGACTAATGATGAGCGTGACCATGTGGTGGTGACGCTTAACGACGGAAAAGAGATAGAGGGGTTTATCACCCGTTATTGGACGGAGAACGGACTATTGGGAAGCGTGAACCGTTCGTTTAAGATGGTTCCTCTTGAATCCAAGGAAGAGGTGCACTATACGGCAGAGGAGGTGCAGAAGGTGCATTTCCTGCAGTCGGTGTATGGTAATAATAAAGAAGATGTTGTTTCTGCTCAAGTCGCACATCCCACAACTTTCAATCCTCGCAGACAAGCACGCCAGTTCGTACATTTCGAGGATGCCACCGACCGTGGCACTATCTATTGGTGGAATGGCATTGACAGTCAACGGATGCAGTTGGGCACTGCCACCCTTACCACGATCTACGGCGTTCGACTGAAGGGTGATGAGGTGATCATTCCTTTCATGACGGGTTCTGTCGTCACCCTCAATGTGTTAAGAGTCTTTTATAAGAAGAGAGACAAGAAGATGGTTGACTACCTGGATCAGAAGATTCTCAGTGGTGGAAAACGCCTGTGGGAAAACATGGCGCAACACCCAGGGATCCTATTACAGTTTATCGATGAATATTATTCTAACAACAAATAAGACAATATAATTATGAGATCACGTACAGCAGTCTGGTTTGAGACCAAGATTGAGTTTGAGAAAACCATGGAAGATGGTAACACCAAGAAAGTAAAAGAACAATATACTGTTGATGCGCTTAGCTTCACAGAGGCTGAGCATCGCATTACCGAAGAGATGTCGGCTTATATCAGTGGTGAGTTTGATGTCGTGGACATCAAGAAAGCTACGTATAAGGAGATCTTCTTCTCGGATTCAGCAACGGCCGACCGTTGGTATAAGACGAAGTTGCAGTTTATCACCATTGATGAGAAGACCGAGAAGGAGAAGCGTTCTAATGTATATTACCTCGTTCAGGCTGCTACGCTGGGTGAGGCAGTCAAGAATATCGACGCCGTGATGGGAGGCACTATGATCGACTACGCCATTGCCTCTGTGGCAGAGACACAGATCATGGATGTATTTGAGTACGGCACTGGCAAGAGCACTATTGCTGATGATAAACCGGAATACGAGGTGGCAGAACAAAAATAATCCGTTATGATGTACGACGTAAAGAGTAATCTTCGTGCAGTTCGTGAACAGTTGCCCGAACAGGTGCGACTGGTGGCAGTCAGTAAGTTTCATCCCGATGAGTATATCATGGCTGCCTATGAAGAAGGACAACGTATCTTCGGCGAGAGTCATGAGCAGGAACTCAAACGTAAGCAGGAGTCATTGCCCAAGGATATTGAATGGCACTTCATCGGTCATCTGCAAACCAATAAGGTGAAGTATATCGCCCCCTATATCTCTATGATCGAAGCCGTGGATTCCCTGAAACTGTTGCGGGAGATCGACAAGCAGGCAGCCAAGTATGACCGTACGATCGATGTGCTGCTGGAGTTGCATATCGCAGAGGAGGAGACGAAATACGGACTGACACTCGATGCGTGTCGTGAACTGCTCCGTGACGGTGAGTGGCGCCAACTGCAGCATGTCCGTATCTGTGGTTTGATGATGATGGCTTCGTATGTGGAGGATACCGAACAGATACGTAGTGAGATGATGCTTGCCTCTAATTTCTTTGATGAGGTGAAATCAGAATTCTTTGCTGATGACCCTGCTTTCAAGGAGAGAAGCTGGGGCATGAGTCATGATTTCCCTATCGCCGTGGAATGTCACTCTACCATGGTTCGTATCGGAACAACGATCTTCGGACCACGTGTCTATTAATCCTTCTATTTAGGGAATAACTGCCATAATTGTCAGCAAAGTTTAAAAATTTTAAGCTTTGCTGACAATATGTCATTGGATATAAGTCATTTATATTGTTGGTACGCCCTTTGTATTATAGATGGGTGAAAGCTGAAATAAAGATGATCATTCATCAGCATGGAGGTTCATCGATATGGAAGCCGCAACAGATAAATAAAGGATTTAAAGTATAATTAGGAGGTAATGATTATGATGTTTCCTGTAATTCGTAACAACAGTATGAATTGGTTAGACAATGCATTTGATGATTTGTTTAACATCGATTGGATGCCTCGCATGAATGCCACCGCACCCGCAGTAAATGTAAAAGAAAGTCAGAAGGCTTATACCATGGAGATTGCCGCTCCAGGACTGAAGAAGGAGTATTGCCGTATCAGCATTACTGATGAAGGTAACCTGAGTGTAAAGATCGAACAGAAGTTTGAGCAGAAGGAAGACGATAAGAAAGAGGATAAGCACCACTATCTGCGTCGTGAGTTCTCATACTCTAATTATGAGCAGACCTACTCGTTGCCTGAGAATGTTGATAAGGAGCATATCTCTGCCAAGGTTGAAGACGGCATCCTCTCTATCGAGTTGCCGAAGATGACGAAGGAGGAGGAGAAGAAACAGCAGAAACTCATTGAGGTTTCTTAATCCGACTCACACTTTCTTACTTAATAACAGTATTCAGGGGGAATTTCTTTCCCCCTTTTTTGTTTTTATATAGATTGTAACCTATAATACTTTTACAATTCAGAAAAGAATTGTATCTTTGCAAACATAATTAATAATTTGATATCAATGAAAAGATTTCCAATAGTTGATCGCTTGTTTTCAACTCTCATTGGTGGTTTGCTCACGATCCCCTGTCTTGCGCAGCAAAAGGCGGAGATAGACTTCCAGACAGATATCGTTAGTCAGAATATATTCCGTGGTCAGGATCAAGGTGATGTATCTATCCAACCGGTTCTCTCTGCAGCGTGGAAAGGACTCGAACTGAAGGTGGAAGGGAGTGTGGGTTTGTCTAATTCAAAGGATTGCAAGCAGATTGACATGACCCTCTCTTACAACATCGGGAAGTTCAAGTTTGGGGTGGTCAACTACTGGGATGATGAGCCACAGGAGCCTTATTTCTACTTTGGTGACAATTCGGGTCATCAGTTTGAGGGCTTCGTTGCCTACGACTTCGGTATCCTTTCAGCCAGTTGGGGAACACTCTTTGCCGGTAGTGATGCCAGAAACAGTAAAAACAAACGAGTCTATTCCTCTTACTTCGAACTGACGGCTCCTTTCAAGTTATGTGGCTTGGAGTGTGATGCTCAGGTAGGTATCGTGCCTTGGAAAACAGATTATTACAATACCACGGGCTTTGCCGTTACGAATCTTGCATTGAATATCAGCAAGGATGTCCGTATTACAGATAGTTTCTCATTGCCGCTCTTTGCCTCATTGATAAGCAACCCCTCTACCAGGGATTTGTTCTTCGTGGGTGGTCTGACGTTCAAGATTTTCTAAGGGTAGTCGATCTTATTTCGTATATTATGCGAATCAATCAAGACACATTCCTGTTTTATGATGTCGATGAGACTGTCACAGCCTTCAGCACGCGGCGTCATGGAGGGGTAAGCAAAGGACTTTACGAATCGTTTAACGTTAATCACTATTGTGGTGATGATCCGAAAGATGTGCTCACGAACAGACTGATGCTCTGTGACTATCTGAGAATCCCCATGGATCGTCTGGTGATCCCTCACCAAACACATCATACAGAGGTGCGACTGATCGATGAGTCGTTCCTCAAACAAGATACTGCAGTCAGACAGCAACTCCTCGAGGGGGTAGATGCGGTGATCACACGTGAGAAAGATGTATGTATAGGCGTGTCAACAGCCGACTGTATCCCAATCATCCTTTACGATAAAGAGCACTATGCCTGTGGAGTCGTACATGCCGGGTGGCGAGGCACCGTGGCACGTATTGTGCAGCACACCCTGAAGGTTATGAACGAAACCTTTGCCACGGATCCTGCAAAAGTTAAGGCTGTTATCGGACCGGGTATCTCCCTGCAGGCTTTCGAGGTAGGACAGGAGGTGTACGATGCGTTTGCCGATGCTGCCTTCTCCATGGAAAAGATTGCCCGTAAGTATGAGAAGTGGCATCTCGACTTGCCCCTGTGTAACCGTCTGCAAATGATGGATGTCGGTGTGCCAGACAACCAGATCCATGATGCTGCCATCTGTACCTACCATCATACGGAGGATTTCTTCTCTGCCCGTCGTATGGGTATTCATTCTGGACGAATCTTTACTGCTATCGTATTGAGGAATGGACAATCATCTCCTCATTGCGGGCTTGACCCATAATTTCCTGCGGTAACATTATCTCCTCATTGCGGGCTTGAACCGCAATCTCTTGCGGTAACAAATGAATAATTGATAATTGATAATAATCATGAAAAAACGGTTTTTGAGTATTGTAGTTGTATTCCTGACAGTTTTGCCACTGTGTGCACAACAGACAGAGAAAGCGTACTTTGATTTTCTTTATCGGTATCTGCCATTGCCCGACAAGACAGATTACACGGAAGATTTCTATAAGACAAATATTCGTCTCTCCCTGCAGGCACGTAAGGAGATGCCATGGGGAAAGAAGGTTCCCGAACGTGAGTTCAAACATTTCGTGTTGCCCCCGCGGGTAAATAATGAGAATCTGGACAGCGCCCGACAGGTGTTTTATCAAGAACTCAAAGACCGAGTGCGTAACTTATCTATGAAGGATGCGATCCTTGAGGTGAACCATTGGTGTCATGAGAAGGTAGTATACCGTCCTTCAGATGCACGTACGAGCAGTCCGCTGGCTACTGTAAAAACGGCGTATGGCCGTTGCGGTGAAGAGTCAACCTTCCTCGTTGCTGCCCTCCGAGCTGTCTGTATACCTGCACGACAGGTGTATACTCCCCGTTGGGCACATACCGATGATAACCATGCGTGGGTAGAGGCGTGGGCCGATGGTAAGTGGTATTTCCTCGGTGCTTGTGAACCGGAGCCTGTCCTTAACCTGGGGTGGTTTAACGAGAGCGCATCCCGTGGTATGCTGATGCATACGAAGGTGTTCGGCCATTACGATGGTCCGGAGGAGGTGATGCTCGAGACTCCTTGTTATACGGAGATCAACGTGGTGGACAACTATGCGCCTACCAGTAAGGTGACCGTCAAGATCGTAGATGAAAATGGAATGCCTGTAGACCATGCTCTCGTTGCTTTCAAACTCTATAATTATGCCGAATTCTATACCGTGGCCCGAAAGTATACCGATAAGAAGGGTATGACGTCGTTGACTGCCGGCAAGGGAGATATGCTTGTGTGGGTGACAAAAGGTGGTAAGGTGGCCTACCGGAAAGTCTCCTTCCAACAAGATCACGAGGTGAGACTGGTATTGCGTGATGGTATCCTTCCCCAACGATGGGATCTGGAGGTGACACCACCTCCTGTGCAAGCCACCTTGCCTCCTGTCACAGATGCTCAAAGAAAAGAGAATACCCGTAGACTAGAAGCGGAAGATGCTATCCGTAAAGCCTATGAGCAGTCGATGCCCGACGAGCGTTACCGGGGTAATCATGAGGTAATCTATCAGTTCTTACGTACCACGAAAGATACCATTCAGGCGAAGTATCTGTTAGGAGTGCTCTCTGATAAGGACCTGCGTGATGTAACACTCGAAGTGCTTCAGGATAACGAACTGTCTTTCAGCACTGATACCTCTCTCATTTACAGGAAATATGTGCTCTCCCCACGTGTGGAAAACGAGTGGCTCACGCCTTATAAACGCTTCTTTAAGAAAGAACTGAGTGACATACAATCACCTGCTGCTTTGGTGGACTGGTGCCGGAAGAATATCACGATTGTTGATGATCAGAATCCCCAGGCCTTGAGGATGCTGCCGATGAGTGTCTATCGTGAACGAAAGACAGACAAGCTCGGCAGGGATATCTTCTTCGTCTCTGCCGCCAGAAGTCTGGGAATGCCCGCACGTATCAACCCTGTCGACGGTAAGTTGCAATACTATGAGCATGCGCAATGGAAAGATGTGCTGTTCGAACAACAGCAGGCTGTGGTGGCGCCGCAAGGTCGGTTGCTGCTGGATTATATGCCGGCTCCCTATTATGATGATCCGAAATACTACATCCATTTCACCATCAGCAAACTTGTCGATGGAGAGATGCAACTGATGAACTTCCCCGAGGATGCTACCTGGAAGAAGGATTTCTCTCAGGGGGTGATGCTTGATGAGGGTGAATATATGCTTACGGTAGGCACCCGTATGGCTAAAGGAAATGTGCTGGTGCACATGGAGAAATTCACGATCAAGAAAGACAGAGATACCCGTTTGTCATTTACGATGCGTGAGAGTAAGGAGAACATCCAGGTGATCGGTAGTCTGAATGCCGAAGACCTCTATTATGACACCGCGACCAAGCAAGACAAGAGTATTCTCTCTACAACTGGTCGTGGCTACTATGTCATCGGTACCGTGGCTCCCAGCAACGAGCCCACCAACCACGCCCTGCGTGATATTGCCCTCTACAAACAGGCGTATGAGCAATGGGGTAGGAAGATGATCCTGCTGTTGGAGGATGAGGAGGCCTTCCAACGATTCAACTACTCAGAATTCAGCAACCTTCCCAATACCGTTGTATGGGGTATTGATAAGCAGCATACTATCTTTGAGGAGATCCGTAGGGAGATGAAACTGAAGAACAACACACTTCCTATATTCCTTATCTGCGACAGTTTCAACCGGGTGGTCTTCATCCAACAGGGATACACTATCGGCTTGGGTGAGCAGATGATGAAGGCGATACAGAAACTCTAACGGTTGATCTCCCTGATCACAGCAGCTACCTCCGCGGCATCCGTGGAGGTAGTTCCTTTTCTGCATGATCCATGAATCTCCTTGGCTCCTGTCTGTTGGAGAATCTCTCGCGCATTCCCACTGTTCACACCACCACCGGGCAGGATGATCAGTTGATCTCCTACTTCTTCCACCAACTGCCTCAACAAGGGGATGCCTTTTTCTGCTGTGGACTGTTGTCCACTGGTAAGAATGCGAGTAACACCGAGTTCCTTGAGTACCGACAGGGCATAGATAGGATCTCTGCATACATCAAAGGCACGGTGGAAGGTTAAGGACTTGCCGCCGCCACATCTTACCATGCCGATCATGTTTTGCACAGCCTCCACATCGATATCACCATCTCTCGTCAGGGCCCCGCACACGATGGCATCAGCCCCTGCTATGATGGCATGACGGATATCCCGCATGATGATCTTCTTCTCTTCATCGGTATATACGAAATCACCTTCCCTGGGACGGATGAGCACGTGGATTGTCAGTTGGGGATAGTATGTCTTGACACTCTCTATCAATCCCATCGATGGGGTCAGTCCGTCAAGACTCAGGGCCGAACAGAGTTCGATACGTTCAGCACCCCCTTCCACGGCGCGCTCCACATCGGCAAAAGAACCGCAACAAACCTCTAATATCTTCTTCATATCTATTCTATAATAGTGATGACACGGTCGGGATCGCCGTTGATTCCCTCCAACGGTATCATCACACATTTCTTTTTCTTATCATACTTACACTTAATGACGTTTCCTGTCAGAAAGTCTTTTACCTGTTTTGGACGTTTGTCCATGGCATAATCCAACGTGGTGCACGTCTTGTCAAGCACATGTATATAGGTGGTATTTCCTTTCTTGGTGGTAACACCCCATGTCGCATCGTCTATGCCGCGCTGCGTGCTGTAGATAGTCTCGCCATAGCTATCCATCCATTTGCCGATGCCCTGCAGACGGTCGAGTACCAAGGCCGGCAGTTCTCCATTGGGTTGCGGACCGATATTCAGCAAGAGATTACACCCCTTGGCAGCGGCACGGATGATCAAGGTAACCAACTCATCCACCGACTTATAGTTTTGGTCGGCCACCTTATATCCCCACATGCCGTTCATCGTTTGACACATCTCCAGGGGCAACTTACTGATGGCCTGTCCTGAATAGCCAGCCTTGTTCTCACCCGGCAGGTCGCGTTCAAACATCTGGAAGTCTTCTCCCTCGATGGGGGTGATATGGTGGTTGTTACCAATCAGACAGGAGGGCTTCAACTGGTGGATATACCTATAAAACTCCTCCATGCGCCAGTTGAACGGTATCGTGTCTTGGTCGTGATCCCAATAGCCGTCGAACCACAGGGCAGCTACGTTGGGATAGTTGGTGAGCAACTCCCTCACCTGATTCTTCATAAACTGGAAATAACTGTCGTAATTGGGTTTTAGTGTTCTGCCGGTATCGTGCCCCGTACGCCCCAATGGGTAATCCTCACGTATCCAGTCGAGAATACTATAGTACAGATGCAGTTGTATCCCTTCTTGCTGACAAGCCTCCGACAGTTCTTTCAGCACGTCACGTCCAAAGGGTGTGGCATCCACGATGTTGTAGTCACTCTCATGGGTTTTGTACATCGAGAAACCATCGTGATGCCTACTGGTAAACGTGATATATTTCGCCCCTGATGCCTTGAAGGCCTTGACCCACTCGCTGGCATTAAAGCGGATAGGGTAGAAGCAGGAGGCTGCCTTGGCATATTCGTCCTTATTCAACTTACCGGTGTTCAGGTACCATTCGCCCTGGGCAAACTCACTATAGATACCCCAGTGAAGGAAGATGCCGAAACGGAATCCATCAAACTGCTTACGTGCCTCGATATTCTCAGGACTCGGTACATACTGTGCTCGCATCGTCAGACATGACAGGAGCATGACAAACAAAAAGATTCTTTTCATGATATTAATCTGTTCTATGTGGGCTTACGACCCTGCCTATGCTCTATCGCCCTAAAGGGCTAATCATAGCTCTACACCCTACACTCTACACTCTAAACTCTAAACTATGCACTATGAACTTCAAAACTGCTACGGCATTTTCGCAATCCCTTCCCATCGCACATCCCACTGACCGTTGTCGGGGAATCCGGGATTCTTCCGCTCATTACCATCCCATCCCGCACACATCATGGCGATGGCGCTGAGCAATCCTCCGTTGCCGGGCAGGTACAGTCGCAGTCTGCCATCCTGGTAGTTATGTCCGCTCACCAGATAGGTATTGGTGCGGTTGTTCATCAACAGAGCCCCTACGGCCTTCTCCGCGTCTCCCAGTCGGGCGGCACACATGGCGGTCATCGGATAGTCCCATCCCCATGTCTTGTTCCAGTTCCAGTTGTCCCACACCCAGTCGAGCGTCTTCTGCATCTTACCTTTGTCGATGAGGTTGTTCATGGGTAGGATGCCCAGGGCCCCTAATACCGCCATGTGGTCGGAGGTGAAACGGATATTGTGATACGTCTCCTTAGCCGACTCAGCCGCCAGGTATTTGCCCTCCTCATCAGCTGCCAGCTTTGATAATCCATTTACGATCTTATCCCATGTCTTATTGCGCTCCAGTCCCATCCGCTCTCGCCATAGTTGGGCCGTACGCAAGGCAAAGTGCCAGTATGACAACTCGAAGGGAGCATTGTAGGTCTCTGCTGCCTTGAGGGTCTCCTGTGCAGGGATAAATCCTCGTAACATATACCGTTTATTCTTCTTGTCGTAGTTCACGAAGTCAGCCATCCATACGGCTGTCTCCTCTATGAGGGGATAGTATTCCTTCAAGAACTCCTTGTCGTGTGTACGACGGTAGATCAGTTCTGCCAACATGATGATATGTGGCTGTTGCCAAATAAGATAGCTTCCTACGCTCGACGGAGCCTCTAAGCTACTGGGGTCGGTCATCTTCATCCATCTTAATCCTTTGAAACCCTGTCGCTGGGCGATGGCCCGTGCGTTGGGAGCAGCCTGATGATACCACTTCATAGAGCGCTTCAAAAGTTCGGGGTGGTTCCATAGGGGTAGCCATGCCTGATGCCAGTAGATCATCTCCATGTGGTATTTGCCAAACCAGGAGTTGTAGGTGAGTCCTGTCTCTTGTGGCGGAGTGTCACCGGCGCATTGTATGGCAAGGAGATACTGACTGAGCACCACCCTGCGCTCCAGTTCGAAGGCCCTCGGATCGGTACAATGTGAGAAGTCCACGGCAGCACCCTTCGTCCAGAACGCTTCCCAGTATCGTGTGGTGGCCTCAAAGGGCTTGTCCTGAATGGCGGTCAACTGTTGTGGTTCTTTTTCCGTAAAGGTGCAAGTCATGGTGAGATGATCCTCCTCGGGCAGGAACAACCAGGCGTGCTTTCCTTTTTGCCGGTATCCCATCTTTCCCTTCCATGCTATCTGCACGTAGTAGGTCGTGGCGCCTAAGACACGTTTGAGTATGATCCCTTGCTGCGATTGACGTACCAGTGTGGTGGTGTGCTTGTCCTCTTGTTGCCAGTCGCATGCGTCGTCGCAATGTCCACCGGTGGGGTAGGGAAAGCGGATCACCAATGGGGTGCGTGCGGGGTTGACCATCTCCACGATCACCTTGTCGTTATCGGGATCCACGGCCGTGCGCACATCATAGTTATGGTGGTTTTTCTCGAAATGACTGTTGATCACGCCCTTCCACATATCCAGGTGCTGGCGGATATTCTTGATGCTGTCTTTCTCTGTAGGCAGGAAATCGAATCCCCAGATGCCCAGGTGCAACCGGTGTGGGTTCACCCGATACCAGTCGCAAGCAGCCTTACTTCGCGGCGAGTCCTTCCGTTGTACGGTATACTGCTCTTTCTTGCCATGTCCTAAGTCAACTGTCTGGAGGGTCTCTTCGAATCGCAGTTGTTCGGGATTGTCAAACGAATGCCATCCCCATTGACTCTGCGTGCCTAAGGGTACTCCCTGACTATAGTATTCCGGAAACGACTGCATGCCCGTGGCATCTACGGTATACGCAAACCGTCCGTTGCCTACGGATAGCGCCTCCAGCGGATCGATACTTATTACTTGCGGAGCATGTCGTTCTACGAGTGCCCTGCGGTCGATTTTCTCTTGTGCTGCCATGGTCAAGACCCATAACAGCATCGTTGTCATGGTAAGTATTTTCTTCATAACTAGGAATTTCTCCCACAAAGATACGATTAAGTGAGTAAAAAGCCAAATTAATTTGAGCTTTTTCGAACGTGAGTATCTTCCACGAAGTAAAAGATACGATTAAATGAGGGAAATACAAAAGAAAAGCTGTTTTTCTTTTTATTTCCGAATGCTAGTATCTTCCACGAAGTAAAATCATTTATTTTTTACATACTTTCCAGAGTTGTTCAAAATAACGCTTTCCCAATTCTTCTGCGCCTTGTGCATCAAAGTGTAGTCTATCATTTTGTAGCGTGAGGTCGCTCGCATCTACTACATAGAAATTAGGATCTTCTTTTGCAAGCCGGTACATGGCTTCCACCACTTGCTCTGAACGGTCACGACTTTTTAATGAATAAGTTCCACAGATGAAAGGTAAGCGACTATAGCGCTCGTCACTAGTCTTCTTAACAAGATAGTTACGAACATAAGCCACCAGGGCCTTGAGATTATTATAGTAGTGAGCCGACATTTTCTTGTCGCTCTCTCCCTGATGCCAGAGGAATGCCTTAATCTCGAAGCCACCTCTCTGTTTTGACAGTTCATTATCTATACATGCACCGATATTCTCAGTAAACGCTTTCAGTAAAGAGTGGCCTCCTTTGTCTGCAGCTGTTGTTGATGCCAGGTATTGAGGAGAGGCGTTCCAATACATCTTATTATTACTCACACAAGAGGTGTCAATAGCCGTGCCCCCCAATGATTCCTTGATAACGTAAAAGTCGCGCTTTACCCGTCGGTCTATCATATAATATACGATGGCATCGTAACCCCACCGATCCTTTTTGTTTGACTTGACGATGCGAGGCCAGAATCTTTCAAAACGACCGCCGCCAGAAACGGTATCACTCCCGTAAGACCACATGCAATGTTTGTATCCCCTCTGCTTAATATACTCAGGCAATTCTTGATTGCTTACACGCCCGTCGGTGTTCGACTGACCAGCTGTTATGATTACCATAACTGGTTTCTTTCTCGCGGTAATACACATACTGCAGGTGAGTATGAGAATGGTTATACAAAATTTAATTTTCATGATTTTAATATGTTAGTCTGCAAAGATACTGAATTATTAAAAATAATGATGTAAAAAATGCCGAATATCATAATAATATACAAAGATTTATATTTTTTTTCGTACCTTTGCTGAAAAGTTATGATATGAGAAGATCCGACAGAGCCATGGATGTGGCATTCGCATACGAAGTATTCGACAAGGCCCCGTATATCACCGTCAGCTTCACACGTCCCGACGGCAGTCCTTATGGTGTGCCCCTGTCGCTGGTCCGAACGGATGAGCATACCCCATGAAAGTCATCATGTTCACATAAAGCAATCATCATTTTCACATGAAGTAGTCATTATCTTGTGACCAAAACAACTTGTTTTGGTCAGGAAAAGGGGATATATTCCCATGAGAAAAGTCACTTTATCTATAGCAAAACAACTTGTTTTGGACATATGAAGGCCTATGAAGGCAAAAATTTTGCTTTCATACGTGCAAGACATTGATTACTAATACCTTATACGATTTATGAAGGCAAACTCAATTTAAGCAAATCTTCTGTACCTTTCTATCGTGAAGATACATTTATAAAAAGGGAGCCAAGCAATACCCGACTCCCTTGACATAGTTTAAAGGTTAATACCTTATCTAATGAACAGCAGTTCTCGATATTTGGGTAAGGGCCATAGAGCATCATCTACTATGAGTTCAAGTTTGTCTATCTGATAACGGATATTCGCAAACTTCGGCTCCACGTCATCGTGATAAGCGATTGCTTTATCGTGTTCGTTGGTAATCTTGTTGGCCAACTTGCGGGCATTGACAAGTTCATCAACACCTTTTTCTATGGTGCTGACACGTTCGGCAATCTCTTCTATGAGTTTGATGTTGCTGGCAGAGAGTTTCTCTGCCTTGTCTGAGGGGAATACATCCGACATGTTCTTCACATTTTCCAGCAGGGTCATCTGGTAACGGGTGGCAACCGGAATAATATGGTTCATGGAGAGGTCTCCCAGCACTCGTGCCTCTATCTGTATCTTCTTTGTATAATTCTCCCACTTCACCTCGTTGCGCGCTTCGAGTTCCTTCTTTGTCATAACACCAAGACTCTCAAACATTTTGATGCTATCGTCGGTGAGATAATGCTCAAAGATTATCGGACATGATTTCTCTACGTCGAGTCCGCGTTTAGCAGCCTCGATCACCCACTCATCACTGTAGCCGTTACCGTCGAAGCGGATGGGCTTACAGGTCTTGATATCTTCACGAAGTACATCGATGATTGCATGGAAGGTAGAGCTATGCTCTGTGCCAGCAAGTCTCTTCTCAAACTCAGGGATACGTTTGTCTACTCGTTTCTTGAAGTCTATCAGTGCTTCCGCTACGGCACTATTCAATGCGATCATTGCTGAGGCACAGTTGGCCTCGCTACCTACGGCACGGAACTCGAAACGGTTGCCCGTGAAAGCAAAAGGACTTGTGCGGTTGCGGTCGGTATTGTCGATGAGCAGTTCCGGTATTTCGGGTATATCCATCTTCATGCCTTTCTTGCCATCCATCGCGAGGATATCGTCGACATCTGCCTTCTCGATATGATCAAGCAGTCCACTGACTTGTTTACCCAGGAAGCTTGAGATAATAGCTGGCGGTGCCTCGTTGGCACCAAGACGATGTGCGTTTGTCGCACTCATGATACTGGCTTTCAACAGTCCATTGTGACGATAGACACCCATCAGTGTCTCGACGATGAATGTGGCAAACCGCAGGTTCTGTACTGCGGTCTTTCCCGGTGCGTGGAGTAATACTCCCGTGTCGGTAGATAGACTCCAGTTATTATGTTTTCCAGATCCATTGATGCCGTCGAATGGTTTCTCATGCAAGAGGGCTCTGAACCCATGCTTTCGTGCGACACGCTTCATGAGTGACATGAGTAACATATTATGGTCTACAGCCAAATTCGTCTCTTCGAAGATCGGCGCTACCTCAAACTGGTTAGGAGCCACCTCATTATGTCGTGTCTTCACGGGTATGCCGAGCATCAGTGCCTGTATCTCCAGTTCACGCATGAAGGCAGCGACACGCTCGGGAATGCTACCAAAGTAGTGGTCTTCCATCTGCTGGTTCTTGGCAGAGTCATGCCCCATGAGTGTTCTACCAGTCAGAAGGAGGTCTGGTCGTGCTGCATAGAGTCCTTCATCCACCAGGAAATACTCCTGTTCCCATCCGAGATTGCTCGTTACTTTCTTCACTGCCGGATCAAAGTAGTGACATACCTCAGTGGCTGCTGCACTTACCGCTTTCAGGGCACGTAACAGGGGCGACTTATAATCGAGCGACTCTCCGCTGTATGATATAAAGACTGTAGGAATGATGAGCGTATCGTCGATGATGAAGACAGGACTTGTAGGATCCCATGCAGAGTAGCCGCGAGCCTCGAAGGTGCTGCGTATACCACCACTTGGGAATGACGAAGCATCAGGCTCTTGCTGAACAAGCAGCTTCCCACTAAACTCCTCAATCATACCTCCCTTGCCATCGTGCTCAATAAAGGAGTCATGCTTCTCGGCAGTGCCTTCGGTCAATGGCTGAAACCAATGGGTATAGTGCGTCGCACCGTTTTCCTTTGCCCATTGCATCATACCCGCTGCTATAGCGTTGGCCACATGACGATCCAACTGTGCACCATTGTCCATTACGTCTATCATCTTCTCGTAGACATCTTTCGGCAGGTACCTGTACATCTTCTCTCTATTGAAGACATGTTTGCCAAAATAGTCGCAAGGTCTCTCACTCGGCGTTTTTACGTCAAGAGGCTTCTTCTTGAATGCCTCGAAGACAACCTGAAATCTCAAATCGTTTGCCATAATCGTGTTTTTTAGCGGTGAATAATTATTATCTACTTATGTATTCGTTAATTCTTTTTGCAGTCTGCAATCCTGATGCGATGGCTCTCACCACAAGTGATGCTCCATTGGCAGCGTCGCCACAGACAAAGACATTCTCAGGATATTGTAACTGTTCGGGCTTGAGGAAACCCATAGCCAGTAGTACGAGATCGGCTTTGATGATTTCCGGTTTGCCTTTCTCCACCATGATCGGTCTTCCACCTTTTGGATCAGGTGCCCAATCGATCTCCTGCACCCTGACACCTGTCAGTATTCCATTCTCACCAAGAAACTCCAGGGTATTGATATTCCACCTACGTATGCATCCCTCTTCATGGCTGCTTGTCGTCTTCAGGATGATGGGCCAATTAGGCCATGGGGTAGAGGGGTTATGTCCTACGGGAGGCTTTGGCATAATCTCTATCTGTGTCACACGATTACATCCTTGGCGATGAGCAGTACCTATACAGTCGCTCCCTGTATCTCCACCTCCGATAACAAGCACATCTTTCCCCTTGGCCGTGATACGATCCTCCTTGCTGTATTCCATACCAGCCAAAACGCGGTTTTGCTGACTCAACAATTCCAAGGCAAGATATATGCCTTTCAGTTCACGACCTGGAATGTTCAGATCGCGCGCTGTGGGAGTACCAGTGGCGAGAACTACAGCATCATACTGTTGTGATAAGGCGACGACATCCTCCACCGGTTCACCATAACGGAAGTTCACGCCTTCCTGTTCCATGATACTTATACGACGATCAATGATTTTCTTGTTCAGTTTGAAATTTGGGATACCGTAACGTAATAGTCCCCCCGCAGCTTCATTCTTCTCAAAGACCGTTACCTCATAACCCATTTTGTTCAGGGCATCGGCAGATGCAAGTCCTGCCGGTCCACTACCTACGACTGCCACCTTCTTGCCATTGCGCCGAGGATGCTCAATCGTCACATAACCTTCCAAGTAAGCACGCTCGGCAATAGCCACTTCATTCTCGCGGTTGGTGACTGCCTCACCCATGGTATGATAGAGCACGCATGCTTTTTCGCAAAGCGCCGGACAGATACGCCCCGTAAACTCGGGAAAGGGATTGGTCTTCTTTAACAACTTGTATGCCATTTCCCATTCCCCACGAAAGAGAGCATCGTTCCATTCCGGGTCTTTGTTACCAAGCGGACAAGCCCAATGGCAGAATGGCACACCGCAATCCATGCATCGACTGGCTTGTTCCTGTCTGTCGTGGGTGTTGAGTGTTTGTTCCACTTCACCAAAATCATGTATTCGGTCGTTAACAGGCCTATATCCGGCCTCCTTGCGAAGCACTGTTAGAAATGCTTTTGGATTTTTCATTCTATTTGTAACATTTTTGTACATATTAATAATCGCGCTGTACCTCAGCAATCTTCTTTGATAGTTTTGCCATCTGCTCTTCCTGTAAGACACGTTTGTACTCGATCGGTATGACATGTATGAAGTCTTCTACATAGTGTTGCCAGTTGTCGAGCATACGTCCGGCAAGGGCCGAACCCGTGTGGAGGTAGTGCTGTCGAATCAATTCGAGTACCTCTTTACGACTGACGGTATCTTCCAGTAGGTTTATCTCTACCATGTCCATATTGCAGAAGTAGTCGAAGGTATGGTCAGGATCATAGACATAAGCCACACCGCCACTCATTCCTGCGGCGAAGTTACGTCCAGTTTTACCCAAAACGACGACACGCCCTCCGGTCAAATATTCACAACAATGGTCGCCAGCACCTTCAATAACGGCAATGGCTCCACTATTACGCACGCCAAAACGTTCTCCCACACGACCATTTACATAAAGCTCGCCACTGGTAGCTCCATACAGTCCGGTATTTCCGGCGATAATATTATCCTCAGCACAAAACTCCGCAAGGCTCCTTGCCGGGGGAAGGATACTGATACGTCCACCGCTCAGACCCTTACCGAAGTAGTCGTTAGCCTCGCCTTCGAGTCGCAGACTTAATCCTTTAACTGCAAAAGCACCAAATGACTGTCCGGCAGAACCTTTGAACTTAATATTTATTGTATCATCTGGTAGTCCGGCCTCACCATATTTTTTTGCGATGACGCCAGAAAGCATCGTGCCAACAGACCGGTCTGTATTCTTGATGGCATAGTCGAGCGTTATCTCTTCCTGTTCGTCAATATTCTTTTGCACGGCTTTGATGATTTCCTCATCTTTCACTCCGCTCACTTTCGTATATTCCCCTCGGTCCCAATAAAGAGGTTTGTCGGTATCTGGTTTGTAGAGCAGTCGACTAAAGTCTATGGTGCGCCATTTATCAGTTATGGATAATCCTTCACCTTCTTTCCTTAAATCTTCATCGACGACAATCAGTTCTGTATGTCCAATATTGTCCTTCAGTTTATTCACTCCAATCTCACTTAGATACTCACGTACTTGTTGGGCGAGGAATGTAAAGAAGTTGACGACATATTCGGCGCGACCCATGAAATGCGAGCGCAGCTGTTCATCTTGCGTAGCCACACCTACCGGACATGTATTGGTATTGCACTTACGCATCATTACACAACCCAATACAATCAGCGGTAAGGTGCCGAATGAGAACTCATCAGCCCCAAGCATTGCCATGATGATAACGTCCTTGGCTGTTTTCAACTGTCCGTCTGTCTGCAGTCGTACCTGATTACGCAAACCATTCTTGACAAGCGTTTGCTGTGTCTCGGCAAGACCGATCTCAGGACAGATCCCTGCAAAGCGCATGCTGCTGGCCGGACTTGCGCCTGTGCCGCCTTCTGCTCCGCTGATGACGATGAGATCTGCTTTTGCCTTTGCCACACCGGCAGCGATCGTTCCGACACCACTCTCGGCAACCAGTTTTACACTTACAGCTGCCGTAGGATTGATGTTCTTCAGGTCAAAGATCAGTTGCGCAAGATCCTCTATGCTGTAAATGTCATGATGAGGGGGTGGCGATATCAGACTGATACCAGGAATGGCATTACGTGTCTTGGCGATAATCTCGTTAACTTTGAAGCCTGGTAGCTGTCCGCCTTCACCGGGTTTTGCACCTTGCGCTACCTTGATCTGTATCTCTTCGGCATTCACGAGATAATCTGCGGTAACGCCAAAACGTCCCGAGGCTACTTGCTTGGTCTTACTGGAAAGACTGACACCATCCACAACTGTGTGATAACGATTGTTGTCTTCGCCTCCCTCACCGGTATTACTCCTGGTGCCCAGCTTGTTCATTGCTAATGCCAAGGCCTCATGTGCCTCAACACTTAATGCTCCGAATGACATTGCCCCGGTTACGAAGTGCCTGACAATACTTTCGACAGACTCTACCTCATCAATGGGTGTGGGCTTCACTGCTTTCTTCCATCCCAGGAAATCACGCAGGAAGATAGGCTTCTGCTTGACGTCAACCATTGCTGACCATTCCTTGAATTTTGTGTAAGAACCCAGTCGGGTAGCTATCTGCAGATTGGCAATGGTATCGGGATTCCATGCATGCAGAATACCATCCTTACGCCATGAGAACTGTCCGTTGTTTGGCAGGTACTCATTTATCTCAGTGGTCTTAAATGCTTTGACGTGCAGGGCAATAGCATCACGAGCTATTTCCTTCAGTCCTATACCGCCAATGGTGCTCATCTCCGTACCGAAGTAACGTTTCAGCAAGTCTTCGCTGAGTCCGATGCTTTCAAAAATCTTTGCACCTCGATATGAGCGAATGGTAGAGATACCCATCTTGCTCATCACCTTCTTCAGACCTTTGTCAACGGCTTTTATATAGTTGGTCTCGGCTGTGGTATACTCTTCCTGGATATTTCCTTGTCTCACAAGATTGTCCAAAACGGCAAAGGCTATATAAGGACAGATGGCGCTGGCACCGTATCCCAACAGCAAGGCCGCATGCATAACCTCACGTATCTCACCACTTTCCACGATAAGAGCCGTCTGAACGCGCTTTCCGACGTTGATAAGGTAGTGATGTACGGCACTCACAGCCAACAGACTGGGAATCGCCGCATGCTTCTCATCGATATCCTTATCAGTAAGAATGATGTAGTTTACCCCTTCATCAACACTTGTTTCTGCTTCTTTGCATAGCGTGTCGATAGCCTCGCGGAGTGCTCCGGCACCTTTCTTTAGCTCAAAAAGCATTGAGAGCTTCTTGGTCTTGAAACCCTTATACCTGATGTTGCATAAGATATCGAGTTGGGTATTTGTGAGTACTGGTTGTGGCAGACGTACCATCTTGCAGTTGGATGCGTCAGGTGTCAGAATATTTGTGCCCACGGCCCCAATATACTCTGTCAATGACATGACCAATTCCTCACGTATCGGGTCAATAGCCGGGTTTGTCACTTGTGCGAACTGCTGACGGAAGTAGTTGAACAATACTTGTGGCCGGTCAGAGAGTATGGCTAACGGCGTGTCATTACCCATTGCCGCTACAGGCTCCTGACCTGTTGTAGCCATAGGTATAATCGTCTTGTCGATATCTTCTTGTCCGTATCCGAACAGGATCAGTTTTTGCTCCAGGTTCTCTACCGCATGATCCACTTTGCGTCCACTCTTCAGTTTCTCCAACTGTACACGGTTCTCTGATAGCCATTCCTTGTAGGGATGTGCTTTTGCCAACTGCTCCTTGATCTCGCCATCATAATAGATGCGGCCTTCTTGCATATCTATGAATAGAATCTTACCTGGTTGCAGTCTTCCTTTGCTGACTACATCACCGGGTTCGAAATCCATCACACCTACCTCTGAGGCCACCACCATCATACCCTGACGGGTAATGGTGTATCGCGATGGGCGCAGTCCATTACGGTCGAGCATTCCTCCGGCATATCTTCCGTCGGAGAACAGCAGGGCGGCCGGACCATCCCAGGGCTCCATTAAGATAGAGTGATATTCGTAGAATGCTTTCAGGTCTTCACTGATAGGGTTCTTGTCGTTGAAACTCTCAGGCACCAGGATTGCCATGGCTTGGGGAAGCGAAAGACCACTCATCGTGAGAAATTCAAATACGTTGTCAAGGCTTGCCGAATCGCTCATCCCTTCCTGTATGATGGGGCGCAGGTCTTTGATGTTACCTAATACCTTGCTGCTGAGCACACTTTCTCTCGCTTTCATCCAACCCCGGTTGCCCCGGATGGTGTTGATCTCGCCATTGTGAGCCAGCAGACGGAAGGGTTGTGCCAATTTCCACTTTGGGAAGGTGTTGGTGGAGAAACGCGAATGAACGAGTGCCAGTCCACTTGTAAAGTAGGGATTGGACAGATCAAGGAAATACTTTCTCAACTGTGCCGATGTGAGCATTCCCTTATATATGATGTTCGTGTTGCTCAAAGAACAAATATAGAAATCCTCGTTCACAACGCGGCGTTCTATTTTTCTCCTTATTTTATATAGTGTCTGAGGGAGGGTGCCGGCCTTCTCGTCGCTTACACCCGTTACAAATAGTTGCTTGATGGCCGGTTCTACACTTCTTGCCGCCTCACCCAGCACCTCCTGGCATGTAGGTACACTTCTAAGATGCATGAGTTGAAGTCCTTCACGCTCTATTTCTTCTATCATGATAGAGATGATCGTCTGCTGTTCCTTTTCGTCCTTGGGAAGAAAGACAAGACCAGTTCCATACTTACCCTTTTCGGGTACGGGTATTCCCTGAAGTAAGATAAACTCATGGGGTATCTGTATCATGATACCGGCACCATCGCCTGTTTTGTCGCGTGTCTCAGCACCACGATGCTCCATATTCTCTAACACTCGTAATGCCTGATCCACCAAATCATGACTCTTGCTTCCATGTATGTTGACTACCATACCGACACCACACGCATCATGCTCATAATCGGGGTTATAAAGACCTTCGCTTATAGTTGTTTCCTTTCTTTTTGTCATACTTGTTATCCTTAAACTTTCATTCCGACTCTTTGTCGTTGCAAAGTTATATCAAAATGTTTTAATGAATCTTTTTTTTCTTTCAAATAATATGTTGACTTTACCAAAAACAATCAAATTGTTATATAATCATCAAATTACATTTAAGATTGTTATATTTATCTTATTATATATGCAAAATCGTAAGTTTTTAATCTTATAAACCTAAAAACAAATTTGTCGAATTCAAGTTTGTTGAAATCTCATTACCTTTGCAACAATTAAACTTATATTTCTTTTAATAAGTGGTAGAACAGTTAAAACATGAGTGTGGTGTGGCTTTGATAAGACTCTTGAAGTCGAAAAGCTACTATGAGCAGAAATATGGCACAAGTGATTATGCGCTCAACAAACTCTATCTGTTGATGGAGAAACAGCATAATCGTGGTCAAGAGGGTGCTGGCATAGCATGTGTCAATATGAATGCACCTGTGGGTACAGAATATATGTTTCGTGAGAAAGCGATGGGCAAAGATGCCATTACGGAGGTGTTTGACAGGATTTCCTCCTCTGCTACCGCATGGAGCGACGGTCAACTATACATGGGGCACCTTCGTTATTCCACTACCGGCAAAAGCGGACTGCAGTATGTTCACCCTTTCCTGCGTCGCAACAACTGGAGAGCTAAGAATCTCTGTCTGTGTGGTAACTTCAACATGACGAATATTGATGAGATATTTGCAAAGATGGTGCTTCAAGGACAATCACCTCGTATCTATAGCGACTCATATATTACTCTTGAACTGATGGGGCATCGGCTGGATAGAGAGGTAGAGCGCCTGTATGAAGAGGCTAAGACCCAAGGACGGCATAACACTGATATTACCCAATATATTGAAGACCATATCCAAATCAGTAATGTGCTCCGCTCCACAATGGTCGATTATGATGGCGGGTATGTGATGTGTGGCCTGACCGGTAGCGGTGAGATGTTCGCTATGCGCGACCCTTGGGGTATCCGTCCGGCTTATTACTATAAGGATGAGGAGGTGGTCGTCGTTGCCAGTGAGCGTGCCGTCCTTCAGACCACCTTTGACCTTGCCTGCGATGATGTTCAAGAGTTGTCGGCAGGTAAGGCGCTGATCGTCCATAAGGATGGACGCACCACATTGGAAACCATCTTGCAGTCTAAGTCACAGGCGCGTTGCTCATTCGAACGAATATACTTCAGTCGTGGCTCAGATCGCGACATTTACCAGGAACGGAAGCAACTCGGACAACAGCTCACCGACTCTATCCTCCAAGCCATCCATGACGATACCGACCACACGGTATTCTCATTTATCCCCAATACCGCCGAAGTGGCCTTTTATGGGATGATGGAAGGTTTGCGACGTAGGGGTCTGCAAGTACGTAGCGAGAAGGTAGCCTGGAAGGATATCAAACTGCGTACTTTCATCACAGAGGCCGGTTCGCGCAATGATCTCGCCTCACACGTCTACGACATCACCTATGGTTCGTTACAGCCCTACGAGGATAATCTTGTCATTATCGATGATTCGATCGTGCGTGGCACAACACTTCGCGAAAGCATCTTCAAGATCCTCGACCGCCTGCATCCTAAGAAGATCGTCATGGTTAGCAGTTCGCCACAGATACGCTATCCCGACTATTATGGTATCGACATGCCTCGTCTGGATGATCTCTGTGCATTCCGTGCCACCATCGCATTATTGAGAGAACGCCATCTGTGGGAGGTGGTGGAGACAACATACAAGGCATGTCTCGCAGAACTGCGGAAACCAAAGAGCGAGCAGCAAAATTGTGTTAGTGCCCTCTATGAACCCTTCACGACAGATGATATCAACAGAAAGATGGCAGAGCTGCTAAGGCCTGCGGGCATGCATACCCCCATCGAGTTTGTCTTTCAAACCATCGAGGGACTGCATGCCGCTTGTCCTGATCATCATGGCGACTGGTACTTTACGGGTATATACCCGACCCCTGGTGGTATCCGACTTGTGAATCAAGCATTCGTGACATACATGGAAGAAACATACCGAAGATCTTAATTTTTACAAATATAGTTATGTGTGGAATCGTATCAATCTTCAATATCAGGCAGCAAGTGCCCGAAATGCGACAGAAAGCGTTGAGAATGAGTCAGAAACTTCGTCATCGTGGTCCTGACTGGAGTGGCATATACTGTAGTGGATCGGCTATCCTTGCCCACGAGCGACTCTCCATCGTTGATCCTGAGAGTGGGGGGCAACCCTTGTTCTCACCCGATCGTAAACAGGTGCTGACCGTTAATGGTGAGATATACAATCATCAGGAGATCCGTCGCCGTTATGCCGGGCGCTATTCGTTCCAGACGGGTAGCGACTGTGAGGTTATCCTTGCGCTCTATCGTGATAAGGGGATTGATTTTCTGGAGGATATCAGTGGTATCTTTGCCTTTGCCCTATATGATGAACAACAAGATGAGTTTCTCATCGCCCGTGATCCTATCGGTGTTATACCATTATATATTGGTTATGACAGCGATGGCACGGTATATGTAGCCTCCGAGCTGAAGGCCCTCGAAGGCCAGTGTGAGAGGTATGAGCCTTTTCTGCCTGGACATTATTACTGGAGCAAGACACCAGGGATGAGACGTTATTACCATCGTGACTGGTTCGACTATGAGGCGGTGAAAGACCATGATGCCAGCTCGGTCGATGTTAGGGAATCGCTCATTGCGGCCGTTAAGCGCCAACTGATGTCGGATGTTCCTTATGGTGTACTCCTCAGCGGCGGACTCGATTCATCGGTTATCTCTGCTATTGCGGCCCGCTTCAGCGAACACCGTATTGAGGATAATTCGCAGACAAGGGCGTACTGGCCTCGTCTTCACTCTTTCGCGGTAGGACTAAAGGGTGCCCCTGATTTGGCAAAGGCCAGACTTGTGGCTGATTATATCGGAACTGTTCACCACGAGATTCATTATACCATTCAAGAAGGACTTGATGTGATACGCGATGTGATCTATTTTACTGAGACGTACGATGTAACTACCGTTCGTGCGTCTACACCGATGTATCTGCTTGCGCGTGTTATCAAGTCGATGGGTATCAAGATGGTGCTTAGTGGCGAAGGTGCCGATGAGGTTTTCGGTGGCTATCTCTATTTCCACAAAGCCCCCAGCGCAAGGGCCTTTCATGAGGAGACCGTGCGCAAACTGAGTAAACTACACTACTACGATTGTCTCAGAGCCAACAAGAGTCTCTCTGCATGGGGTGTGGAGGGGCGTGTTCCCTTTCTGGATAAAGAGTTTCTCGATGTGGCGATGAACATCAATCCGCAGACAAAGATGTGTGGTATAGACCCCTCTTCTGACGGCCAGAAGCGTTTTATCATCGAGAAGAAGATCGTACGGGAAGCCTTCTCAGACATGCTTCCCCGGGAGATCATCTGGCGACAGAAAGAACAATTTAGTGATGGTGTGGGCTACGCATGGATAGACACCTTGAAGAAGATCACCTCCGAGGCGGTGACCGACGAACAGATGACACATGCCAGAGAGCGCTTTCCTATCAATCCTCCCCTCAATAAAGAAGAGTATTATTATCGTAGCATCTTCGAGGAATTCTTCCCCAGCGAATCAGCTGCACGTAGTGTGAATCAAGAGGCCAGCGTTGCCTGTTCTACATCTGTAGCGCTCCAGTGGGATGCGGCCTTTCAGAATATGAACGATCCCAGCGGAAGGGCTGTGAGAGGTGTTCACGAACAAGCCTACTGACCGTTGACCGCTATGGTTTTTTATCTGTGGGATTGAAAAAATGAGGAACGATGAATGAAGAATCCGGAACTTTTTCGTACCTTTGCTGAAAAGTTATGATATGAGAAGATCCGACAGAGCCATGGATGCGGCATTCGCATTCGAAGTATTCGACAAGGCCCCGTATATCACCGTCAGCTTCACCCGTCCCGACGGCAGTCCTTATGGCGTGCCCCTGTCGCTGGTCCGTACGGATGAGCATACCTTTTATTTTCATGGAGCCATGGAGGGCGAGAAGATGATGTGTATAGCGCATCACCCCGGAGTGGCGTTGTCGGCGGTTACCCGGTGCACCCCCACGGTGGGTCCTCATGATGCCAGTTTCACCCTCCAGTACAGGTCGGCGATGGCAGTAGGTGTGGCATCGTTGGTACATGACAGAGACGAGAAGATATTGGCCCTGAGGGCTATCTGCCAACGGTTCTTGCCTCACCACATGGATGCTTTCGATGATGCCATCAGGCGGAGCCTTGATCGTACGGCCGTGGTGAAGATCACCCTTACGGAGCCGCCCACCGGCAAGCGGAAAGAGTACGAAAACCATAAACCATCAAACAAATAAACAATTAAACAAAAACATGATGAACATTCTGATTTTACAAGCTTCTCCAAGAGCAAAGGGAAATACCGCATGGATGGCGGAAGAGTATAAGAACGCAGCCGAGGCCGCAGGGCATCAGGTGACCGTCGTGAACGTGTCGCGTAAGAAGATTGCGGGTTGTCTGGCCTGTGAGTATTGTCACAACAAGGGCAACGGTGCCTGTATCCAGAAAGACGACATGCAGGAGCTCTACCCGTTGATGGCCAAGGCCGAGGTGCTGGTACTGGCGGCTCCCATCTACTACTTCACGTTATGCGCCCAGATACAGGCTCCCATCCAAAGAATGTATTGCGTGAATGCTCCCGCCAAGGTGAAGAAGATGTCGATGCTGGTGTCTTCGTATTCTCCGGGTGTCTATAGCGGAGCCATCGCCGAATATCATGATATCTGCAACTACTGGCATGCCGAGGATGCGGGCATCGTAACGGCGAAGTTTGAGGAACAGAAGACGGAGGAGACAAAACAAAAGATCGTAGAACTGGTCAACAATCTGTAGTTGATCATTCGTGGGTGTATCATCCTTCTCTTTGACACACCCCTTAACACCGGATGAAACGATAAAAAAGATATGAGCAGAAAAATAATGTATGCGTTCATGGCTATCATGGTCATGACGATGATGGGCAGTTGTGAGGATGAAGAACTGGAGAAGGTCTATGATGAAGAGACCTCGCTCGATGTACCGTTCCTCTTCTCCGAGGGCTACCAGGACTCGATCGTCATAGCCTACGACCTGACGACACCCATCACCGACTGGTTGGGCATGGTGAAAGACGAGACGAAGGTGTGCCGACTGAGCATCCCCGGCACTCACGACACCATGACGGGCATGGGATTCTACCAACCCGGACTGAAATATGTGTTTAACACGACGGCTATCAGTCAGGTGTCAACACTCGAGGAGCAGATGGCCTGCGGCATACGGTTCTTCGATATCCGACCCGTGGTGAGCATCGACACCTTAGCCACCATACCGGCAGAGAAGCAGATACTTCGTCTGGCACATGGCATCAGTGAGATCGACGTGACCTTCGAGGAGGCCATCGACCAGATGCAGCGTTACCTGAAGGCGCACCCCACGGAGTTTCTTATCGCTAAGTTGCAGGCCGACAACGGCTTGGAGAACCAGAACAACTGGACTGTGCTCCTCGATAAGGTGTTGAGCAAACAGAAGTATCAGGGCTTGTTTGTGGACAACTGGCGCCCCGACATCACCGTAGGTGAGATGCGCGGTAAGATCCTTTGGATGAGTCGCTACGACCTGCGCCCGCTAAACGCACTCTTCCATTACCCCGTGGTGTATTGTGACTGGCCCGACGAAGACCCTGACATCGATGAGAACCTCAACCCCACGGCCCAGCGCAGTTGTGCCATCTACAACATGAACGACACCATGGTGAAGGCCACGCTCTATAAGCAAGACTACTACAAGAGCGATACCGATCAGAGGATGAAGAACAAGCAACAGACGGTCATCGACATGATGCAAAGCGCACGTGAGGCGACCGCCAAGGATGAGAATATCTGGATCGTGAACCACTGTTCGGCATATACCGAGGTGTCGCCACGCGGATATCTCACCAATGCCGCCAACGTGCACCCACTCGTGATCAGCAACCTGCAGGAGAACGAGGGCACCGTGGGCATCATGCCGATAGACATGGCCTGCCACGACTATATCCATTGCATCATCAACGGTGGAACGCCCTATACCAGCGACTACCTCTACGGCTTCCGTCCTCTGAGTCAGTCGCTCACACACCTGCTCATCAAGTCAAACAAACCCTTCTTCAAGTAATCTTATGAAAGACAGCAGACAATATATCAAAAGACTGATCCTGAGTCTTACGATCATCCTCACGGCAACGGAGGGCATAGCCCAGAACGCCGACAAGATACATGCTGAGGACGGATTCCTGAACCACCTCTCGGTAGGACTGACTACCGGACTCACGGGTGCCGGCATCGATGTGGTGATGCCCGTGCATAGAATCGTGACGGTAAGGGCGGGCTTTGCCGGATGGGATAAGGTAGATTTCAAATTCAAGGCCGTCAACACCGCCACGGAGATCACGCAGATACAAATGGTGGACGACGATGCCGTGAGGCGCTCGCAGATGGTGGATAAGGTGGAACTGGCCATGAAGCCCAACTTCTGGAACATATACCTCCTGGGTGAGGTGCATCCCTTCAGGAACCAGCCGTTCTACTTCTCGGCAGGTCTCTTCGTGGGCAGTCAGAACTTCATCCATTTCCGCAACACCAACGAAGGGGCGCTCGGCTTCCTTTATGATGCTAATCAGAAGGTGGACGACTACAACCGTGTGTTCCGCACGAACTATTCGCCCATCGGACTGAAGTTCGGCGACTACGTGTTTACCGCCGATGAGGATGGAAACATCGACGTGCGCATGAAGACCAAGGCCGTGAAACCTTATCTCGGCATCGGCTTCGGACAACACCTGGCAAAGACCCATCGCCTGAGTCTGGCCGTTGATGCGGGACTCCTCTTCTGGGGCTCACCCAAGTTCCTGCTCAACAACGATAAGGAGATCAAGTCGTCGGGCAAGGACTCCGGCATCACCAACGTCCTCTCGTGGTTGAACGCCTGGCCCAACCTCCAGATACGCATCGGGTATAAGATCTTTTAATTAGAGCCCCTCCCTAACCCTCCCCGAGAGGGAGGGAAAAAGATCCTCATCGCGGACTTGACCCGCAATCTCCTGCAAATTAAAAGGGTGGTTAGATTGTAGGGGCATCAGCCCTTTAGGGCGACACAACATAGGCGGGGGTGTTAACCCCCGTGTGAGGAGAAGGGTGATCATTAGCCCCATAGGGGCGACACAACATAGGCGGGGCGCGTAAGCCCCCGTGAAGGATGTCAACCCGACATATCAGCCCTTTAGGGCGACACAACATAGGCGGGGGTGTTAACCCCCGTGCGTGGTGGCATTATAATATAAATGCATATGAAAGCAATCGACAAGATCAAGAAATGGCTGAGAGGACTCTCGTTCCGCACGGGCGTCATCGTGCTCCTCCTATGCATCCCTTTTTATATCCTGTCGTTCGCCCAGATGCTCTTGCCCATCAGCGCCGCGGCAAAAGGGGTGCTCTGGACCATCCTCTTTGGCTTGGCCAAGACCTGCCAGTATGGGGGCCTGACCATCCTCGGCGTGGAGGGCTACCAACGGCTAAAGAATTGGATACGCCGAAAGAGGGAATAACCCTCGAAACGGTATAAAAAACAAGAAACCAAGGATATACAGGTATGAACAACGACCCTATATTACATCAGAAAACGTTCTGGGAGTTGACCGTGGACGAGCTCTACGAACTCCTGCGTGTGCGTAGCGAGGTCTTCGTGGTGGAGCAGGATTGCGTCTATCAGGATCTTGACGGCGATGACCAGTCATCCATTCATCTGTGGCTGACCGTTGCCGGTAAGGTGGTGGCGTTGGCACGTGTGTGTCCTGCCGGCACGCACATGAAAGAGATATCCATCGGCAGGGTCATCACCACCGAACGTGGCAAGGGCTATGGCATACAGATCATGCTCCACGCCATCGATGCCGCCATTGAGCATTTTGATGCCACGCGCATCGATATCGAGGCCCAGGAATATGCCCGCGGGTTCTACGAGCATGTGGGCTTCCGGCAATCCTCCGAACCCTTCATGCTCGATAATATCCCCCACATCCAAATGACCTGGGAACAAACGACAAACTGATAAATAAGCTACTTATATGAAAGAAGAAATACTCTCCCAACGGATGCTTTTACTTTGCGGTTGTGCATCCTTAGAGGCAAAAGGCGACTTGCAACGTCTCGATTTAGCGATTCGAGAGGCTCTCGATAATGACGTGAGCGTGAATGAGTTGAAGGATGCCTTTGCACAACTCTATGCCTATACGGGCTTTCCCCGTTCGCTGAATGCACTAAACACCCTGGAGCGTGTGCTATCAGAACGCAAGGCTGAGGGGATCATAGATAACGAAGGACAACCATTCCAGCGCCCTGCTATTTGGGATGACGCTCAACAGGCATTGCAATTCGGAACGGAGATGCAAACCCGTGATGAAGGTGGTACCCCGTGGAACTATTCTTTTTGTCCGCAGGCCGACTATTATATGAAGTCGCATCTCTTTGGTGATATTTTCGCCTGCGACCAGTTTACTCCTGCCGAACGCGAGCTTATAACCGTTTCCGCCCTCAGCGCAATGGATGGTGTTACTCCCCAGTTTGAAGGACATAAGGAATGCGCCGTCTTTATGGGGAATACAAAACAACAAGTGGATTATCTCTGCCGTTGGCTTGAAGAAAAATACGGCGGGCATCAAGAGGTTATACAACAATAGACAAATAAATCGGAATTTATGAAAGAAGAATTCAAGACCTCTGTCATAGAAGCATTGCAGTATTATGTATATTGCCTGGTAGATCCGAGAAGCAATAAAATTTTTTATATTGGCAAAGGACATGACAATAAAATATTCAATCATGCCAATGATGCTTTGAACGAAACCTTATCAAGCCTGAAACTTGATATTATTAGAGAAATCAGAAGGAAGGGACTAAAGGTTTCATATTACATAACTAAAGTTTCCCACTTGCCATTTTACCGGCTTTCGCGAATAATCAAACATTGCAATATACTGATTGACAATCTATTAACATCTCGCAAATAGAAGTTAACGCGCTGTGTTAGCGCGTAACCGCGGC